>OBVC01000447.1_pt1 | contig 20505 bp, 18 predicted proteins | sample 1494991 | NCBI WGS metagenome assembly OBVC01 (sample SAMEA2579955, study PRJEB22360) | human gut metagenome
GGGCAAAGTTACCCGAATTAAAGCGTTCCTCACTTATGCAGAAAACTGCCGACCATAGCAAAAGCCACACGAGCGAAAATAATTCAGTTACCGAACATTACTCCATCGTTACCTATGACGAAATCGGGTAACGCTCTGGTAACCGAACTTCTGCTTAAATCTGCATATTCCTGCCCTTTTAGAAAAAGGTACTTCTATGCAAATCGTTCCGTTTCTCCCTCATTATCAGTTAGTTTACATCAACTTCGATTTCTCTTCATTTTCGTTGATTAGTTACTTGTCAACTATAACTCGTTTACTTGTCAACCATAACTCGTTTACTTGTCAACCATAACTCAATACGCCACCTTTATTCCCACAAAGAAACTGCGGGGAAGCGAAGGGCCGTAGATGTAGTCGGCATCGCGATTCCAGCCCTTGTCGAAGTCTTTTTGAAAAGCATTGGTGAGGTTTTGTATGCCGCCATTCACCTCCAGTCTTACCATATCATAGACCGTGAAGGTGTAGGCCAACTTGAGATTGAGCGTGAAGAAAGTCGGCGTATGCACCGCCACCGGTTTGTCGACACCCGAACCGGCCACGTGTGGCACCAGCATCTTGCCCGTGTAGTTGCCCGAGAGCGAAGCTGTGAGGTGGCGCAGTGGGGTGACATTGGCTGTGAAATAGCCGTAGAAATCGGGCGTGCGCAGCATCTTTCTTTCTGCCGGAGCCTTCTCGTCCCACTCCACGGCATCGCGATAGAGGCTCTTCTGCCACGTGATGCCGCCCTGCAGACTGAACCATGAGGTAAAGGCGGCCTTGCCTTCCACGTTAATGCCCCACACATTGGCGGCATTGGCGTTGTAGCGTTCACTGATGCCGTTGCCGAACTCGTCTTTTTCATCCAACCGCCTTTCCGCAAACACGTTGTTCAACCGGGTGTAGAAGCCCTCCACGAGCAAGTTGGTCTGTACGCTGCCAAAACGCCTGTACAGGTCGGCCGAGAGGCTCAAGCTGTGCGACTTCTCCTCTTTCAGCCCTTTGGCCAGCCGCGTCACCACGCGCTCACCGCCGGCCACGGTGGTGTGCAGGTCTTCGTCAAACGCTTGAGGAGCCCGGAAACCGCCGGCATAGACCAACCGCAAGTTGACATCGGGCACGGGATTGTACCGCAGGTTGACGCGTGGTGAGAAGATAACATGGCTGATGAGATTGTGCTTGTCGAGCCGTCCGCCCACGAGCAGGCCCCACCGCGCGTTCTTCCACTCGTTTTGCAGATAAGCACTTGAGATGCGCACGTGCTGGCTCATGCTGTAGTCGTAGCCCAGGGAGCGGTCTTTCAGCCCGTCGTAGCTATATTCCGCGCCCACGGTTAAGTTGGCGGGCATGAAAAGCAGGCGGGTGAAATCATGCACAAACTGTGCCCCCACTATCATGCTGAGGTCTTCCGTGCGACTGTAAGCCTTGCGGGCCGCCTCCACACTCTCGGCAGAACCGTCGCCCGTGCCGCCGTAGTAGCTCTTGCGATGCACATTCTCGAAAGAATAATAGGCCGAGAGATGATTGCGCTCATTGGGCGTATAGAGGTCATAGTTCAGTCCACCGCCATGGATAGTGTGGTCGAGCTGCTCGGCGATGTTGGCTTCGTGGGCCGGCACATGCAGCATGTTTCCGCCCCGGCGATACTCGCTCAGCCCGTGATATTGCAGCGAGAGCTTGGAGTAGTCGGTCAACCGCAGATAGGAGTTCAGGCCAATGGTCTGATTGTGCAGGTTGGGCATCTCGGTGTAGCCGTCGCCGTCGTGATCGTAGCCCGCCCGATAGCGGTTTTGCCCGTAGACATAGAGACCGGCCTTGTTGTTCTCCGTGACGACGGAAGCATTCACCGTGGTATTGTTGTCAAACCGGCTCTTGCCTCCTATCGACATCAGTGAGTGGCCCACCTCAGCCGAGTTGCCCGTAGGCTCCTTGGTGATAATGTTGATGGTGCCGCCAATGGCCGATGCGCCGTAGAGGGCCGAACCGCCCCCGCGCACCACTTCCACGCGCTCAATCATGTTGGCCGGAATCTGCTCCAGTCCGTAGACGCCTTGCAGGGCCGAGAACACGGGGCGCGAATCGATGAGCACCTGCGAATAGTGCCCGTCGAGTCCGTTGATGCGCACCTGCGTGAAACCGCAGTTCTGGCAGTTGTCTTCCGTGCGCACTCCGGGTTGGAAATTGAGCCCTTGGGCCAGGCAGGTGGAATGGGTAGATTCAAAGAGTTTTGTATCCAGAACATTCACCACTGCCGGCGACTCCCTGCGCAACGTTTGGTTGCGGTTGGCAGAGACTACCACCTCGTCGAGCGCCACCTCGTCTTCATCCACTTCAAAGTTCACTTCCGCCGTCTTGCCCTTCACGATGGTCACCTCCCGGCGCTGCGATCGATAACCCGTGGCCCGCACCTCAATGGAGAGCCGCCCCTCGGGCAAGTCTTTCAGCAGATAGTGGCCTGTGGCATCGGTGGCCGTCTTGATGAGTGTGCCCACGACAAACACGCCGATGCGCGGCAGGTGCTCCTGCGTTTTCCGGTTCACGACATGTCCCACGACATTGGCATCGGTCTTGTCCCGGCCAGAATCTTCGGCCCGACCTACCGATGACAGTCCCAGACAGACCAACAACAAGAGGGTCTTGACAAGGACTGATTGATTTTTTCTCATTTTTTGTTTCATACTTGTTTCTTTTTTACTTCGTTCACCGCCCTACTTGTTGTCGACTCCTCAAGTCTGCCGGCTACTCATTTGTTGCTACCAACTTCTTGCTAACAAGTTGTAGGTAGGGCAAAAGTTTTCTCCCAATGGCCGCATTGATGGCAAGTGAAGGGAAAGTCCACAAAACGCAGTTTTCCCCTTTACACTATCGTGGCAGGCCACTTTGACGGTGTACCGTTGCCGAAAAAGGAAGTTCTTTTGCTCAGTACAAAGGTAGCGAATATTTATGTACGAAACAATACCTAATATAGATGAAAAGCTACCCCGACCATTCCAACACAAAGCAAACGGCCTCCCCTCCCAGCATGGACGGTCTGTCGGAATGTAAATATGTTTCTTCTCCGATTTGATTTTCAGCCGATTCCATCGTATCTTTGCATTGGCAAGGGAAGCGCGAGAGCGTTTCCCTTTTTTAGTCCTCTACTGCCTTGGAGCGTCGTTCGGCCCAAATGCGCTTGTAAAAGGGCCTCTTCGGGCTTCTCGGTCGGGCCGGATGAGCTTTCAAGTGTGGCTCTTTTGCAAAGTCGGTCGGGCCGGATGAGAATTTTGATGGGGCAGATAGGGATAATGGGACGGATGGAACAAGGCGGGGAGACGTATGGGAGGATATACTGTGTAAGGCTTTTTCAAAAGATTTAATAGTTCGTGCTATAGGGGGTAGGAGGCCTCCCCCGACCCCTCCGAAGGAGGGGAGGGCCTCGCGGGACACAGGCAGCCTAAGACTCCTAAGTTAGGAAGGGAGGGCTTAAGGAGATTAGAACACTCCATTAACACCTACCACCTGTCACCTACCACCTTCCACTTGCCCCCCAACCCCTAACTTAGGGGGCTTTAGATGGGGTGGCGGGGACACACTGCCGCTAATACTCGATGTAGGGTTCGAGCCTGCGGATGACCTCGGGAGGGAAGTCGCGGTTGTTGCGCAACTGGCTGAGACTGGTGAGCGGCCCGTTGAGGCGACGGAAATCGCAGATGGCGCGGGCCATGTAGAAATTGATGTAGGGGTGCTGACGGAGTTGGCTGAGGGTGAGTTTGTTCACTTTCAACTTTTTCACACCCTCGTCAGAAACCTGAAAATAAGGCAGGGCCGACTCCGGAAAGCCGCTGATTTCGAGCAACTGACTGACATCGTGGAAGCCGCCGAGACGGTTGCGATAGTTGACCACGGCCCGGGCGTAGGCACTCCCGATGCCCGGCACACGCTGTAGCAGGGTGGTGTCGGAGAGATTGAGGGCTATATGCTCGCCCTGCCGCAGCTTCACAGAGTGGCGCAGCGTGTCGCGAGTGGCCGGAGAAACGACCTCGCGGGACAGAGGAAGCTCTGATGCCGGCCGGTAGTCGGGCGAAATGCGGATGTACGGTTCGAGTTGCCGATACTGCTTTTGGGTGAGTCCGTAGAGACGGGCAAAGTCGGCAGGTTGGCGATAGATGCCCCCACGCGCGCGATACTTATAAATATTGCGCACCTGCCAAGGCTCCAATCCGAGCCCGAGGAGCAGCGTGCTGTCGGCTGTGTTGGGGTCGAAAGGTTGCAGGCGCACTGCGGGCCGATGGCCGTCCCCGACAGCATATCCTCCCCGGCGGGCATCATAGGCTGTAGGTTCGGGCACGCCCGACTCCGCATAACTGCCGGCCGGAGGGGGTGTGGAGTCGAACACACGGCCCACGAACGTGACGATGAGCAGGGCGGTGACGGCCACCAAGAGCAGCAGGAGGGTGACCACGCGATCATTGCGCTGCATGTAGGTGAGGTGGTGGAAGAGTTTCATGGGCCTTAGATGATTCCAAACTGATGGAGAAAAACAGACAGGATGCAGAGCGGACAGACAAACCGGACTGCAAAGAGATAGACATGGAAGAACGTGCCGCGCAGGGGGCCCCAGTTGGTGAACTCGTCGAGCACCACCTTCCGGGGCACAAACCACCCGAGGAAGATGCAGGTGAGAAAGGCACCGAGGGGCAGCAGTATCTGGGCCGTGAGATAGTCGCAGCAGTCGAGGAACGACCGGCCGAAGAAGACAAGCCGGTCGACAGCACCGCACGAGAGCGAACAGAAGATGCCGATTATCACACAGACGGCGGTTTCGATCCATGCGCCGCGCCTGCGGTCGATGTGCAGTTCCTCATAGAAGAAGGCCGTGCCTATCTCGTGCATCGAAATGGTGGACGTGAGGGCTGCCAGGGCCAGCAGGGCATAAAACAAGATGGAGATGATGTAACCCACGAGGGGCATGGAGGCGAATGCCCGGTTGAAAACGTTGGGCAGGGTGATGAAGATGAGCGAGGGGCCGCTGTCCGGACTTACGCCCACAGAAAAGGCTGCGGGGAATATCATCAGTCCGGCAAGAATGGCTATCAGCGTGTCGATGAGAGCTATCTGTATGGCCGAACGGGCCAAATTGGTCTGACGGGAGAAGTAGGAGGCATAGGTGCAGAGGCAGGCGGTGCCCAAGCTGAGGGAGAAGAAGGCTTGCCCGAGGGCTTCGAGCAGCACGCTTTGATCCACCTTGCCAAAATCGGGCTTGAGCAGAAACTCGATGCCCTGCGATGCACCCGGAAGCAGACAGGAGGCCACCACGATGACCACGAGCAGCACGAAGAGCGTGGGCATGAGCAGCTTGGAGGCCCGCTCGATGCCGTTTCGCACACCATTGACAACCACTCCGTGGGTGATGAGAATGAAAACGACGGTCCAAAAGACCGGCCGCAGGGGATGGGAGGAAAACTCCTTGAAATAGGTCTGCACGAAAGCGGAGTCACCACCCAGCTGTCCGGCCACCGAGGCATAGAGATATTGCAGGCACCAGCCGGCCACGACGGCATAGAAACCGAGGATAATCATCGAGGTGAACACGCCCATGTAGCCTACCACGGCCCACGGTTTGCCGCCCGAAAGATTGCGGTAGGCGCGGGCGGCATTGGACGACGAGTGCCGCCCGATGATGAACTCGCTCACCATGCCCGGTATGCCGAGCAGGAAGATGCACCCCAGATAGATCAAGATGAAGGCCGCACCGCCGTTATGACCGGCCATATAGGGGAAGCGCCAGATGTTGCCCAGCCCCACGGCCGAACCGGCCGTGGCGAGGATGACGCCCAACTTGCTACCGAAATTGCCTCTTGTCTCCATTTACAGAATGCCTTTCAGAAGTCCGAACTGATGGAGAATGATGAGCAGTATGCACAACGGGCAGACGAAGCGGATGAGGAAAAGATAGGTGCCGAAGAACGTTCCGCGCAGCGTGCCCCAGTTGGTGAACTCGTCTTTGATGATGTTGCGGGGCACATACCAGCCCATGAAGAGACAGGTAAGCAGTCCGCCCACGGGCAGGAATATCTGCCCCGTCACGAAGTCGAACACATCGAAAAGGGATCGTCCGAACACCGTGAGACCGTCCACGGCGCCCAGCGAGAGCGAGCAGACGGCACCGATGAGGCTCGTGGCCACCGTGACGATGATGGCACCGCGCTTGCGCGAAATTTTCAGCTCTTCATAAAAGAAAGAGGTGCTCACCTCGTGGAGGGACATGAGCGACGTAAGGGCCGCCAACGAGAGCAGGGCATAGAACAGCAGGGAGATGGCCCGGCCCACAAGGGGCATCGAGGCAAAAGCCACGTTGAAGACATTGGGCAGGGTGATGAAGATGAGCGAGGGGCCGCTGTCAGGGTTCACGCCCACGGAGAAGGCCGCGGGGAATATCATCAGTCCGGCAAGCACGGCCACCAGCGTGTCGACCACGGCCACCTGCAGGGCCGACTTGAGCAGATTGGTCTGCCGCGAGAAGTAGGAGGCATAGGTGCAGATGCAACCCATGGCGATGCTGAGCGAATAGAACGACTGCCCCAGCGCACCCAGAAACACGCCGCTATTCATCTTACCGAAGTCAGGTTTGAACAGGAAGGCGATGCCTTTTCCGGCCCCGGGGAGCAGACAGGCGGCCACCACGATGACGAGCAAAAGGACGAAAAGTGTGGGCATGAGCAGCTTGGAGGCTCTCTCTATGCCTCCGCGCACACCGTGGATAATCACGAAATGGGTGATGAAAAGGATGGCGATCGTCCAGAAGACAGGCCTCACGGCATCACTCGAAAACTCGTTGAAATACCGGGTCACAAAGTCGGGATCGCCCTGCAATTCGCCCACCACCGAAGCGTAGATGTATTGCAGGCACCAGCCCGAGACCACGGCATAGTAGCCCGTGATGATAAACCCGGTGAGCACACCCATGTAGCCCACCCACTTCCAAGGACTTCCACCCGAAAGTTTGGTGTAGGCCCGGGCGGCATTGGAGGCTCCGTGGCGGCCTATGATGAACTCACTCACCATGCAGGGGATACCCAAAAGCAGGATGCAAGCCAGATAGATGATGATGAAGGCGGCACCGCCGTTCTGCCCCACCATATACGGGAAACGCCACACGTTGCCCAGTCCAACGGCTCCGCCGGCCGTGGCCAGTATCAGTCCGAGTTTACTTCCGAAACTCGCTCTATTTTGTTGTGTCATATCAGTATCTTTATACTTTTTCGAATAAAGTCCTGCAAAAGTATAAAAAAAATCCTATCTTTGCATAAAGAATGAAAGCAAAAAATGCAAAACGTATTGAAATTCATCGGAGATTATCCGCTTTCCCTGCTTCTCACGGTGATTATCTGGGTGCTGTGCTTCATCAATGTGCCTGAAACGCCGCTCGAGAATATCACCCTCATGGACAAGTGGACGCACATCGCGATGTATCTGGTGCTCGGAATTGTTATCTTTTGGGAAAGCAACCGGAAACGCAAACGGGCCATGCCCCCTGTTCAGGAAATGAAAAAGACGAAAGTCGTGTTGTGGACTTTCGTCTTGCCGGCACTCATGGGAGGCCTCATTGAGATACTCCAAGCCAACTGCACGGGCGGACGGCGAAGCGGAGACTGGCTTGATTTCGCTGCCGACAGCATCGGGGCTGCCCTCGCTTTGGCTATCTGTATGCTTCCGGCAAAGTGTCGCGCCAGAGGCGGAAAGGACAGTTGAGCATGTGCTTGTTGTAAAACCGGGCATCGCCGGTGACCTCCGGGCCTATAAAGTCGGGCTTCTCGAAGGCTTCGTCGGCTGCGCCGAGTTCCACCTCGGCCATCACAAGCCCCTCGTTGTCACCATAAAACTCGTCCACCTCAAAGGTGTGCCGCCCGCTCTTGACCAGATAGCGGCGCTTGTCTATCACCCCTCCGCTGCACAGCTGCATCAGGTGGGCTGCCTCGTTGGGCGTTATCTCCTTCTCGAACTCGTAGCGCGAGAGTCCCCCATCAACCGACTTGCCCTTGATGGTGAGGAAAGCCCGGTCGTCGCGTGTACGCACCCGCACCGTGACCCCGTCGGCCGGGATATATCCCTGCTTGATACGAGCACTTGAAAAGGCGGCACGTTTGTACGCGTCGCCTTTCTTCACGAGGAACTTCCGTTCTATTTCCATTCCGCTCATGATGCCATGGCCATTGAATAAATCATATAGACGATGGCCAGAGCGACCAAAACGCCGAATATCCAGTACACCACTTTCTTTCCATGTTCTTCCTGCTTCCTTTCGTAAGCAGCGCGCTTGGCTTTGCGCAAGTCATTGTTTGAACTCATAATCGTATTATTTTATTAGGTTTTGAATGTCACTTTCAGGTTTCGGAGTGTCCCGGGGAGAGGTATCCCGAAACTGTTGCCGCACTTTCCGGTCAGTCTTCGTCGGCCACGGGAAACTCCATAAGATAAGCCTTGATGAACTCGTCTATCTTGCCGTCCATCACGCCATCGACATCGGCTGTCTGATAATTGGTGCGGTGGTCTTTCACCCGGCGGTCGTCAAAGACATAGCTGCGAATCTGACTTCCCCACTCTATCTTCTTCTTCCCGGCCTCAATCTTGGCCTGGGCTTCGAGCCTTTTCTTCATGGCCCGGTCGTAAAGCTGACTTTTCAGGAGCAGCATAGCCTTGGCACGGTTCTTGGGCTGGTCGCGCGTCTCGGTGTTCTCAATGAGAATTTCTTCCTCTTCGCCCGTGTCGGGATCCTGATACCAATAGCGCAGACGGACTCCCGACTCCACCTTGTTGACGTTCTGGCCACCCGCTCCGCCCGAACGAAACGTGTCCCATGACAAGCGGGCAGGGTCTACGAACACTTCGATAGTGTCGTCGACAAGCGGAGAGACGAACACGCTGGCAAAGCTCGTCATGCGCTTGCCCTGCGCATTGAACGGACTCACGCGCACCAACCGGTGCACACCGTTCTCACTTTTGAGGTAACCGTAGGCGTATTCGCCACCTTCAACCTCCATCGTCACACTTTTGATGCCTGCTTCGTCGCCTTCCTGCAGATTGCTCACAGTGCACCGGTAGCCGTGGGCCTCGCACCAGCGCATGTACATCCGCATAAGCATTGAGGCCCAGTCCTGACTCTCAGTGCCCCCCGCGCCGGAGTTGATCTTGATGACCGCCTCCATCGGGTCTTCTTTCTGGCGAAGCATGTTCTTCAACTCCAGTGCCTCGATGGCCTTGATCGCCTTGGCGTAGTCGGCATCCACCTCCTCTTCCGACACCATATCGTCGTGGAAGAAGTCGAAAGCCAGCTGCAATTCGTCGGCATACTGCCGCACCTCCTTGTAGCCGTCGAGCCATTTCTCGATGCTTTTCACCTTTTTCATCTGCTCCTGAGCCCGTGCCGGGTCTTCCCAGAAGTCGGGGGCCTGCGTGCGCAGCTGTTCCTCCTCAAATTCTACTTTCTTTTTGTCTATGTCGAGATAGCGGTGCAACGCTTCGGCGCGCTCCATCACATCTTTCAACTGTTCTGCTGTAATCATAATTTCATCGAAGTTTCACTCCGGCCGTCTCCCGTCAAGAGAGCGGCCGTTTTTATTCCTCATACATCTTGTCTATCAGTTCCTGATAGTTCTTGTTGATGACCGGCCGCTTCAGTTTGAGCGTGTTGGTCAGTTCGCCCGCCTCCATCGAAAAGTGGTGGGCCAGCAGCGTGATGCGCTTGATCTGCTCGTATGAGGCCAGACTCTGCTGGAGCGTGCGGATGCGTTCCATCATCATCTCCTGCACCTGCATGTTCGCGCACAGGTCTTCTCGGCTGTTGAAGGGGATGCGATGCTCGCGCGCCCACTCCTCCACAAGCCTGAATTCCGGCACGATCAGGGCCGAGACAAACTTCCGCTGGTCGGCTATGACAGCCGCCTGATCAATGTATTTGTCTACCAGCAGCAAGGCTTCCACCATCTGCGGAGCCACATACTTGCCGTTGGAAGTCTTGAAAAGGTCTTTGATGCGCTCTTTCAGGAAAAGTTCTCCGTCTTTCAGATAGCCTGCATCGCCGGTATGGAAGAAGCCGTCTTTGTCAAAGGCCATGGCGTTGGCCTCATCGCGCTTGTAGTAGCCGGGGGTGATGGTCGGGCCCTTGAGCAGTATCTCGTCGTTGTCTCCTATCTTTATCTCGATGCCGTTGATGGGGCGGCCCACCGAACCCACGGTGTAGGGTTTGCCGAGATGGTCGCAAGACACGGTGGCCAGACTCTCCGTGAGTCCGTAGCCCACAATCATGTTGATGCCCACGGAGTGGACAAACTCTTCCACCTCGGGCGACACGTAGGCTCCGGCCGTGGGGAAGATGTTGGGATTTTCCAGTCCTATCTGCTTTCTCACCATGTTCAAGATGGACTTGTTGACCACCTTGTATTCCAGTTCCAGTGCCAGCGGCACGCGCTTGCCCCGACTGAGATACTCGATGTTGCGCCGCCTACCGATGTTCAAGGCACGGCGGAAGACAGCCTGTTGCAACGGGCCGGCAGCCTCGATGCGCTCTTTCACGGCCACATACACCTTCTCCCAAAAGCGGGGCACAGCCGCCATACTCGTGGGGTGGGTCTCCCTCATCGACTGCTGTATCTCCTTGGGATAGGTGTTGACGATGAGCCGGGCACCCTCCGAGAGCGACAGATAGGCCCATCCGCGCTCAAAAACATGGGTAAAGGGCAGGAAGTTGATCACCTTGTCTTTCTCGCCTACGGGCACACACTCGTCGTTGGCCTTCAGACATGCGGCATACTGTCCGTAGGTGAGGACCACTCCTTTGCTGTCGCCCGTGGTGCCGCTGGTGTAGAGTATGTTGCAGATATCCTTGTCGTTGGCCTGTCTCCACAGTTCTTCCACTTCCGGCTGCCGCGGCAGATTCTCGCCCAACTTGATGAAATCTTCAAAATAGAGGGCTGCCGGGTCGTGGGTGGAGATGCGCACACTGCGGTCGAAGATGATGATGCGCTCGAGCGAAGGGCAGAGGGCGAAGATGCGGTGGGCCTTGTCATACTGTTCCTGCTCGCCTACAAAGAGAAAGCGCACCCCTCCGTCGTTGACCATATACTGTATCTGTTGTTCGCTGCTCGTGGCATAAAACGGCACCGAAACCGCCCTCACGCCATAGGCGCCGAAGTCGGTGTAGAGATATTGTACACAGTTTTGCGCGAACACGGCGATATGGTCTTGCGGCTTCACACCCAGATTGAGCAGGGCGTTGCTCACTTGCTTGACTCTGAGCGAGAACTGGTTCCACGACACGTCTTTCCATTTCAGACTGCCGAAGCTGCGAAACGTGAGTGCTGTTCTGTCGCCATATTTTTTTGCCTGTTCGTGAATAAGCACCGAAAGGTGGCATCTTGTCTGCATAGTCTTTTCTGTTAATTTATGGCAAGATAGTGCCAACGAGAGCAATCAAAGCTCGCTTTCAAATTGCCGAGCGCAGCCTATCTTATGCAAAGATAGTGCCAACGAGAGCAATCAAAGCTCGCTTTCAAATTGCCGAGCGCAGCCTATCTTATGCAAAGATAAAGCAAATAGACAGAACAACAAAATTTTTGGGCGTATTTCTAATAGCTGCAACGGATAAACCACAATCTTTTTACTAACTTTGCAGCATGATGATTACTCAAGAATACACCTCCGAAGCGGTGACGCTTTTAAGCCACCTCATCGCCACCCCGTCGATAAGCCGCAACGAGCAGGCTGCCGCCGACCTCATGGAAACCGCCCTCCGGGCCTACGGCTTCGCCCCCCGACGCGAGGCTAACAATCTGTGGGCCATTGCCCCACACTTCGACGAGCAGCGCCCCACGGTGCTGCTCAATGCCCACATCGACACCGTGAAACCGGTGGCTTCGTGGACGCGCGACCCGTTTGCCCCCACCCGCGAGGGCGACACCCTCTACGGACTGGGCAGCAACGACTGCGGCGGGGGACTGGTGTCGCTCCTGCAAGCGTTTCGCATCCTGTCCGCAATGCCCCGTAACTATAACCTCATCTATCTGGCATCGGCCGAAGAGGAGGTGTCCGGACAAGACGGCATCTCCCGGGCACTCCCTCTGCTGCCCCCGATCGACGTGGCCATCGTGGGCGAACCCACGGGCATGCAACCCGCCGTGGCCGAGAAGGGTCTCATGGTGCTCGACCTCACGGCCCGGGGCAAAAGCGGACATGCGGCCCGCAACGAGGGGGTGAACGCCATCTACGAGGCACTCGACGACCTGCTTTGGCTGCGCGACTACCGCTTCGAGCGCGTAAGCGAGTTTCTCGGGCCCACAAAAATGACCGTCACCGTGGTCAACGCGGGCACGCAACACAATGTGGTGCCCGACCGTCTCACGGCACTCATCGACGTGCGCACCAACGAACTCTACACCAACGAAGAGGTGTTCGACATCGTGCGCCGCCACTGCAAGAGCACCATCACCGCCCACTCGTTCCGTCTCCACTCCTCCCGCTTCCCCACTTCCCATCCGCTCATCCGCCGTTGCGTGGCTTTGGGCCTGACACCCTTCGGTTCGCCCACGCTCAGCGACCAAGCCCTCATGCCCTTCCCCTCTTTCAAGTTGGGCCCGGGCGAGTCTTCCCGCTCCCACTCTGCCGACGAGTTCATCCGCGTGAGCGAGATAGAACGCGCCATCCACACCTACGTGGAATTGCTCAAAGGCGACGCACTCTAAGCCCCCTAAGTTAGGGGTTGGGGGGGCAAGTGGAAGGTGGTAGATGACAGGTGGTAGGTGTTAATGGAGTGTTCTAATCTCCTTAAGCCCTCCCTTCCTAACTTAGGAGTCTTAGGCTGCCTGTGTCCCGCGAGGCCCTCCCCTCCTTCGGAGGGGTCGGGGGAGGCCTCCTACCCCCTATAGCACGAACTATTAAATCTTTCGAAAAAGCCTTACACAGCATTTTCACCCACCCGTCTTATCCGCCCTATCCGGCCCATCAATTTTCTCATTTGGCCCAACCGACTTTGCAAAACGGCCACACTCAGAACCTCATTCGGCCCGAACGAGAAGCTCAAAGAGGCCCTTTCGCAAGTCAATATCAGGATGGAAAAGCCCCCTTCAGGGGGTTGGGGGTCCGTTAGGGGGATGGGAATCTAAAAAAGGGAAGCGCCCTCGCACTTCCCTTGCCACTGCAAAGATACAACACAAAAGGCCGGAATGCAAATCGGCAACGAAAAGAACTAACAAAAAGCGCCTCTCCCCACCTTTCTCCCCCCCCAACAACCGCCCCTCCCATTTATCCCGCCCCTCACAGCATGGCCATTTGCACATCCGTTCACCAAAACACAGACTTCTCCGCATCTCAAAATGTTAATTTTGCGTTAAATAGATAAAGCAACGCACCACCCGAAAGATATTTACCCTATCTTTACCATCAAAAGAAAGTAACATGCGTTTACCATGAAAAAACTTGCAATCTTTTTATATTATATAGTCTTTTTAGGAAGCCTGCAAGCACAGAGTGTATTTTCATTTGAGCAGATTGGATTGAAAAGTGACAGTCTGCCTAAACAGCTTGTTGAGTATTTTGATCCGGGAGAGCGCGGAACCGACCTCCTGTGGGATTTCTCCGGCCAACTTCGCTCAAATGTTGTCCAACCGGTGGTTTACCATTCCGACTCGTTGGGGCGCATATCTGCCATAGGCAAGGGGCTACTCTGTCGCTACCGCTTAAAAACAGATACTTTATTTCTTATAGAAAGCAATTACATACGCATGGTTCAAAAAGTGATAAAGGACTTCAAGAGGTTCTGATTCGGATATTGCATATCTTTTGTCAAACCCTAATATTCCTGTAATTATTTTACATGGTGACGGCCATGTTTATGGTGGATATTATTCTGGTGCCGGAATTCCTAGTTCGTGGGAAAATGACCATAACCTAGGGACCGTTAAACAAATTCTGTCTGGCACTTATCCCATAGAGTTTTATGTAGAATATATGAAAAGGAATCATTAAAATGAAAATATATCTAATTTTAATCATTTTATTTTTGGGGACTTGCAGAGGCTCTGATAATAGAACTGATTTACAAAGCCAAAATGAAATCAGATTATCTTGCATTGACAAAAGTTTATGTTTGGTGCTGGATGAATATATTCGTGCCCATCCGGAATTTAATATTCTGACTCTGACTACCAATGTTGATACAATTGATTTCACTTTTAATATCAAAGGGCTGTCCCATAAAAGGCCCTATATGATATTAGGTCCTGCCGCTGAAAGGGGGTTTGATGAAATCGATGGTCATCAGCGGCCTTATCCATCTTCATTTTTTGTATATGGCAAATATAAAATATTTGTATTTTCCGATATGGACTATTTGGCAAATCCACAAATTAGCGGTAAGTTGTTTCAAAGAGAAAATGATTTACGTAGGAAGTTTGATTTGAAAAACTTTTGGATGCTATATCGTGATGAAAACGATAGGATATTGATTTTGACACGAGAGATAGGGATGTTTATGAAAGTCCATCTTGTAAAGCCAACTATTGAGTTTGTTGATTGGGCCGAGAAGCACCGTATCGAGATTGATAATTGAAATGCCTGTGTGGTGATTTTTTTATATAACAGCAGAGAAATAGTATGAAGAGGTTGCTTTGTATCGTAGTAGTTTTATTGACAATATCTTGTCGGAAGGCTTCCGTATCGTTATTGAACCGATTAGAGTCTGGTTGCCTGAGTGAATCTGTGATAGGTTTGGTGGATAGCTATATAATGGCCTATCCAAAAGAGAAGGCTATTCTTTTAATCAATGGAGTGGACAAACGTTCTTTCGACTATCCTGATGACTGGGAAGATGACTATAATGGTGAACTTATTGCCATCGGGCCCGTCTCTGCTGAAATATTTATGGATTATGATGCAGTGAAACGATATTACCCATCTTCCTATTTTGTGTATAAAAACCATATTGTATTTGTTTCATCGTCTCTCGATAGCAGTTCACGTCAAGAAGAATGTAAAGAAGTGTATTTAAGCTATATAGATTCTACATCCCCCCAAGTGGGTCATGATTACTGGTTGATTAATTGTACAATATCGGGAACGGCCAATTTGTTGACTAAATGTGCAGGAAAGTTTTTGTTGGGAAGAAGGACGACTCCACATAAGTGAAACAGGTCATATTTATTGCGAGAATCTAATCTTCCAGAAGGGAGTTCACTTTTTGACTTTCAAGGACATGTTTATGGTACGACTGACCGTTTTGTCGTGAGGGGCGAAATTCTGATATTTGAAAATTGAAATCAAATAAAATACTGAACATGAAAAGATATATGGTACTTTTTTCGTTGTTGATATTGACATCGTGCGAACAGAAAACGGAAAAGCGAGTCTCTTTTACCGAGTTGTACCACTTTTATGATAGTTATACCGGCAAATACGAGGATCTCCATCATGTATATAGTGATGTATCTTTAGTGGCAAATAAGTTGCAAAGGTTTTTAGATTCAACGGGACTTCCCAGAATATATGTTGATACGTCAAGGACTGTTGGTTATACTCAATTTACAAAGGTTCTGTTGCTATATGGATATAATCTTAAGTTGTCAGCAGACAAAAAAACTTATCAACCTATAGGGGATAATTATTATGGCATCTGCTTTTCTCATGGGTTTGCTGTAGATACGCTAAATATAATAGTTGACAACGAACGGTTATTTACTCTGTATAAAAAGCAGGCGGCAGCGTGTGGATTTGAAAAGTTGGATTATGATAGTAATTTTTATTCACGAATAGTAAGTCATACAGATACAAATGATTATGGTGGCGGATACTCTGTAGGTTTTCTGAGAAGCGATAAAGAGTCCTTATTTCGAGATGGGGATAAAATAATAACAGTGAATGGGAAATATCGTATAACGTTAGTTTATGACCCTTAAAACCTGAATAAACATCCAAGATAGAAGTGCAATTTCTTAATGGGTGTTTGTAAGAGTTGGCCTCCGTGTCGGATGCGGACGTTCTTGGCGCGAAGCGACAAGGTTGGCCACATCCGACACGGAGGAATAAAAAACAACCGGCAATGCAAAAAAGACAAAAGGGAGACCGCTGTCTCCCAAGGATTAATTACTTTTGTATTGTAATATGTACAAGCGCACTTAACCCGTGAGCAAAGGTACGCAATCTACCGGGGAAAACAAAAGAAACAGACCAATAAAGCAATTGCCCGGCTGATAGGGGTCAGTGAATCAACCGTAAGTCGTGAGCTGAAACGCAATGCGACAAAGAACGGCAAGTATGTCCGGGACAAGGCCGATGCCCTTTCCCAAGAACGCATGCACCGTGCTCCGGGCAACCGTTCCGTGAGCCGGTTGCTCCTCCGGCGCGTGCGTGAGCTCATCACCGGAGAGCAATGGTCCCCCAAGCAGATATCCGGCTACCCGGGCAAGGAGGGCGTGAAGATCTCCCACGAGACCATTTACAAGATGATCCGCAACGATGCGGGGGGACACTTGCCGCCAACTGCCGCCATAAGATGAAGTATCACCGCAGTCCCTCTCGCAGGCATGTAACCAAGGCTCCGGGTATAAGGAACAGGGTAAGCATACACAAACGTCCGAAGGAGGCAGACGGCAGGCGGTTCGGGGACTGGGAGATGGACCTGATTGTCGACAAGAAAGGCAATGCCATCCTCACGATGATAGAACGCAGCACAAACTTCCTCATCATGGAGAAACTCAAGCATGGCAAGAAGGCCATGCCGCCGGCAAAGACCGTATGGAGGCTGCTCATGCCATACAAGGGAGAGTATCTCAAGACCATCACAACGGACAACGGAAGTGAGTTTGCCGAACATGAGTGGATGGCACGCAGGTTGGGACCGGATATCTATTTCACGGACGCATACTCTTCATGGCAGAAAGGGGCTGTAGAGAACACAAACAAACTCATCAGACAATATATTCCAAAAGGGACGGATATAAGTACCGTCACAGACAAAAGAATTAAGATGATACAGGCGAAAATCAACAGAAGACCAAGGGAAAAATTGAACTTTTCAACACCAAAGCATGAGTTTTACAAATATTATGCGTAATATTGCACTTGCTGGTTGACTCTTTAGTTTTATATTTGGAGGTCAAAAAAATGAAAAAGATTACTTTTAAACATTTTGTAGTATTACTACTAATAATTTTATTTTTATTGTGGGGCAATGATTATTTGTCATATAGAAGAAGAATTGGTAATACTGGTTTCTATTTTGTTGAGACAATGGCTATGTCAAAAGATGGTAAACCGTTAGCGGGTTTGTATTATAAAACCCCATTTGGATACAAAGGTGTGGAGATGCCGGGATTTCCAAGGACTGTTTTATGGAATGATAAGTATCTCATTTCTAAAAATTATGATGGGAACAATTCTGCTTTTTTCTGCTATGTTATAATCAATCAAGATAGTGTCAATGCATCAGATGGAAATATTGAAAACATCCGTGTTTTTATAACGGAAACCGATTATTACACTTATTTACAACAAATAGGATTATCAGAATCGAATATGAATCAAACAGATAATCATATAGCATGGTGGGAGGTGATCCTTTAAGAATTATAACCGTGTGGACTATAACCTAACCTGTTGTGGAATTAAGGTTACTAAATTTTATTGGCATAGTTTCACATTGGCAATTACGCCTTTGTACATATTTTCATTAAGCTATTGGATGAAAATAAATATATGTCTACACGCCCGACGAAGGGAAATACTTCACTAATTTTAACGGCGAAAAAAATAATAAACACATATACAAAATGAGAAGAACAAAGATTATAACAGCAATAGTCATCGGATTGATTCTGGCAGGCTGTATCTCCGGACAACAAGATTGTTCATTGGACGCAATGAATAAAATAGACTCATCTGCCATTAAGCCTTCGCTAAAAGCGATTATTTACAAATATATCAAGCAGCATCCGAATTATAAGAGTTATACAATAGTTAGTGATGTCGCATTGGCTGAACCACTTTATGATGAATCATATTGTTATTTTATGCTTTCGCCAAGTTATCAATATGACGGAGAGTATAAAGAGTTCAACACAAAATGCCCGGCAAGTTATTTCAAATTTGACAACAAGATAGTTTTCATCGCCAGTAAGGCAGATGAACTGACCGCGCACCAAGAACGGTTAAAGACTTATAATAGTTATACCGATAGCATGACAACTGAGAAATATATAAATGCGTGTTGGCTCATTAGAATCCAAAAGAACATTGGCTCTTCGGAAATTGTCAGTACCAATGTTAAAAACTTTATTGGAATAAAGCAATTAAAAGGTGCCAAGTTTAAGGCTCCTATCTCTGACAAGCACAAAAGTTGATGGGCAGAAACAAATGCGAGATATATGAACTGTTTTCATCTGACATAGAACATGAAAGCCAGCCGTATGATGATATTCTAAAACTGTATGCTCTGTTGAAAAAACAAAAGGAGCAGTTGCTAAAAACACGAGCTTACGAACAAAAACGCCATCTAAGTATATATATAAAAAAACTCCAAGACAAGCGTGCTTATTATAAAGAATTGAAAGAGGGATATGTTTTATATCCTCTACGAGGCGTGGAGGACGATCTGTCTTCACAGCCAGGATTGGACAACTTCGTATGTGAAGATGTTGCGGAAGAACTATTGCTAATACCGAGTAAAAAGCCATGAAAATGGAACGTATCAATAAAGTAAAGTTCTGAAGTTTCGCAAGTGAAGGATTACATGCATATACTAATGTAATTTTGGAATAAACCCAACGGAAGATTTCAAACAACACATCATTAAATTCTATGAACATTATAAATAAAAGTTTAGTGCAACAGATGATTATTCCATATCATTTATCATTGTTAATGCTATGCTTGGCTTTTCTTAATTGCACGGGGAAACAATCACAGTCATATTCATGCGACATCACGGTCGAGAAGGTAAAAATAAGCGAGTGTGCCACTTGTTATTATGTGTACGTGTTAGCAACCATTGGTGAGCCAAATGCTGACAGTGTGTATCTTCCACCTTATGTCGGGGAGTATGGGGACAGATTAGATTGTCTGCCTTCATATATAAAAATGAAAATTCATAAGAAGGAAATCAATTTCAACAAGACACTTGGATTCGGTTTTATCCCAAAACAGGACAAAAGGAAAAAGTTACTGCTTCTATGGCAACAGGTAAGCAAAAATTATCTTCCCGTGGATAGCTTCAAAAAAGATTTTCCAAAGGCAACTCTCTCTTATGATTTGGAAAAAGATTCTAATAAGTTTTATATGAATCGAATTCTGTTTTACAGAAGGCATGGGGGGTGAAAGAAACGAGCGTGAAGTTATTTCACGTTACCGACTGCCTGCTGACAGCAGTACTTTCAACTTTGTTGATATCATTCACTTCAAACGCACTGCAAAATCTCGGAACCTGATAGTCATGATGCGCAATATCGACCCGTGGTGAGACTATACATATTCTTGCGCCACGGAAGAAGAGTCAATGCCCTTTTATTAAGACATAACTGTCACTTTTCCTTTCATGCTGTCATATTCTCTTTCATCTGTAATGCCTTGACAATCATCCTCTTGTGGAGAAAATGACAGCATGACAGGAAAAACAGAAAAACAAATTTCGTGTATCCTCAACGAATCCTGCAACTGTTTTTGCTAAAGTTGAAAGACAAGGTGAGGTTACCGGACAGCAATCATTTGAATTACCAAGTAGATTTTATACAAACATAGAAGATTTGTATAAAGAGTAGCGGAAGACGGAGGAGTAAAAAGACAACAGCTTATAATGGAATTTGCTGATAGAAGTCCGTCCTTTTCAAGGCGTTTTCTATCAGCAAATTCGGCTAACACTCGCGATGCAACGCGCATCGCTGCTTCTATCTCCCCAACCAAACTTCGGGATTAAGCTTGGCCGTCTCCTTACGGAGTTGGAATTGCAGGATGTTGTCGTTGCCCACAATGCCCAGTCCTTGACGGGTGCTCACTTTCTGGCCTCTATGCACACTGACGGATTTCAGGTTGGCATAAACGGAGATGTAGACACCATGCCGCACCATCACCACCCAAGAGCCTCCGAAACCTAACACGGCACTCACCTCACCATCGTAGATGGCGCGGGCACTTGCTCCGGCACTGCCGAGAATGTTGATGCCCTTATTGTCGAGTGTGACACCGGGCAGCCCCTCCACCGAATGTTGGCCGAAATGGCTCACTACACGATAGCTTCCCGTGATGGGCATGGGCAACCGGCCACGATTGGCCTCAAAGCCGTTGTTCATCATACGGTCTACCGTGGTCAGCGTGGCAGCCTCATGGGCTTCTTCCCTGGCCTCGGCAATGGCAGCCTCATTGCGCTTTTTCTCCGCTTCCGCTTTGCGCTCAGTGGCCACACGGGCGGCTTCGGCTTCGCGGGCGGCCTGTTCGGCTCTTGCCCGCCTTTCGGCAGCACTGCGAGCCGCG
>OBVC01000449.1_pt1 | contig 20357 bp, 13 predicted proteins | sample 1494991 | NCBI WGS metagenome assembly OBVC01 (sample SAMEA2579955, study PRJEB22360) | human gut metagenome
TATGTTTTCTTACGGTCAGCGCAGCAAGTGCGCAGACCTACTGAACAGTTACAAATTATAACAGGTATTTCTCATGGCTCAAGCTATTAAACTGACTTATGTAAACTAAATTCCGTGAGAATAAACGACGATATAGAAATGAGGTATGACTGTTTTGCCAGCCATACCTCGTTTTTCACAGTCAGCATGAATGCTTGTAACTGTTAAGAACTTTCGCGGTCACAATTACTTTACATAGTAGAAGCTATCATCCGGCAGCTCACCGCCGACGGAGGCCGGGTTCTGGTCGTACAGAGCCTGAAGGTAACCGGAAAGTGCTGTTTTCATCTCATCACCGGAGATAAAGGTGATGTTGCAGTACGGAAGCGCTTTTTTCGCGATCGGAGCCTTTGCGACGATCTCGGCCTTTGCGATGAGCTCGGCTGCGGCATCCGGATCCTCCGCGGTGAAGGCGATGGATGCCTCATGTTCCTGTAAGAACGTATCGACGAGATCCTCGTGCTCCTTTAAGAAATCATTGTTTACAATGGTAACACCTGTTACAAGACGGCTTCCGGAACCTTCGCCCTGGACATTATCCCACTCTTTTGTGAGGTCCATGGTGATGGAGAGCTTTTCGTTCTGGGCGAGAGCGGCAGTTACGAATGGCTGCGGAAGAAGACCGATGGCGTTCGGATCCTCAGCGAGGACGGAAGCAACCTCAGATGCCTCGGACTTGAATTCAAGAGTTACATCATCTTCTCCGAGTCCTGCGGCGGAGAGCACATAGCGGAGTGCGTATTCCGGAGTAGTTCCCTTTCCCGGAAGATATACGGTCTTTCCCTTTAACTGATCGATCGTTGTCACGGAGCTGTCGGCAGATACGAAGTAGAGAACGCCGAGAGTGTTGATATCGATCACGGAGATATTTTTGTTTGTCTTATTGTAGAGAACGCTTGCGACGTTCGCCGGAAGCAGGGCGATATCGACTTTTCCGCCTGCGACCATGGCGGTCATCTCGTCAGCTGCGGTGACCATTGTGAATTCGTAGCTGTTTTCGGACTCCCCGTTTGCGGCCTCGTCCATGAGCTTTACAAGTCCCATGGTTGTCGGTCCCTTTAAACCGCCGACACGGACAACAGCCTCATTGCCGGTGTTTTCAACTGCAGACTCGGAAGCGGCTTCCGTTGTGGTTTCCTCAGCGGCAGTCGTTGTCTCTTCCGCAGAAGAAGCGGCAGCTGTTGTTTCGGTTGTGGATGATGAGCAGCCTGCAAGGAGAGAGCCCGCGATTGCGGCAGCCATCATGACGGATAACATTTTTCTCATAATTTAATTCCTCCTGAAAAAAATCTGACAGACGCGGGTTTTGTCCCACTGCCTGCGTGAATGATAAATCCCCGGTATGCACACGAAAAGAGCATACCGGGGATCCTGAACATGACAGATATTCCCGTATCAGATTCTTTTCGTCTTTTCCCTCAGGACCGTTGACCTTTGGGGTTAGCACGACCGAACTAAATAGAATATATCATGGGGATTTGAGAATGTCAATCCAGCATGAGACTGGGGGAGAACTGTAACGAACATGTTTTAAAGGTTTTAAAGGCGAAGGCTGCATATGCCAAACCGAAAAATAATCGGAAGCGGAGCGACGGGAAAGAGGCGGAACTCGAACCTGATTTTGTTAAAAAAGAGACAAAGAAAGTGGCGCTGGACAGCCGCATGCTGCGAACAAATATCCGATACAGAAAGACAGAAAAACATAGGAAAATATAAGGAATTTCGTTGCCTGTACTTTATTGTATACAATTTAAGAAAATAAGGTTTTTCATTGGAATGCGTTGGATTATATATAATTTCCGACTTGCTTTGCAAAGTGGGATATGCGATAATATGATGCGAAAACATTAAAAAAATTAAGGTATGATTGAGGATTCAAATTTAGGAGGAAATGGTATGAAAACCAACGATGAGGCACTGCTTAAGATCAAGTATAACGTGCTGCGCACAGTTTCCAGGCTGGCTTTTGAGGGCAGACTCGAGGAAGAGAGAGACAATATCCCGTTCAAACTGATCCCGGGTCCAAAGGCACAGTTCCGCTGCTGTGTATACAAGGAGAGAGAGATCATCCGTCAGAGAATCCGTCTCGTGGAGGGAAAATGTCCGAGTGACAAACAGAGCGACAATATCATTCAGGTCATCTCTTCTGCATGTGAGGAGTGTCCGATCACAAGATTCGTTGTAACCGATAACTGTCAGAAATGTATGGGTAAAGCCTGTCAGAACGCATGTAACTTTGGTGCGATCTCGATCGGCCGCGACCGTGCCCATATCGATCCGAGTGTCTGTAAAGAGTGCGGACGCTGTGCTCAGGCATGTCCGTACAATGCGATCGCTGAGCTGATCCGTCCGTGCCGCCGTGCATGTCCGGTAGATGCGATCACAATGGATCCGGAGACCGGAATCTGCCAGATCGATGAAAAGAAATGTATCCAGTGCGGTGCCTGCGTAAGAAGCTGCCCGTTCGGTGCAATTTCCTCCAAGGTATATGTTGTACAGGTGATCGAGGCGATCAAGGCCGGCAAGAAGGTCGTTGCCATGGTTGCTCCGGCTGCTGAAGGTGAGTTCGGCCAGGATATCACAATGGAGAGCTGGCGTACTGCATTAAAGAAGGTTGGCTTTGCCGATATGGTAGAGGTTGCTGCCGGTGCTGATATGACAGCAGCTTACGAGGCAATGGAATGGGCAGAGGCATTTAAGGAAGGCAAGAAGATGACGACCTCCTGCTGTCCGGCATTTGTAAATATGATCAAGAAACACTACCCGACTCTGATCGATAATATGTCCACAACGGTATCCCCGATGTGCGCGGTATCCAGAATGTTAAAAGCAATCGATCCGGAGACAGTTACCGTATTTATCGGACCGTGTATGGCAAAGAAGTCTGAGGCGGCTGACAAGTCCATCGAGAACAATGCGGATTATGTTCTGACCTTCGGTGAGGCCATCGAAATGCTGCGCGGAAAAGAAGTTGAGCTTGAGCCGGCTGAGGAGACAAAGCAGGAAGGCAGTGTCTTCGGAAAACGCTTTGGCAATGGCGGCGGCGTGACAAACGCAGTGATCGAGTGCTTCAAGGAAAGAGGCGAGAGCGCAGATGTTAAGGTTGCGCGCTGCAGCGGTGCGGCTGAGGTTAAGAAAGCCCTTCTTCTTCTCAAGGTCGGCAGACTTCCGGAAGACTTCATTGAGGGTATGATGTGCCAGGGCGGCTGCGTAGGCGGACCGAGCAACATGAAACAGGAGATGGCATTCAAGAAAGACCGTGACGCTGTGATTGCGAAGGCAGACGGCCGCGGAGTATGGGAGAACTTAAAGAATTACGATATGGATTCCTTCTCTATGCATCGCAGCTACGAGAAGCCGGAGGCTTAATAGCGTTTTCCTATAAGATTTAAATGAAATGAACAACATGTATTTTTCGGATCGGTTTCCGTGAAATGCATGCCAGATGGCTATCGTGTCGGAGCGCTGGTCGGAAGATAACAGGCAGCGGCAGGTATCGTTTTAGATACCTGCCGCTGTCTTTGCGTTTCATGAAATTGATAGGAGTATCCTTCATTTCCGGTTTTACTTTTAGAAGCTTATGGAAGGTGGATTACAACCGGCACTTATTGACCCGCTTGGAAGAAAGCTCTTCCACCTTTTTTAACGTCTTCGCCAGATTTGGATCCACATATTCCTCTTTTTCGAGGTTTTTCTGAGCTGTGGAAAGCATCAGCTTGATACGGTTTAACTGGTTTACCTCACTGGCCCCCGGATCATAGTCGACGGCGATGATGTTTGCCTTGGGGTTCGCGTAGCGAAGCTCCTTGATGACACCTTTTCCGACGATATGGTTCGGCAGGCAGCCGAAAGGCTGAACGCAGACGATGTTGTTGACACCGCTCTTGATGAGCTCCAGCATCTCACCGGTCAGGAACCAGCCTTCACCGGTCTGGTTTCCGAGGGAGACAAAGCCGTTTGCCATCACTGCCAGATCCTTGATCCTTGACGGCGGAGTGAAGTGGGTGCTCTTTTCGAGAGCGATCCTTGCGGCCTTTCTCATGTACTCTAAAAGGGAGATCGCCATGTTGCAGAGATGCGCCGTGGAGCGCTTCATTCCCAGATTATCTGCCTTGAAGTTGCTGTTGTAGAAGCAGTAAAGCAGGAAATCCATGAGATCCGGCATAACAGCTTCCGCACCTTCCGACTCCAGGAGCTCCACGATGTGGTTGTTGGCGGTCGGGGAGAATTTGACGAGGATCTCTCCGACGATGCCGACCTTCGGCTTGTGGACATTCGTGCGCTCTAAGTTATCGAAGTCATGGATGATGCCACGGATATTCTTCACAAAGGTCATCATTCCGGCGCTCTTTGTGGAGAGTGCTTTGACACAGATCTTCTTCCATTTCGCGTGGAGCGCATTTGCAGAGCCAGGAACGGCCTCATAAGGTCTTGTAGCGTAGAGAACACGCATAAATACATCACCGTATACAACAGCCTGAAGAGCCTTCACAAGCATAGCCGGTGTATACTTGAATCCTGGGTTTGTCTCCATGCCATTTGCGTTGATGGAGATGACCGGGATCTGCGCCATTCCGGCTTTTTCCAAAGCGCGGCGGATAAATCCGATATAGTTTGACGCACGACAGCCGCCTCCGGTCTGGCTCATGAGGACAGCTGTGTGGTCGAGATCATACTTTCCGGACAGCAGGGCATCCATGATCTGTCCGATAACGATCAGAGACGGATAGCAGGCGTCGTTGTTTACATATTTTAATCCCGTATCGACGGCTGTCTTGTCATCGTTCTGGAGAACGACGAGGTTGTAGCCGAAGCTGCGGATCGCCGGCTCGATGAGCTCGAAGTGGATCGGGGACATCTGCGGGCAGAGCAGCGTGTAGTTTTTCTTCATGTCCTTCGTGAACATCACACGGTTGTAGGCGCTGGACACGATGGTTCTCGTGTAGCGGCGCTCCTCGCGGACGCGGAGAGCGGAGATCAAAGAACGGATACGGATCCTTGCGGCTCCGAGGTTGTTGACCTCATCGATCTTTAAGACCGTATAGATCTTCCCGGATCGGGTGAGAATATCACTGACCTGATCGGTGGTCACGGCGTCGAGACCGCAGCCGAAGGAATTTAGCTGGACGAGATCCAGGTTATCCTGTGTCTTTACAAAGGTCGCCGCTGCATAGAGGCGGGAGTGGTACATCCACTGGTCGGTAACGACGAGCGGGCGCTCCACCTTTCCTAAATGGGATACGGAGTCCTCCGTGAGGACAGCGAAACCGTAGGAGGTGATCATATCGGCGATGCCGTGGTTGATCTCTGGATCGATGTGGTACGGACGTCCCGCAAGGACGATACCGTGTTTGCCGGTATCTTTTAAGTACTGTAAGACTTCCTCGCCTTTCTTCTCCACATCGGTTCTCGCCTGCGTGAGTTCATCCCAAGCCTTCTTAGCGGCCTTCTTCGTCTCGGATTCCGGAATATCGAATTCCTTCTTAAAGACTTCCTGAAGCTGCTTTGAAAGGATCTCCTCACTTGTGAACGCCATGAACGGATTTAAGAACTTCACGTCCTTTTCCTTTAATTCCTCCATGTTGTTCTTGATGTTCTCCGAATAGGAGGTGACCATCGGGCAGTTGTAGTGGTTTCCGGCTCCCGGAACCTCTTTTCGCTCGTAAGGAATACACGGATAGAAGATAAACGGCACATCGCGTTTAATGAGCCAGGAAATGTGTCCGTGGGCAAGCTTTGCCGGGTAACACTCAGACTCACTCGGGATCGTCTCGATGCCCAGCTCGTAGATCTGGTGGCTGGACTGTGGGGACAGCATCACGCGGAAGCCGAGCTCCTTAAAGAAGGTTGCCCAGTACGGGAAGTTCTCGTACATGTTGAGGACCCGCGGGATTCCCACAACGCCGCGGGTCGCCTTGTCGGCTGTCAACGGCTCATAGTCGAAGAGTCTGTGATACTTCCATGTAAAGAGGTTCGGGATGTCACGTTTTGCCTTTTCCACGCCGAGACCGCGCTCACAGCGGTTTCCGGAAATATACTGACGTCCACCCTCGAACCGGTTGATCGTCAGGACACAGTGGTTTACGCATCCGCGGCAGCGGCTCATGGTTGTCGTGTAGGTCAAATTGATCATATCGTCCAGAGAGAGCATCGTCGTCTCATGGGGACGGTGCATGTAACGCTCACGGGCGATCAGTGCCGCGCCGAAGGCACCCATGATACCTGCGATATCCGGGCGGACGGCATTGCAGCCGGAGATCCGCTCGAAGCTTCGGAGGACTGCGTCATTGTAGAAGGTTCCGCCCTGTACAACGACGTTCTTTCCGAGATCACCGGCGGAAGTGATCTTGATGACCTTAAACAGGGCATTCTTGATAACAGAGTAGGCGAGGCCGGCGGAGATATCCGCAACAGAAGCACCCTCTTTCTGCGCCTGTTTTACGTTGGAGTTCATGAATACGGTACATCTCGTTCCGAGATCCACCGGATTCTGGGCAAAAAGTGCCGCCTTTGCGAAATCCTGAACGCTGTAGTTTAAGGATTTTGCGAAGGTCTCGATGAAGGAACCGCAGCCGGAGGAACATGCCTCGTTGAGCTGGACACTGTCCACGGTGCCGTCCTTGATGCGGATACATTTCATATCCTGACCACCGATATCGAGGATGCAGTCTACGGACGGATCGAAGAATGCCGCCGCGTAGTAGTGGGAGATCGTCTCGACCTCGCCCTCATCCAGCATGAAAGCCGCCTTTAAGAGGGCCTCGCCGTAGCCGGTGGAACAGGAGTAGGCGATCTTCGCGCTGTCCGGAAGCAGGGACTTGATCTCCTTTATGGAAGAGATCGCGGTCGCCAACGGGCTTCCGTTGTTGCTGCTGTAAAAGCTGTAGAGCAGGGAACCATCCTCGCCGACGAGTGCCACCTTCGTTGTGGTGGAACCGGCATCGATTCCTAAGAATACATTTCCCTCATAGGTGGCGAGGTCACCGCGGCGGACCTTGTACTGGTCATGGCGGTCGGTGAATTCCTTATAATCTGCCTCATCCTTAAATAAAGGCTGCATTCTCTTTACTTCAAATTTCATCTTGATGCCGCCGGAAAGATCTGCGATCAGCTTGTCAAGAGAGAAGATCTCCGCGTGATCCTTCGCATTCATGGCAGCGCCGACGGCAGGGAAAAGATGGGAGTGGTCCGGGGCGATGATCGCATCACCGGTTAAATTTAAGGTGCGGATAAAGGCGTTTCGAAGCTCCGGTAAAAAGTGCAGCGGACCGCCGAGGAACGCTACGTTTCCGCGGATCGGTTTTCCGCAGGCAAGACCGCTGATGGTCTGGTTTACAACCGCCTGAAAAATAGAGGCTGCAAGGTCCTCACGGGTCGCGCCGTCGTTGATCAGCGGCTGGATATCGGATTTTGCGAACCCGCCGCAGCGGGCAGCGATCGGGTAGATCGCCTTATAATTTTTTGCATATTCATTCAGACCGGCAGCATCCGTCTGTAATAAGGAAGCCATCTGGTCGATAAAGGAACCGGTACCGCCGGCGCAGATCCCGTTCATACGCTGGTCGATTCCGCCTGTAAAGTAGATGATCTTCGCGTCCTCGCCGCCAAGCTCGATGGCGACATCCGTCCGCGGAGCGTAGTCCTGAAGTGCGGTCGCAACCGCTACGACTTCCTGGACAAATGGAATATGTAAGTAACCCGACAGAGTGAGTCCGCCGGAACCTGTAATATTGGGCCGTAAAGAGAGTTCACCGAGTTCTCCCTTACACTTTTTCAGAAGCGAGGCCAGGGTTTCCTGGATATTGGCGTAATGCCGCTCATAATCCGCGAATAAAATTTTGTTGTTGTCGTCGATCACGGCAACTTTTACTGTAGTGGAACCGATATCGATTCCAAGACGATAGCATTGATTCATACGAGCGGGGAGTTCTCCCCATACCTCCTTTTCAACAGAAAAAAACGAGCCGTCCGCAAAAAGCAGGCAGCCAGCCGGAATGCGGGCATCAACATGCCGAACCGTTCAGCCATACAATTTTCTGCCGGAATCGGCACATAGCTGAACTGTTATGTCAAAATTCCGCACATAGTATAACACATTAAAAAAGGAAATACAATTGACGGAATTGGCATCTTGAGGTTAAAAACGGTTAAAATTCTGTAAAGAATGTGTAAAGATTTTAGAAGAAAGCGTTGCGGGGATGGATAGACATTCCAGTAACGATATCATAAAGCGTTTGACAAAAGAAACGGTTGGGAATTATAATACGGGGCGTAGGAGAAATAGATATTTCTATTAGGAAAGGAAAGCTTTAATGAATTTTATGAACAAGATGGAGCGGAAATTCGGACGGTACGCGATTCCGAATCTCATGTATTATATCGTGATCCTGTATGCGGTGGGCGTACTGGTCCAGATGATGGCACCGGCATTTTACATCCAGTACCTGATGTTGGATGCGAGGGCGATCCTTCACGGACAGATCTGGCGAGTCGTTACATTTATGATCTGGCCGCCGTCTGACAGTCTTTTCTTTAACCTGATAGCGATCTACCTTTACTACAATCTGGGAATGACTCTGGAGCGGGTTTGGGGAACCTTCCGGTTTAATGTGTACTTTTTTATGGGTGTGATCGGTCATGTCCTTGCGGCACTGCTGATCTACATCATCACAGGGCAGGTCTATATTCTCACCACAGATTATCTGAACTTTTCCCTGTTTTTTGCATTTGCGGCCACATTCCCGGAAATGCAGTTTTACCTGTTTTTTGTACTTCCGATCAAGGCGAAGTATCTGGCACTTTTTGATGGACTTTACTTCGTCTATGGATTCCTTTTCGGCGGCATGTCGCAGAGAATTGCGATCGTTATGTCTTTACTTAATTTTATCGTATACCTCTTCATGTCCAGGGGGAGCCGTCTGAATCCGAAAGAGATCAGAAGAAAGCAGGTTTTTCACACACAGATGCGCGAGGCGCAGAAGACAGCGGAAAAGATCGGACGCCACCGCTGTGCTGTATGCGGACGTACCGAGGAGGATGACCCGAATCTTGTATTCCGCTACTGCTCCAAGTGCGAAGGCGACTATGAATACTGTCAGGACCACCTGTATACCCACAAACATGTAACAAAAGGCGGGATGGATCCAAGACAGGCAAACAGCAATCAGGAGGCATAACATGAAGAAAACAAAAATTATCTGTACCATGGGACCGAACAGCGATGACAGAGAGGTCATGAAACAGCTGCTCTTAAACGGAATGGATGTTGCCCGTTTTAACTTCTCCCATGGAACGCACGATGAGCAGAGAGCCCGCTACAAACAGCTCCGCGAGGTTGCGGAAGAGGTTGGGAAACCGGTAGCAGCTCTTCTTGATACAAAGGGCCCGGAGATCCGTACCGGTGTTTTAAAGGACGGAAAGAAGGTAACACTGACAGCAGGCGAGGAGATCATCCTTACAACAGAGGATATCATCGGTGACGCAAAGAGAGTCCACATCAACTACAATGGCTTAAATGAGGACGTAACAGAGGGCAACGTGATCCTGATCGATGACGGTCTGATCGAGCTCCATGTTGAGCGTGTCGAGGGAACCGAGATCTACTGCAGGATCATGAACGGCGGCGAGCTTGGAGAGAGAAAGGGCGTCAACGTCCCGAACGTAAAGATCAAGCTTCCGGCGTTAACAGATAAAGATAAGGAAGATATCCGTTTCGGTATCGAGCTTGGGTTCGACTATATCGCGGCTTCCTTCATCCGTTCCGCAGACGCGATCCGTGAGATCCGCCAGATGTTAGACGAGGGCGGTTCCTCAATGGGAATCATCGCGAAGATCGAGAACGCTGAGGGACTTGAGAACCTTGACGAGATCATTGAGGCCAGCGACGGAATCATGGTAGCCCGCGGAGATCTGGGCGTTGAGATCGCACCGGAGAAGCTTCCGCACCTTCAGAAAATGATGATCAAAAAGTGCAGCGCCGCATGTAAGGTCGTTATCACAGCGACCCAGATGCTGGATTCCATGATCCGTAACCCGAGACCGACCCGTGCGGAGGTTTCTGACGTTGCGAACGCTGTATATGACGGAACAGACGTCGTTATGTTATCCGGTGAGACTGCAAATGGTAAATATCCGGTCGAGGCATTAAAGATGATGGCTCATATCGTTGAGGAGACCGAGTCCCACATGAACGGTGACTTCTATGAGAAGAGAACCGTATCCGACGATAACCGCCACAATATTTCCAATGCAGTGAGCTATGCGTCCGTCGCAACGGCAGAGTCCCTTGATGCAGCGGTTATCATCGCGCCGAGCATCAGCGGCTACACGGCGAGAATGCTTTCCAAGTGGCATCCGTCAACAAAACTTGTGGGAATGTCCCCGAGTATCTCTGCAGTCCGAAAGATGATGCTCTACTGGGGTGTAACTCCGTTCCAGGCAAAGAGAGCGGAATCCACTGACACTTTAATTGAGAACAGTATTGACATTTTGAAAGAGAATGGTATTGTAAAAACAGGCGATATCGCAGTTGTAACCGCAGGAGTCGTTGATTATGCGAAAAGACATGAGCCGGCTGCTTCTACAAACATTATGCGTGTTGTAAATATCGACTAACACTGACTAACGAAGGAGAGAACGTACATGGAGAAGAAACCGTTTGTAACGAAGGAACAGCTGGAGGAGATCGCGAAGACCTATCCGACCCCGTTTTATCTTTACGATGAGAAGGGAATCCGCGAGAATGCCCTGAAATTAAAAGAGGCATTTTCCTGGAACAAGGGATTCAGGGAATACTTTGCGGTAAAAGCGACACCGAACCCGTTTATTTTAAAAACACTTCAGGAGCTTGGATGCGGAACAGACTGCTCTTCCAAGACAGAGCTTTTAATGTCTGATGCTTGCGGTTTTTCCGGACATGATATCATGTTCTCCTCAAACGATACACCACCGGAAGAGTTCAAGCTCGCGTATGACCTCGGCGCGATTATCAACCTGGACGATTTCACTCACATCGAGTGCCTCGAGAAGACCATCGGAACGATTCCGGAGACGATCTGCTGCCGCTTCAATCCGGGTGGATTATTCAAGGTAGCGACCGATATCATGGATAACCCGGGTGACGCGAAGTATGGTATGACGGAGGCCCAGATCACTGAGGCTTATAAGATCTTAAAGGCAAAGGGCGCGAAGAACTTCGGTATCCACGCGTTCCTGGCAAGCAACACAGTGACGAACGAGTACTACCCGATTCTCGCGAAGATCCTCTTTGAGCTTGCTGTGAAGTTAAAGAATGAGACCGGCGCTGATATCAAGTTCATCAACCTCTCCGGCGGAATCGGTATCCCGTACAGACCGGATCAGGAGCCGAATGATATCAAGGTCATCGGTGAGAGCGTAAGAAAGGTTTACGAGGAAGTTCTCGTTCCGGCAGGAATGGGCGACGTGGCGATCTTCACAGAGCTTGGCCGTTTCATGCTGGCTCCGTACGGCGCTCTCGTGACAAGAGCGATCCATGAGAAGCATACCTACAAGGAGTATATCGGCGTCGATGCGTGCGCGGTAAACCTGATGCGCCCGGCTATGTACGGCGCTTACCATCACATCACGGTTATGGGAAAAGAGAACGAGCCCTGCGACCACAAGTACGATGTGACAGGTTCCCTCTGCGAGAACAACGATAAGTTTGCAATCGACCGCATGCTTCCGAAGATCGATAAGGGCGACCTGCTCTTTATCCACGATGCAGGCGCACACGGATTCGCGATGGGTTACAACTATAACGGTAAATTAAAGAGCGCGGAGCTTCTTCTCAAGGAAGACGGCAGTGTCCAGATGATCCGCCGGGCGGAGACTCCGAAGGACTACTTCGCTACATTTGATTTCTGCGATATTCTCAAGAATGTGAAAAACGTGTAAGAAACAGACGGATGATGTGGACCGGCGTGGCCGGACAGCAGTTAAAAAGGTTAAAAACAGAGAGACGGTACTTAGCTTTGGAACGAGCTGAGTGCCGTTTCTTTTTTTATGTGCCAAAGATGCGCACTCGCGCGAAGATGCAGATTGCCGCAAGCGACCGCGCGGGGCGCCGATGGCGGCCGGGAACAGGTTTTAAGCCGGGAAAGGAGAGATTTTTCCGAAAAAAATGGCATGAAAAAACCCTGTACATATTGTACAGGGATTCATCATTTAGGATTTCAATTTCAAAAAGGTTTAGGATAAAGGATTTAAAATATCTCGTGCATTTCTTATGGTTAAAGTATAGCACATCACCCCGGAAAATGATTGTATATTCTTTGAATGAATTATTAAGATTTCTTTAAGATTCGGATGTTGTTTTCGAAGAATGTGGAAAAGTGTCGGAAATACTGCAAATTGTGGGTGGGGATATGCACAGATGTATATTTTGGGCAGCAGCGCAAGACGAAGTGGTTATGAATATCCTGTAAGTAAGAGGAATAGAATAGAGGAATCTTACATGTGAACCGTATTAAAGATCAGATCCGCTGCGGCGCGGCTTACCGCCTGGGACTCACTGGAAAAGGCATCGGCGTGGCGGTTTTGGATACCGGGATCTTTCTTCACCGGGATTTTGACAGCCGGGTGACCGGGTTCGCGGACATGGTGAATGGGAAGAACTTCGCCTACGATGACTGTGGGCATGGGACCCATATCTGCGGGATCATCGGCGGCAGCGGGCGCATGTCCGGCGGGCGGTACAGCGGGATCGCGCCGGGCTGTGACCTCGTCATGGTGAAGGTCCTGGACCGGAAAGGAAATGGATATTCTTCGGATGTCCTGGCGGGAATCTCCTGGATTTTGGAGAGAAAGGAGAAGCTGGGGATCCGGATCTTAAATATATCGGTAGGTGCCTGCTCGAAGCGGGGGATGAGCGAAAATTCCGCCCTGGTGAAAGGCGTGAACCGGGCATGGGACGCCGGGCTTGTTGTTGTGGTGGCGGCGGGAAACAATGGTCCCCGGACCATGAGCATCACGACCCCGGGGATCAGCAGAAAGGTGATCACGGTGGGCTGTTCGGACGATGACAGGGAGGTTCTGGTGGGTGGAAACCGGATGGTGGACTCCGGCCGGGGTCCCACCGCCGCCTGCATCTGCAAGCCGGACCTCGTTGCTCCGGGCTGCAGCGTCGTCAGCTGTGCTGGCCGGGCGGATAAATACACCATCAAAAGCGGCACCTCCATGAGCACTCCCATCGTCTCTGGTGCCACAGCGCTCCTTCTGGAACGGTACCCGGATATGACGAATAAGGATGTGAAGCTGAAGCTTCGGGAAAGCTGCACGGATATCGGGCTTCCGAGAAATCAGCAGGGGTGGGGGCTGCTGGATGTGGAGAAACTGGTGAGTAAGTAGAAATTATAATAAACTGGAGTATATTAAAATCCCTTATAAAGTATGCTATATTAAAAACAAAGAGTGCCACCGATAGACGGCTGGTCCATAGGTATCAAAAAAATAACCGTTCGATTTCCTAGGTCGGGGCGGTTATTTTTTTGCATTTACAGTATCTTTTCCACAAAATTCTAACATATCTAAGATATTCCATCAATCGACTCCAGTATAAAACAGAACAAATTCTAAAAGAAATTTAAGGCCGTTCTGGGCTTTGATATTTTACACAGATTTTACATACTGCCTACAAAGCATTTTACATTCCCCTGATATTCTGATACATGGTAAGAAAGAGATAAACAAAATGTTAATGAATTTGAAGAGGGGAAATTTATGGATTTTTTTGGTGTATTGACGATGCTTGGCGGGCTCGCGCTGTTCCTTTACGGAATGGAGACTATGGGGAAAGGTCTCGAAAAGCTTTCCGGTGGAAGGCTGGAAAGAATTCTTGAAAAACTGACATCAAATCCGATCAAGGCGGTCCTTTTAGGAGCGGGAGTTACGGCGATCATCCAGTCATCATCCGCAACCACCGTCATGGTCGTAGGTTTCGTAAACTCCGGTATCATGAAGCTGACCCAGGCGGTCGGCATCATCATGGGCGCGAATATCGGAACGACGGTGACGTCCTGGCTCTTAAGCCTTACCGGAATTGAGAGTGGAAATTTCTTTGTACAGCTGTTAAAGCCGACATCATTTTCACCGGTTCTGGCGCTCATCGGCGTCTGTTTTATCATGTTCTCCAAGAAGGAGAAGAAAAAAGATGCCGGAACCATCATGATCGGTTTCGCGATTTTAATGACCGGAATGGAGACAATGAGCGGTGCCGTCAAACCGCTGGCAAATGTCCCGGAATTTACCGGAATCCTGACAATGTTCTCAAACCCGGTCCTCGGAATGATCGCAGGCGCTGTCCTCACAGCGATCATCCAGAGCTCCTCTGCGTCCGTCGGTATTCTTCAGGCGTTATGTGCCACAGGGGCGGTAAATTTTAGTACTGCGCTCCCGATCATCATGGGACAGAATATCGGAACCTGTGTGACAGCGATGCTCTCCGGTATCGGTGCCTCAAAGAACGCAAAGCGCGCGGCACTGGTCCATCTTTACTTTAATATTATCGGTACCGTTATTTTTATGATCGTCTTTTATACGATCAACGCAGTCGTTCATTTTTCCTTCCTGGACACAGCGGCAAACGCTATGGGAATTGCCGTGATCCACAGCAGCTTTAATATTGCGGCAACGATCATGCTTCTTCCGTTCGGCAGCGGCCTCGTAAAGCTTGCATGCCTCACGATCCCGGAAGAGAAGAAGGAAGCTCCGGCTCAGAATCAGGAAAAAGATGCGTTCCGCCTTCTCGACCAGCGTTTCCTCGACACGCCGGCTTTTGCGGTTGAGCAGTGCCGTCAGACGACGATCCAGATGGCGAAGCTTGCACGGGAATGCTTCTTCACGGCGGTGGATCTGCTTCACGGCTATGATGACGAAAAGGCAGCCCGTGTGGAGACCCTGGAAAACCTTGTGGACCGCTATGAGGATGAGCTTGGAACTTACATGGTAAAGCTTGGCGGAAAGAATCTTTCCAAGTCAGACAGCCATACCGTATCCCTGCTCTTACACTGTATCGGAGATTTTGAGCGTATTTCCGATCACGGCATGAACCTGAAAGATTCCGCAAAAGAGATGAAGGAAAAAGAAATGCAGTTCTCCAGCAAGGCAGAGAAGGAACTTGGCATATTCTTCGACGCAGTAAAGGAGATCCTGAACCTGTCCATCGATGCCTTTGAGACGAACAATACGGATGAGGCAGCCAGAGTGGAGCCTCTTGAGGAGGTCATCGACGATATCAATACCGTCGTAAAGGCAAACCATATCCGCAGACTCCAGAAGGGAAAATGTACGATCGAGCAGGGATTTGTGCTTTCCGATATTTCCATGAATCTGGAGCGTGTTTCCGACCATTGCTCCAACATCGCGGTCAGCGTCATTGAAATCGACCGTGACGGTTTCGATACCCACGGTTATCTTGACAACCTGAAGCGTGACGGAGATCCGCATTTCGCGGCGATGGTAGAGCAGTACCGCGACAAATATATGCTTCCGGTATAGGCAGATATGTAGTAGAATGGTAACTGTTCAGTAGGTCTGCGCACTTGCTGCGCTGACCGTAAGAAAACATAGGCTGGAAGGCAAAAATCCCATCAGCGAAGCTGATCTGGAATGGATTTTTGCACGTAACTATGAAGGTACTGAATAGTTACGTAGAATGGTAACTGTTCAGTAGGTCTGCGCATTTACTGCGCTGACCGTGAGAAAACTTAGACTAGAAGGAAAAAGCCTATCGGCACAGCCGATTTGGAATGGATTTTTGCGCGTAACTGTGTATTGAACAGTTATGTAGAATGTTTTTAAGGTACTGAACGGTTATACAGAAAGTAAGACAGAAAGTGAGACAGGAGGAAAGGACCATGGCTCTGATCTATGCGGTAGAAGATGATAAAAATATTCTGGAGATTGAGATGTTCGCGTTAAAGAACAGCGGATATCAGGTGGAAGGATTTGAATGTGCCCGCGATTTTTATAAAAAGCTGGAAGAGAAGCAGCCGGACCTTGCCCTTTTGGACATTATGCTGCCGGATGAGGACGGACTGGAGATCGTTGCAAAGCTCCGCCGTCGTCCGGAGACGAAAAAGCTTCCAATCATCATGGTGACGGCAAAGAGTACCGAGATCGACAAGGTAAAGGGACTTGATGTCGGAGCTGATGACTACCTGACAAAGCCTTTTGGTGTCATGGAGCTGATCGCCAGAGTAAAGGCGGTGCTCAGAAGGACGATGGAGGAAGATAAATTCCTGACCCTGGGGGATATCTTCCTGGATGATGAGAAACATATGGTATACGTGAAGGATGTTCCGTGCAGCCTGACATTTAAGGAATATGAGCTCTTAAAGCTCCTGCTCCACAATGCGGGGATCGTAGTGACGCGAGAGATCATTTTAGAGCGCGTCTGGGGAATCGACTTTGAAGGTGAGTCGAGAACTCTGGACATGCATATCCGGACGCTCAGACAGAAACTCGGTGAAGCGGGTTCCATGATCCGCACTGTGAGAAATGTGGGGTATATGATCGAATGAAACGGAAAATCCATATGGAACTTCTGGCCACGGCAGTGTTCGCAATTTTACTGACACTGCTGTGTGCCTTATTTGTTTTTTACGGGGTCTACCGGAAACAGGTCATCGGGGATCTGAAGGCTGATGCCCTCGTCATGAAAAATATGCACATCTTCGACGATATATCCGATCTGCACCCGGATGCCTACGACCTGAACCCGGATACGCTGCGCATCACGGTGGTGAATGCCAATGGGAGCGTTATTTTTGACAGCAACGCGGATTTTTCTGTGATGGAGAACCATGAAGACCGGCCGGAGATCCTCATGGCGGCGAAGTCCGGAGAAGGAAGCGGAACCCGTCGGTCGACGACTCTGGATAGAAATCTGTTCTACTATGCGATCCGGCTGGATAACGGACGGATCTTAAGGATCGCGAGGGAGGGCGACAATATTTTTGCCCTGACCCAGAACATGATGATGACGGTAGTGGGAGTATTTGTCCTTCTCTTTTTCTTCTGTATCTTGATGGCAAACTACTTCACGAAAAACCTTGTGGCACCGATCGAGCAGATGGCGGAAAATCTTTCGGAGCCGGGGACACAGGCAGCCTACAAGGAGCTGGTACCGTTTATGAATAAGATCCGGCAGCAGCATGAGGATATCTTAAAGAGCTCCCAGGTCCGGCAGGAATTTACGGCGAACGTGTCCCATGAGCTCAAGACCCCGCTCACGGCGATCTCCGGCTATGCGGAACTGATCGAACACGGCATGTCCGGGGAGAATACGGAACGGTTTGCGTCGGAGATTCATAAAAACGCGGCGAGACTTCTGACCCTGATCAATGATATCATCCAGCTTTCCCAGCTTGACGGCGGAAAGAAAGATGTGGAGTATAGAGATCTGGATCTGTTTCCGCTGGCGAGAGAATGTGTAGACATGCTCCAGATGAATGCCCAGAAACAGAACGTGACGATCCGGGTCCAGGGCGGAGAAGCACCGGTTTTCGCGGATAAGCAGCTGATGGAGGAATTGATCTATAATCTTTGCGACAACGCGATCCGGTACAATAAAAAGGACGGAACTGTGACGGTGACGACCGGCATTGAGAACGGGCATACGTTCCTTTCTGTGAAGGACACCGGAATCGGTATCTCTGCGGAACATCAGGAGCGTGTATTTGAGCGATTCTACCGTGTGGATAAGAGCCGCTCGAAGGCGACGGGAGGAACCGGTCTGGGACTTGCGATCGTAAAGCATATCGTTGCCCAGCACGGGGCAAAATTGACCCTTGAGAGTGAGCAGAGCAAGGGAACGGAGATCCGCGTAGAGTTCTCGGAGGCGTTAAAGCAGCATGAGCTTGAAACTGCAAAACAGCGTCAGGAGGCTCATGCGGAGCGGTCAGAAAATGGTTCGTCAGATTGAAGCAAAAGACAGATGATCTGCAGGTCATATGTGACAATATTTACAAAAATTACAAAATTTGCCGCTTTACTTCAAAAACACGTTGATACAGAAGGAAAACTGTGATAGTATGTAACACATAAGTGCAGTCCAGGCGGACAAACGTCCGTCTGGACACTCTGGAGAGTCTCCGTATGGAGCGCCGAAGGTGTAAGACCGGTTCATGTCCATGGTACCGGTCGATCTCTCAGGCAAAAGGACAGGGCATACAAATAACCACAATGGGACAAAACCCGTTGTATGCAAATGTTCTACTCTTTGGAGAGCTGATCAATATCAGCTCTTATTTTATTGCATGGAAATTCAGAGGGGATATTCCATGATGCCGGACAGCCGGAAATTTAAAGAAAAGGCTGGCGGCTATGATGATGAAAGAGGAGGATAATTAAAATGGACACACTGATGCAGCTTGTAACAAAGGGAAATGATTTTCTGTGGAGCTTTCTCCTGCTCGTTCTCTTATGCGGAACCGGACTTTACTATACGATCCGCCTGAGATTTATCCAGGTCAGAAAGTTCGGGGAGGGCGTCCGTCAGGTATTCGGGCATTTCAGCATGAACGGTGAAAAGCACGAAAAAGGCGAGATGACTCCGTTCCAGTCCATCGCGACAGCCATCGCAGCCCAGGTAGGTACAGGAAACCTTGCCGGAGCGGCGACAGCCCTCATCGGCGGAGGCCCGGGCGCGATCTTCTGGATGTGGATCAGTGCATTCCTCGGAATGGCGACGATCTACGGAGAGGCAGTTCTGGCACAGACATATAAGACAGAGGTAAACGGTGAGGTGACAGGAGGTCCTGTCTACTACATCAAGGCGGCGTTCAAGGGCACATTCGGAAAGGTGCTCTCCACTCTGTTCGCGGTATTTATTATTCTTGCTCTGGGTTTTATGGGAAATATGGTTCAGTCCAATTCCATCGGGGCAGCGTTTGTGGAAGCATTTCAGGTATTCCATGTGGAGCTTTCACCGGTGATCGTCGGCGTTGTTGTCGCAGTGATCGCAGCGGTGATCTTCCTTGGAGGAACAAAGAGTCTGGCAACGGTAGTTGAGAAGATCGTTCCGATCATGGCCGGCGTTTATATCGTCGGCAGCCTGGTCCTGATCTGCATGAACATCACGGCTCTTCCGGCAGCGTTCCTTTCCATTATCGAGGGCGCGTTTGCGCCGGAAGCAGTTCTCGGCGCAGGCGCTGGAATCACGGTGCGTGAGGCGATCCGCTATGGTGTTGCCCGCGGCCTCTTCTCAAACGAGGCAGGTATGGGATCCACCCCGCATGCCCATGCGAGAGCGAAGGCGGAATCTCCACATCATCAGGGGCTCTGTGCAATGGTCAGCGTGTTCATCGACACATTTATCGTCCTGAACCTGACGGTATTCTCTGTCCTCACAACAGGCGTTATGAGCACAGGAAAGGACGGCACCGCGCTCACTCAGACGGCATTCATGAAGGGATTCGGCAGCGCGGGGATCATCTTCGTTGCAGTCTGCCTGTTCTTCTTCGCGTTCTCCACGATCTTAAGCTGGCATTTCTTCGGACTTGTGAATGTGAAGTATTTATTCGGCGAGAAGGCATCAAAGCTCTACTCCCTGATCGTTGTTGTCTGCATCGTGATCGGTTCCTGCCTGAAGCTGGAGCTTGTATGGTCCTTGGCGGACTTCTTCAACGGACTTATGGTCATCCCGAACGTTCTGGCGCTTCTGGCGCTCAGCGGACTGGTAGCGGGAGCTTCGAAGGAGAGATAGGATCCGGTCATGTGCCCGGGAAATATCACATATATAATAGGATAAAATGGCGGCAGAACATGTATTGTGGGCATGGGCTGCCGCTTTTTATGTGCACTCGCGCGAAGAGGCTGTTTGCCGCAGATGACCGCGCGAGATGCCAGGATGTACCGGACACATCCGGGATCACTGCCATTGAGTTAAAAATTGTGAGGTTGAATTTGTGGAGAATGCCGATTGACACCATCAGGGAAATTCGATATAGTACGGATATCTGAAATCGTTCCGGGAAGTCTGTTCCGGACGGCAGATGGTTCATGATGCGTAAAAGCATCGTCCCGGCGGCGGATCGCTGCGGATCTCAGTGAGAATATAAGAAAACGTGCAGCTGTGAAGGTGGTGTACAGCTGCAAAGAAGTTAAGGAAAACAGTTAAGCAAAACAGGCAGAACGATATCTTGCAGCAGAGGACAGCAGGAAAAATCCGGTATCAAAATACGGGAGATCTGCCGGAGAGGAGACGAAGTATGGCGGTGAATAAAAAACGGCTGCGATTTGTTACTGTACATGGGTAGAAATTTTCTGAACTGAAAATTCCGTACAGTACAGTGGTG
>OBVC01000472.1_pt1 | contig 19608 bp, 18 predicted proteins | sample 1494991 | NCBI WGS metagenome assembly OBVC01 (sample SAMEA2579955, study PRJEB22360) | human gut metagenome
GCCTATGTTTTCTTACGGTCAGCGCAGCAAGTGCGCAGACCTACTGAACAGTTACACTGCCACAATGATTCCGCCGTCCCCTGCATAAACGGTAGCAAGTCCGGCTGTCTCGGTCACAATGATCTTTTTGAACTTTGCGGCCTGTTCAAATTTTTCTTTTACATACTGGGCACGTTCCGGCGCATTACAGTGAGCGATCGTAAGACACTTATCTTCCACTGTTCCTGCATCTTTCACAACGATCTCCACCATTCTCTGAAGTGCCTTCTGGATTCCGCGGGCCTGATCCAGTTTGATGATCACGCCGTGATCCGCACCCATAACAGGCTTAATGTTTAATTTTGTCGCGAAGAACGCCTGAAGTCCGGTGAGTCGTCCGTTCTTTCTCAATGTATCCAGAGTTTCCAGAACGAAATACGTCTTCTGTCTGTCGCGGTACTCGAGAGTTTTCTTTACGATCTCTTCAAACGGAATATTCTGCTCACAGAGTTCCTGAACATAAAGCGCAAGATTTACTTCTCCGGTAGAAGCAGACTCAGAATCGATCACCACGATATTCTTCTTTCCGGTTCCAAACTCTTCCTCATAAAGATTCTTTGCGAGAACCGCACTGTTATAGCATCCGCTCAGGTGGGAAGAGATCGTAATAACAAATACATTCTCCTCCTCGCAGCAGTAAGCTTCCTTAAATGTCTCCGGAGATGGGCATGCAGTCTTCGGACACTCCGGGCTTTCCTTTACGATCTTTAAGAATTCCTTCTGGTTAAAATTCTTATCGTCGACAAACTGGTGGTCTTCCACCATAAGCGTAAACGGGATCAGGGTAAAATGCGGGTCCTTCCTCTGCTCCTCGGTAAGATCCATGCAGCTATCCCCAATAATTCTATAATTCATACTGCTTCCTCCAGCTCTATTCCCTATCACAGTTCTCATTTATTTTTCCCTGTGATGTAGTATTCAATACCATATATTATAGAGTGGCTTCTACAGAAAGTCAATAGAATGATAGAAAAACCTCGTATCCGATGCTTCACATTCCAAATCGGCAAAATCTAATGCCAATCCTGTATTGTACGAAATTTTCAGTTCAGAATCAGGCTTGATATGTCCTCTAATACAGAAAATCTCTGCCGGATATTCCCGGCAGAGATTTTCCCAATTTGATCTCCTTACAAGATCTGATTACACCACAATATTTATATTATGCGGATAATCTTTCCAACAGCTGCTTAGCACCCTCACAGCTGCATCTCAAATTATCGTCAAAAGTCAACTTCAGTTCCGTAATATGTGCAGGTAAGCAGCTTCGCCATATTCGCAGGATCGATCTCTCTCGGGTTCGATCCGGTACATGCATCGCCAACCGCGAGTTCCGCGATACGGTCCACCTTCTCCTTAAATTCGTCCTCATTGATACCGAATTCTTTCAGTGTCTTCGGAATATTCAGCTTCTCATTGAATTCATTGATCTTCGCGCAGAGACTGTTGATCAGGGCCTGTCTGGATCTTCCCTCTAATCCCATTCTTCTTGCGATCTCCGCGTAACGGTCAGCTGCGACGGTATCCTTCGCGTTATACTGGATGACATACGGAAGATAGATCGCGTTCGCGCATCCGTGCGGAATATGTCCGGTGGAGAACGCAGCTCCCGTCTTGTGGGCCATAGAGTGAACGATTCCAAGAAGCGCATTAGAGAATGCCATTCCCGCGAGACACTGCGCGTAATGCATCTCCTCTCTCGCATGGGTATTTCCATTGTAAGATGCCGGAAGGTGTTCCAGAACCATCTCGATCGCCTGAAGTGCCAGCGGATCCGTAAACGGTCCGTTTAATGTGGAGACATATGCCTCGATCGCATGGGTCAGGGCATCCATACCGGTATAGGCAACCTGTTTCACCGGAAGTCCCATCACGAGATCCGGATCTACGATCGCTACATCCGGGGTGATATTAAAGTCAGCCAGCGGATATTTTACGCCTGTCTGATAGTTTGTGATAACAGAGAACGCCGTTACCTCTGTAGCTGTACCGGATGTGGACGGAATCGCCGCGAATTTCGCTTTCTGTCTCAGTTCCGGGAAGCTGAACGGAGTGATCAGATCTTCAAATGTAGTCTCCGGGTACTCATAGAACACCCACATCGCCTTCGCCGCATCGATTGGGGATCCGCCGCCCATGGATACGATCCAGTCCGGCTCAAACTTGCGCATCGCTTCCGCGCCTCTCATAACGGTCTCCACCGACGGATCCGGTTCTACGCCCTCAAAGACTTCAACTTCCATTCCGCCGTCTTTTAAGTAATGAACAGCCTTGTCAAGGAATCCCTGGCGTTTCATAGAACCGCCGCCTACTACGAGAAATGCTTTCTTTCCCTTCAGATTTTTCAGTTCTTCCAGACATCCTTTTCCATGATAAATGTCTCTCGGTAATGTAAATCTTGCCATACGTTCTCTTCTCCTTTCACAATTCTGTCATTACAGACAGGGATCTCACGTTTCCGACCTGTGTTTCACAGGTTTTACTAAGAACCAACCACGCTTCGTTTTCCTAAGCTCTATAAACATTATATCATTGTTAAATTATTAACGCAAGCATTTTGTTGTTAATTTAATAACATTTTTATATCGTCTAACTTTACTTTTCATGAGCAGTGAATGCGAGATCAAAAATATCTTCCAGCAGAATTCTTTCCCCTTCCTCTAAAATCAAACAATGACTCTCCTCGTCCACTCTCTTTATATGACCGGAGATCGTCCGATATGCTCCTCCGTCCTTCTTTTCATCGGGTACAAAAAAGGTTACTGTGATTTCCGGACGGGATTCCTGTTTTTCCAATAGAAGCCGCAGATTCTCATTCAGTTTTTCCTTTTCATATTCATCCAGCTCGATCCGCTTTTCCGTAATACGTTCCGTCTCTTTTAATACTGCGCCAAATCCGGTGAGCGCAGCAAATGGAGCAAACTGGGCTGCCCTGTCCCTCACCGGCATCCGGGTATGCTTTGATTCTCCCGGATATGGAAGATCGATCATATCCCGGTATTTCTCCCATGTACTCATGCCCTGTGACCTCCGATCTGGTTGTTCCGCTTTACCGCGGTCGCGCCCTCTTCCAGATTCATTCCCTTTAAGACCGCGTTCTTTCCGAACTTTTTCTTGATCTCCAGAACCGCCTGCTGCATCCGTTTTTCCCGCGCCAATTCTTCCTCTTCCTTCTTTTTCTGCTCCACCTGTGTGCCGTAATCGGTAAAGAGATTCAACTGTTCGTACTCCTGCACTTTCTGTTCCGTTCCCTCACAGACCACATGGTTTGCGGAAATCGCGATCCGGCGCACAAGAAGCTTTGGATTCACGATCTCATCGTAGAGCTCCATAACCGCCTCCGTGATCCGTTTCGTGGAGGAAGTTTGCCCGCCAAGATTTCTGGAGCCGTGGGCGTGTTTCGGGATCCGTCTTCCATAACGGTCCGTGGATATCTCCCCGTTGTAGTCCTTTCTGAGTTTTGAATCCGTCAGGTTTTCGATATCGTATCCCACCGTCAAGACCACCTGGTCCGCTGTCAGCTTTTTGTCCACAAGATCCAGAGCCAAAAGGTCCGCCATCTCCCGCACGACGAGCCTTGCCTTCTGGACGGTATATGGACAGGCAAGAACCTGCCCGGATCCGACGCTATGGTTCTCCGGCCGGTACGCCTTGACATCCGCGATCGTACACGGCTCATACCCCCAGGCATGGTCGATCAGAAGTTCCGCGTTGACACCGAACATCCGGTACAGAAGGTCTTCGTTATAATAATCGTTTTCCTTTCCGAGGGAGCATCTGGCGATATCCCCCATCGTGTAGATTCCCCGTTCTTCCAGTTTTTTCGCGTACCCCCGGCCCACACGCCAGAAATCCGTCAGCGGACGGTGTCCCCACAGATATCTCCGGTAACTCATCTCATCCAGTTCCGCGATACGCACTCCGTCCGCGTCCGGTTCGATGTGCTTTGCCATAATATCCATCGCGATCTTTGCAAGGTACAGATTCGTTCCGATCCCCGCAGTCGCCGTAATTCCGGTTTCTTTCTGCACATTCCGGATCATCCGTGTCGTCAGCTCATGCGCCGACATATGGTATGTCTCAAGATAGGAAGTCAGGTCGATAAAGACCTCATCGATCGAATAGGAATGGATATCTTCCGGTGCCACATATTTTAAATAGATCTGGTAAATTTGTGAACTTTTCTCCATATAGTGGGCCATCTGCGGCGGCGCAGCGATAAAATCCAGCGCAAGATCCGGTCTTTTCGTCAGTTCAACCGCATCACAGGAACTTCCCGTGAATTTTCCACCGGGGGCCCGCCGCCTTCTCTCCCGGTTCACCTCTTCCACCTTCTGCTCCACCTCAAAGAGGCGCGCGCGTCCGGGAATCCCATACGCCTTTAAAGAAGGCGATACCGCAAGGCAGATCGTTTTCGATGTCCGGCTCCGGTCCGCGACGACAAGGTGCGTCGTCATCGGATCCAGTTTTCGATCCACCACCTCAACAGAGGCGTAAAATGACTTCAGATCGATCGCTGCGTAAATTCTGTTTGATCTATCCATCTTGCTCATTCTATCCGCCATAGCCCGTCTCCCTTCCGACATCAATTTCCATTTCCCCCACATACCTTCACAAAATATATGCACTCACTGGCAAGATCAAATTTAAAAAATCCCTATGCGGCCGCGCCGGATCCGCTTCAAACACCTGGATCCGCCCATTATCCGGTCCCCGGTCCTTAAACGCCGGAAACATAAATCCGCAGACCGGCATCCCCGGCTCATAATCTCCGCTCACCGGGCACACCGCACAGATCAGGAACCGGTAAACTTCCTCCGATTCCCAGAGGCTTTCCTTATCCTTTGCCTTTCTCGGAACATCATAATTCCCGTGAAAGAAATAGACCGCATAATCCCCCGACGCCGGATATTTTTCCCCAAACACTTCATAAAAAATATCAAGCAGTGCATCGTTTTTCAGCTCACACTCCCGCAGTGCGCAGAGCAGCTGCCACACACTCCCGGGCTTTTTCTCCTCCCCCGAAAAGACATATTCCTTCAACGCCACATTCGTCTCCGAAAACGGGATCGTCTTCGCGATATCAAGATTCTTCTGCTGATCTGGCAGGGAGAGCTGACGGAAATTCTTATTAAATGTCCCGTCTACAAACCCGTCCCTACCCAGATAAGCCCCTGCAATCCGGTCAAAGCAGTTTCTCTTCAATGTCATTCTTCTCGTAAGCTCCAGCATATCCTCACGGTTGATCTGATTCATATATTTTCTCCGTTTTCTCTGTTATTTAGTCTTAGCTTTTATTCAGTCTTATCTGTCATCTTCCAGCACTCCAAAAAACCTACAGAACCTGTCACCAACATCCCTTACTAATACATAGCCACTAAATGTCTCTGCGGCTTTCCTGATATGGTTTATCTCGATTCCAGACTCAATTCTCTCCCTGAAATCTTATGTCTCCATTATACAATCAGAACATATGTTCGTCAAGTTTTTCTATCTTTTCCTTCTTACAAGACTTACAGGACCTGCTGCCGACAGCTTCTTCCAACTGCATCGCAACAAAAAAGACCCCGCAGAGCATTCACACGCCCCGCAGGATCTCCCCAATTTCTCTTTTCCAAATTTAAATGGAATGCTGTCTCACATACTCCCAGGTATAAGTGCCGCTTTTTCCCTCATCCTCAAGGATAAACGGTGTGATCTCCTTATATCCCTCATCCTCCATCATATTTGCCGCCTCAAGACATGACTCAAGGTTATTTTCAAAATCTACGGAAATATATGGATTCTTGTCGGAATCTCCGTTGCCGTCCTGATCTAAATGTGCAATCGCGTACTGCATATTGGTAACTTCCTTTCTCATAAATATTTTTGATCAACCTGATTATAGCATAGCGCGTATAGGATATCAAGTAAATATCAGTAATTATTCCTGTTTTACCTTGTCTGTTATTTCCTGTCCTTTCCCTGTTTTCTGTTTCTTCCTAATAAGATGCAGCCTCTGTCCATACGAGTCATTTTTTATCAAAAGATACCGTGAAAATCCTCAAAAACAAAGCCTTTCGTCTTCTTGACAATCCCCAGTGTTCACGCTATAATACAGAGAATGTAAAGCTAAAAATTATAAAGGGACATTCTGCCCCGAAACAATAAGAAAGGTAAGACGTCATGGCTGATAAGAAACATATTTTAACTTATGCAGGACTGAAAAAATACGAGGATGAGCTTCAGGATCTGAAAGTAAACCGTCGTCGTGAGATTGCCCAGAAGATCAAAGAGGCAAGAGAACAGGGAGACTTATCCGAGAACGCCGAGTACGATGCTGCAAAAGACGAGCAGAGAGATATTGAGTTAAGAATCGAAGAGCTCGAGAAGCTGTTAAAGAACGCGGAGGTCGTTGTTGAGGACGAGGTAAACCTTGACAAGATCAACGTCGGATGTATCGTAAAGGTTTACGATGTCGATTTCGACGAGGAGATGGAATTCAAGCTCGTTGGTTCCACAGAGGCAAACAGCCTTGAGAATAAGATCTCCAACGAGTCCCCGGTCGGACACGCGCTGATCGGAAAACGCGTTGGCGACGTTGTTGACGTTGAGACACAGTCCGGAGTTATCCAGTATAAGGTACTCGATATTAAAAGAGTCGATTGATCGTCATCGTGTACAGGAAGGGATCTTCCGGACTGAAAATTCTGTACACGACCGTATCGATCATACACAAAGACTACAGTGAAGGAGAAATAGAAAAGTGGCTGAACAGCAGAATCAGAACAAGAATGCAAATGCAAAAGAGCAGGATATCCACCAGCTCTTAAAGGTGCGCCGCGAAAAGCTTGCTGAGTTACAGACAGAGGGCAGAGACCCGTTCCAGATCACAAAATATGATCAGACAGCTCACAGCGCGGATATCAAGGATCATTACGCAGAATATGACGGAAAGGAAGTTTCCATCGCAGGACGTATCATGTCCAAGCGTGTCATGGGTAAAGCTTCCTTCTGCAACGTCCAGGATCTCAAGGGCAACATCCAGTGCTATGTATGCCGCGATGACCTCGGTGAGGATTCCTACAAAGACTTCAAGAGAATGGATATCGGCGATATCGTCGGCGTCAAGGGCTTTGTATTCACAACAAAGATGGGCGAGATCTCTGTTCATGCCCATTCCGTAACACTTCTCTCCAAGAGCTTACAGATCCTTCCGGAGAAGTACCACGGACTTACAAACACAGATACCCGTTACCGTCAGAGATACGTTGACCTGATCATGAACGAGGACGTTAAGAAGACATTCGTTATGCGTTCCAAGATCATCAGCTGCATCCGCAGATACTTAGATGACCTCGGATTCCTTGAGGTTGAGACTCCGATGCTCGTCGCGAACGCAGGCGGTGCTGCCGCGAGACCGTTCGAGACTCACTACAATGCACTTGACGAGGACGTTAAACTTCGTATCTCCCTCGAGCTCTACTTAAAGAGACTCATCGTCGGCGGTATGGAGCGTGTTTACGAGATCGGCCGTGTATTCCGTAACGAAGGTCTTGACACAAGACACAACCCGGAATTCACTCTGATGGAGTTATACCAGGCATACACGGATTACCAGGGAATGATGAACCTCACCGAGAACATGTTCCGTCATATCGCAGAGCAGATCTGCGGATCCACAACGATCCCGTATGCGGATGTTGAGATCGACCTTGGAAAGCCGTTCGAGCGCCTTACCATGATCGATGCGATCAAGAAATATACCGGTATTGATTTCAACGAGATCACTACGACTGAGGAAGCAAAGAAATTAGCAGATGAGAAGGGCGTTCACTACGAGGATCGTCATGTCCGCGGCGACATCATCAACCTCTTCTTCGAGGAATTCGTTGAGGAGCACCTGATCCAGCCGACCTTCATCACAGACCATCCGATCGAGATCTCCCCGCTTACCAAGAAGAAACCGGGTCACCCGGAGCAGGTTGAGCGTTTCGAGCTCTATATCTATGCCCGTGAGATGTGCAACGCATACTCCGAGTTAAACGACCCGATCGACCAGAGAGAGCGTTTCAAAGCACAGGAAGCAGCACTTGCTGCCGGTGATGACGAGGCAAATACCACTGACGAGGACTTCTTAAATGCCCTTGAGATCGGTATGCCGCCGACCGGTGGTATCGGATACGGTATCGACCGTCTTGTTATGTTATTTACAAACTCCCCGGCGATCCGTGACGTACTGCTCTTCCCGACAATGAAGTCCTTAGATTCCGACAAAAAATCTTCCAAGTCTTCCGTAGCCGCTCCGGCAGCAAAGACTGTTGAGAAGATCGATTTCTCCAACGTTAAGATCGAGCCGATCTTCAAAGAAATGGTTGATTTCGAAACATTCGCAAAATCCGATTTCCGCGCAGTTAAGATTTTAGCCTGTGAAGCGGTACCGAAGTCCAAGAAACTCCTGAAGTTCACATTGGACGACGGAGAGCGCAAGGACCGCGTGATCTTAAGCGGTATTCACGAGTATTACGAGCCGGAAGAGCTGGTTGGAAAGACAGCAATCGCGATTGTGAACCTTCCGCCGAGAAAGATGATGGGAATCGATTCCGAAGGTATGCTGATCTCAGCAGTCCATGAGAAAGATGGCCATGAGGGACTGAACCTCCTGATGGTCGATGACAGAATCCCGGCCGGTGCAAAGCTGTACTAATAACGAAACAATCTACTGTGCCCGGGTGGTTCCTTACGGAGCCGCCTGGGCACATTCTTTTTACATTAAAATACGCATCACATCGCCATTGATCTGATAACGGGAATGTGATGCGTACTTTTTTCATATGAATGTCTCCTGATCGCGGGTTACAGGATCCGCGATTTTACCATTCAGCCGTTCTACTTCGTGATCTGGAAGGACCGGTTGATCGGGGAGGCCAGATAGTTACCGCCAAGGACAACGACTGTCATGGTATAACGTCCCGGTTCTGTCGGCGGAGTTGTGGTGCTGGAGTATGCTCTCCATTTGCTTGTAAATCCGGAGGGATGAAGCGTTTTCTTTTTCATATCTGTATCCTCATGTTTCTCTTTAATTTTTTATTTTTCCTTACTTCTCTTTTTCATCACAAGACCTGCCGCCAGAAGGACCGCGCCTGCGGAGAGCAGAATCCCTACCGGCCACCATAGCTGTCCTGTCTGGGGAAGCTTCTTTTCGTTCTCCACGGTTGTCTCCGTAGATGTCTCTGTTTCACTCTCTGCCGTACTCTCCTCCACTCTGGTTTCCGACTGTGTCTCCGCATCTGTGATCGTCACCGTCTCGTCAGCCGCTGTTGTGATCGTCGGCTTCTTATTCGGAGTCGGATCCCAGTCGTCATCATCGCTGTCATCATAATAACGGGTCGGAGAGGTCGGATTCGATGGATCCGTCGGGTTTGTGGGTTCCGTTGGGTTTGTCGGGTTTTCCGGTTCTTCAATATCACACTTGATATCTGCTTCCGCAGCGGCACCGCCCGCTTCCACGAGAACCGGTGCCGGAATGTAGGTCTTACCGCCAACGGTCATCGGATCCCCCGTCACAAGGTAGAGAGCCTCTCCATCCGGAAGATTCCGAAAAACCACATGCTTTCCGCTTCCCGTTCCGGTCCGGTAAGGCTGGATCCCCTGCGCCTTCACAAAATTTGTCAGAACGATCGCAGCCTCTCTGGAGCCTCCTCCGGAAACATCCGCGCCGGAAGCCTGAAAATTCTCATTCAGTACATAGACACCTGCCTGTTTTTCGGCAACCCGATAGAGATATACCGTCATTCCGGCCTGTTCTGTTTTTACGTTCAGACTGCACCGCTGTGCCGCGTAGGACGGATTTTGAAATATCCCCATCCATACCGCAAGCACGGCAAAAATAAAGCCCAGGATCTTATTCTTTTTCCGAATTCCTGTCATCTTGGATTCCTTCCTTCTACATCGATTTCTGTATCTGATCTATATGCTTCTTTTTCTCTTCCCTGCTGCTGCCGCTGTGACCATAAACAGGAGTCCCAGACCCGTGTACATTCCCCGTCCCGTTCCGCCTGTGGATGGAACCTTCTTATCGAGGACATCACCTTCCACGGAATCATGTTCTCCATCGTTGACCCAGGCTTCGTTAAACAGCTCGTCCCCCTGGATCGCGTCGTCTGTCACGATCGCTTCATAGGTCACTGTAATCGGATTTTCACCCGTCAGATCTTCATAATCGATGATTCCGGTATTAAAGAGGTTTACAAGATCAACCTCAACCCGGAATGCGTTGGAACCACTGGCTGTTACCGTGTAATACCCGGAAGGAACTTCTTTTCCATCCCTGCCCGCAGTCACACGGAGCGTACCGTCGATAAACTTCAGATACCGGTTCATCTCATCGTGGAAGACCATGGTCTCCACAACAGAATCCGGGATCGCATATTTTTCATCTGCTAAAAGGAACTGGGCACCGGATGCGCTGTACACGCGGACTGTCTCCGCACCGGACGCACTGTGTACGCGGACTATTCCCGCGCCGGACGCACTGTGTACGCGGACTTTGCGAATCTCCCTTGCGGAGTTTGCCGGTGAGGCGTTGGATGCCGTTACAACATAGCGTGCAAGCAGCTTTGGAAGACTGGAGTTCAGTGTAAACTCGATCTTCTTTCCCTGACTTACGGTTCCGATCTCGTCCTCGCCGTCTGCCTTTTTATCGATCGGATAACTTGTCGTCTCGTAGATATCCGCGCCATGAGCTGCCTTGATCTGGAATCCCGTCTCATATCCGCCGGAAACTACCGATACGATATGACGGTTTTCCGGAAGGTCATCATCTACCTTCGCCACAGCCGCCAACGAAGAAAATGCCATGGCAGCCGTCATCGCAGCAGCGGCTGCGGTGACGGTCATGAAACTTTTCCATGATTTTTTCATGTCTCTACCTCGTTCTCATAACTAGCAACAATCCGAAAAGTCTGAATTACTGTTCTTCTTTCTTTTTCTTACCTGTCACGATCACAGCACCTGCTGCAACTCCCATCAGGGCGATTCCTGCTGCTGTGAAGGCTTTTGTTCCAACTCCACCGGTGGACGGAACATCTGGATCGATGACCGGGCCGTCAACGATATCCTCTTCGCTGTCGTTGACCCATGCACGGTTCTCCACCTTGTCTCCATTGATAACACTGTCTTTTACCGTTGCGTCATAAGATACGACGATCTGTGCCGCATTCTTCAGCTGATCATACGAGATCTGACCATCATTAAACGCTGCCACAAGTCCTACTGTTACCCGGAAAGTCTCACCTTCAAGATCTGTACGCACCATGTAATATTTCTCCGGCAGTTCCACAAGCTTTCCATTATTCATGATTTCGACTTTCAATGTAGCCTGATTAAGAGAAAGATTACTGCTCATCTTATCATGGAATATCAGCTGATAAGACTTCTTTTCTATAATATATGGTCTGTCATCATCTGGTCTGTCGTCATTTGGAGTACGTCTTTTTACCTGCGCTGACAGTGACTGCGGCAGATTGGATTCCAGTGTAAAAGAAATAACATCTCCTGGCCTTGCTGCCTCGATACGGTCCTGACCATCCGCTTTTTTGTCCACCGACGGTTTACTTTCCTTATCGCTGTCCCAGTAAATTCCATCTTTAAAATAAGTGAACGTTTTGATCAGATTGTTTTCATCAATTCCCGTAATGCTCAACGTTCTGGATCCACTTTCATTCGCTGCATCCACCAACTCCTCGATCTTTGCTTTGGATCCGTCCGGATTTAATCCGGCATCAATGCCAAAATCTTCAATTCCTGTCACTCTCCAGCAGCCTTCGCTGTTCTCCGGCGCATGATATGTCGCATAAAATTCAATGGTTCCCGGCTCCACCGCCTCAACATAAAAACTGTTTGCGCCCATCTCATTGGAGGTCAATACTGGTGAGATCGTTTTCCCGTTTTCTCTCAGATTCACAAGTCCCACAAGTGCATTCACAAATGTGTTTCCAGAGATATCCGCGCGAACGGCCCCTGTATTACTCAGATCCTGAATCACTACTTTGGCGCGCAGATCATCCGTACCGGTTACCTTATTATTCTTAAAACTCAGCACTCCGCCATCCGAGCCGCCGCCAAAATATCCATGAATAGCAAAGCTACAGTCACGGACCGTATTCCCACTGACCATATTTCCAGATTCCGGAACTACAAAATTATCTCCAAAGAATTCAACTGCCTGCTTAAAACCTGAAATTTTACAATTTTTCACATCAAATCCCGGACTGTCAAATAAAATACCATCCGCAAATTGTGAATCTGTTCCCTTAATCGTACAGTTTTCAACATGAAGAGAAAAGCCAGTTCCACCTACTGCGCCATTGTGATTGGAAACCGCTGCTGTAAACTTTCCCTCTTCAGCCGGTACATTTCCAGCATCAATTGTAAGTCCTTTTAAAGTAATATTACTGCCAAACGCGTTAATTCCGCCAGCATCTGAAAGGTTGTCTGCCACTGACGCATTCATCACCTGAATAACGCTGTTTTTCTCTCCCTCAACCGTGATGTTCTTAAAATCTGCCGGAATTGTAAATCGGTCATATGTACCAGACTTTATTTTGATGGTCCACCCATCTTTATTTCCGTTCCCCGAGATCTGATTTATGGCCTCCTGGATATCCCCGGCTCCATCCTTCGCGTCAGCAACCGCTGTCTTTGACTCCAGATCGAGAGTTGCCCCAAAAGCGGTTCCTGAAAATGCTGTCATCGCTGCTGCCGCTGTGCAGACTACTAAAACCTTGTTCATTTTCTTTTTCATTTTCGATTCCCTCCATGTCAATTTATGTCGAAAAAAGCTCCGTTTTCACTTTTTTGTGAACCGGCGCATTTTTTCCATCATTCTTCCGGTTCTGTTACCCGGTGTCCGCGGACAAGGAGCCTGTGGGTATTTACCCCATACGGAGTACAGGTATAAAGCGTCACAAGGTCTTTTCCGTTCTGGATATAAAGTTCTTCCGTCTCTTCCGGAAGTGTTACGAGGATCTGATCCACCTCATACGTGAATGTCTCGTTTAAGACATCCAGAGTGAACCGATCTCCCACTTCCAGTTTGTCCAGGTCGGTGAACAGTTTCGCCTTCACAAGACCGTTATGGGCGGCCAGCACACAATGGGTATTTTCACCGCCCACCGGCAGGCTTGTCCCATACCAGAAACCGGCGCCCGACTGAAGCGCCCGCTCTTCCGTTCCGTGGTAAATGGGAACGTGGACCCCGATCTTCGGAATGTCCACATATCCCATCATCCCTGTTTCCCATGGATCCAGAAGGTGGTCAAGCTCCTCCCGTTCCTCTGCGGGAACCAGAAACTGTTCCTCTTTCTTTGCAAGTCTTTCATTGTACTCTCTGGCCGCCTGGATCATTCCTTCGCAGTCGATCCCCTGAAACCGGTCATACGCCGCGATCGCCTTGTTGAACTGATACTGATAGTACCAGTCACAGATATGCGGGTACAGAAAGATTCCCAGTCCCAAAAGAAACATGACTGCTATGAGGATCCCGCGCCCGGTGAGCCATGAAGGTTTCCTGCCGGAATTACCGGATCCATGCTCCATTTGCGTCTACCTGATATCCATCCGGTGTTGTGGTATTCGCAAGCATTGCGCCAAGTGTTCCCTTGTCGGATGCTGTGTTGAAGTAATACCACTTGCCGTCGATCTCATGCCAGCCGGTGTACATGTGTCCTCTTGTGTTGTCCCGTTATCCTCCGTGAACCCGCCGCCCTCTAAGATCCAACGTCCGGACTTACCAGCTGCGTTTGTGGCTTTGCCTCTTGTGGAGGTGCCATAGTCATAATCACTGCCACTGCCGCTTGATCTCCACTTGTAGGTGATCGTGAAGGTCGTTCCATCTTTTCCTACAATATATCCAACCGGGAATTTATCCCAGGTCTGATCGCTGTAACTGCTGCTCTTACCCTTGGATGCAGGAATATCCGCAAGCGTGAGTTTCGTTCCAACCTCAAAGGTCTTTGTAAGTTCTGTCTGACCGTTCTCAGTAAATGTTCCGTTATATGCAGCTGTCTTGTTAAGCTCAATATCCGGATCTGTAGCTGTTGACGCTGTTCCATCAAAGTTATATTTCTTTGCAGCCGGTGTCAGCGTACCAGATGGTTCACCTGACACATCCGCCAACGACACCCCCGGCACAGACCCAACGACCATACAGACCGTCATGAGTGCTGCCATAACACGTTTTTTCATTCCGCGCTTCTTCATCTCTCTTTTCCTCCTTCTTTGAATCGTGGATCGTAACTGTATCTCTGTCGAACAGTTACTGTGAGTCAATATTTCAATTGCTGCACACAGGATTCTTCTGCCTCTGTATGCTCACAAAGCTCCTCCTTTCCCCCTTGCTCCTTAAAAATTTATAAAAATCACTCCCTAAACTGCATTCTATGTAGCAAAGCTGCCCGGTATTCCTGCGGTTGGAAGTGTTTTTATCAGTATTGTGATCCCCCTGCGTCCTCAGGAATTTTCTTCGCGATATTTCGCTAAAAATGGATCATATAACCGCTTTTCCGCGTCCAGCCGCGCCTGAACTGCCTCCTCATAGGTTGCGAAGCTGCCAAGATTGTAGGATTTTCCCTGAAAGCCAATGGAGGCTCTCCATCGGTTGTTTTCTCTTCTGTATACTCCGCGATGACCGGACGATCCGCGCGATCCCCTTCGGACGATCCGCTTTGCTCCACTGCGCCATCACATTTTTCTGCCGTTCCCGCTGCCGGTCCCAGAACGACAAGCCTGCCGTACCGCTGTCCGGTGAGATCGAGGCGTTTTTCCTGGAGTCGGATCCGTCTTCTGCATCCACAGCTCTTCGTATGTCCGTTTTTCAGGTGAGAATCTTCCACGGTGCATGTATTCCCGCAGTCACACCGGCACCGCCAATAGGTTTTCAGTTTTCCCGGAATCTTCACTTTTTCAATTACCACAAGACTTCCGTATCGTTCTCCGATCATACATTTTTTCATTCAAAAAAGCCGTTCATGACATAATGTGTATTATGTCATGAACGGCTTGTCTTAAAAGAGTATGCATCGTTCTTACATGAAATCTGTATACTTTTACGCTTTCTAAAGTTAATTTGAAAAAGTATCACAATCTTCGAATCTGATTCCAGAACCGCATGTTTTTTTGGAAATCATGTAAAAAAACGCAAAAAAGCAAAAATCCTGGAATATCCATTGAAAACAATGGCTTTTCGTGATAGACTTGTTATGTATATATATAAATACAAGGAGGATTCGTTATGACATAATACACATTATGTCGTAAACGGATCCTCTATTTTTCCTATTTGTTCCGTATTACCTTTTTTACCTTCCGATCCCCCTTCTTCCCTTTGGACCAGTCCCAGCTCTAAATCCTTTACGCAGGCCTCCTCGCTTGTGATCATCGTATACCGTCTCGTTGTCTCGATGCTGCTGTGTCCAAGATAATCTGTCAGCCGTGCGAGATCGTGTTCCTTTTCGTAAAAGCATCTCGCGAAGAGATGTCTCAGGTTATGCGGGAACACTTTGCTTGCTGCCACCATTGCCCTCTCGCAGAGGCTTTTCATCTCAGCCCATATATTTCTCCGGTCCAGCGGTCTTCCGTTCCTTGAGCGGAAAATACTTCCTTCCTTGATCTTGTGCTTTCGGCAGTAGTCCTTCAGGATGATCAGAAGTGACCTTGGAATCAGGATAATCCGCACTTTTCCTTTAAAATCGATCCGTATCTTTCGCTCCTCCAGAGTCTCCGCTGTCAGATATTTTAATTCCCCGATCCGCATCCCCGTTCCCGCGATGGTCTGAAGGATGCAGAACAGACGCCCGCGATTCTCCCGGTTCGCGGTCATAAGAAGCCTCTGGTACTCTTCACGCGTCAGTTCCCGCTCCTCCTCTCGAAAGATCAGTCTCTGCGTTCTGCATACACGCACCCGGAGAGCGTCCCGACCCATCCAGCTCAGATATCCATTCACCGCGATCAGCATGGAATTTACGCTGGAAGTCCGGTATTTTTCTACGAGGAGCTTCTTATACTCCAAGATGATCTCCTTGCTCAGCTCCCGTCCCCCTGAAAATATCAGAAAATTCCGCACATCCCTCAGATATTTTTCGATCGTATTTTTGCTTTTCTCGCATTCTATTAAATATTGCCTATAATGTTCCAGATCATACTTCATGAACGATTCTTCTCCTGTTCTGTCAGCCTCTCTGTACCTGACATGATTCATAAGTATGAAGCTTTTCATTTTTTCTCATTATGGCACATTTTTTAGAAAATTACTCGTATGATCTGCCTGTAAAAGGTGCTTGCAAGATTCATGCATTCCACGAATACATTTCTCAATTCCAAAATTCCAGAAATTCCTGTATTTCCGACGAAATCCGACTTTTTCTCCAGGCGAGAAGGACCTCTGTTGTAAAATCGGCATCACAGACCTCACATGCTTTCAGCTTATCAGAAAGTTCCAGCATCGAAGTCGGCAGGATCGCGATCCCCATTCCCCGTTCCGCCATCGTGATCGCGGTCCTTGCATCTTCACAGGCAAGGTAGATATCGCAGACAAGTCCCGCTTCCTCAAACTTCGAGGCGATATATTTCTGAAACCGGTGGGACAGGATCAGGGGCTGTTCCGAGAGCTCCTGCAGCTGAAGCGATGTGCGTCCTTTTAAAAGAGGGAACTCCGGAACTGCCATGGCGAGAAGGCGTTCCTCGGCCAGAGTTTTCGTCTCACAGCCCCTTAACGTAATTGGCGTGCGCAGGGTCGTGAGGTCAAGGATCCGGTTCTCAAGCTGATCCCTCATCGTGAATGTAGATCCCTCGTGGATATCAAAATGGATATTGGGATGGCTTTTTGCAAAACGCATCAGGTAATGGGACATCATGGACACGGTGGACGGAGTCATTCCGATATGGATCGTCGCCGCCTGACTTGATTTTATGACCTCACGCTTCGTTACCTCCGAAAGCATCAGGATCTTTCCCGCCTGTTCGTAGAGCGTTTTTCCTGCCTCCGTCAGTGTGATATGCTTCATGCCGCGGATAAAAAGCGGCACCTGAAGTTCCTCCTCCAGCATTTTCATCTGGTAGCTTAACGGCGGCTGTGTCATATGAAGCTCCCTCGCCGCCCCACTGATGGTTCCGGCGTCAACGATGGCCCGGAAATATTCTAACTGTCTGATCTCCATAATCTCTCCTTCTGACCGGTGATCTGCAGACCTCCACTCCCGCAACAGTACGAATTGCGGGATCCTGATCCCGGATCATAACAATCATGGTCTGAATGTAAAAATTCTCTTGTATTATATAATTTTTATTGTATTTCTATACAAAAACAATAATTTACATATATTATAGGGGATGCTATACTTGAACCGCAAGAAAAAATTTAGAAAGGATCAAATCGTTACAGGAAATCTGTTACAGTACACGGGCACTCCATGCCCGCGCACTGTAACAGGATTTTGCCGATGCTTCGCATTCCGAATCGGCAAAATCCGCGGTCATAACGGTATCATACGGAATTTTCAGTTCAGAAAATTCCTACCCATGAAAAGTAACGGAAAGCTACCATACATATGAAACGTATTGATTTTGAAAACGGAACCATAACGGGCAATATCCTCGGAGCCGCGCTCCCCATGCTGATTGCCCAGATCTTAAACCTTCTATATAATATCGTGGACCGCATCTACATCGCGCGGATCCCGGAGATCGGAACAGCCGCTCTCGGCGCGGTCGGCTTATGCTTTCCAATCATTGTCATCATCACAGCCTTCAGCAACCTCTTTGGGACTGGCGGTGCGCCGCTCTTCTCGATCTTCCGCGGGAAGAAGGACTCTGACACAGCAAAGCGCATTATGAATACTTCTTTTACGATGCTCTGTGTCTGCGCTACGATCCTGATGGCGGTCGGCTTTCTCTTCGCCCGCCCGATCCTGATCCTCTTCGGCGCTTCCGCTGAGGCTATCATTTACGCTTATCCGTATATGATGCTCTATCTGATCGGAACCCTGCCGTCAATGATCGCGGTCGGAATGAACCCGTTTATCAACGCCCAGGGCTACTCCAGCATCGGCATGTTATCCGTCGCGATCGGTGCCGGAACCAACCTTGTGCTTGATCCTCTCTTTATTTTTGCCCTCGGACTCGGCGTCCGCGGCGCGGCCATCGCCACTGTGATCTCCCAGTGCCTGTCCGCAGCCTTCGTCCTGTTTTTCCTCACGAAAAAATCCGAGTTGAAGCTGCGGTTCCTTCATAAAAATGAGATCCCGGAATGTTCTGAACATGCGAGAAACATTCTCAGCCTCGGCGCGGCCGGATTTATCATGCAGCTCACCAACAGCCTCGTGACGATCTGCTGCAACAATATCCTTTCCGTCACCGGCGGCGATATCTATATCTCTGTCATGACCATCATCTCCAGTGTGCGCCAGCTTGTCGAGACACCGATTCACGCCATGGTAGAGGGAACTTCCCCGATCCTGAGCTACAACTATGGTGCCCGCAGACCGGGACGCGTGCGGAAATCCATTCTGATCATGAGTCTCCTTGTTTTCGGCTACACGGCCGTCATGTGGAGCATGATCATCCTCATCCCGGAAACGCTGATCCGTATTTTCAGCTCGGACGCGGCGCTGATCCAGGATGCGGTTCCTGCGCTGAACATGTATTTTGCGGCTTTTATCTTTATGGACCTCCAGTACATCGGTCAGGCGGTATTTAAATCCCTGAACAAGAAGGTCTTTGCGATCTTCTTCTCCCTGCTCCGCAAAGTATTCATCGTCGTACCGCTGACCTACTTTCTCCCCTACGCCATGCATATGGGAACCGACGGCGTATTCCTCGCTGAGCCGGTCTCCAATGTCATCGGCGGAACCGCCTGCATTCTCACGATGCTGATCACGATCATGCCTGAGCTGAAACGGATCGAGGTTGAGAACCGCAAGGCGGAATAAAAGCTTAAAGCGTTTTTTTGCAAAAAAATAGAAGTTCCTCGCGGAGCTTCTATTTTTTTCTGATCTTCGCCACAAAAAATCCCTCAAACAATTCATCCGGTCCCACGAGGAGTGTCCCCGGCATCGCGTTCGGAAGTAACGGAAGTTCCTTCGTCCACTCTTCCCCGATCGGTACAAGTTCTCCGCCTGAACTCTTTAACACGCGCTTTAAGAGACCTTCATTCTCCTCTTTTAAGATTGAGCAGGTGGAGTAGACCATCTCATGTCCGGATTTTAAGAGCTTCAGCGCTTTTTTTAACAGTTCTTCCTGCGTTCTCGCGGATCTTTCCACAAGTTCCTTTGAGATTTTTGTCCGGCAGACACCGTCCCGCACTTCTACGGTTCCGCTTCCGCTGCAGGGCGCGTCTAAGAGGATCCGGTCGAAGGAAAAGAAATCGTCGAGCTTTCTTGCGTCCTCCACCATCACGTAGGTTCCGGATGCCCCCTGCTTTTCCAGATTGTATTTTAACTTTTCCGACCGCGCCTTATTCTTCTCGCAGGCCGTGATCTGCGCCTGATTTCCCGTCATCGCCGCCATCTGGGTCGTCTTTCCGCCCGGAGCGGC
>OBVC01000475.1_pt1 | contig 19426 bp, 13 predicted proteins | sample 1494991 | NCBI WGS metagenome assembly OBVC01 (sample SAMEA2579955, study PRJEB22360) | human gut metagenome
TACCGGGCGGTAGAATTTCTCGCCAAACTCCGGGGAGATCTCCGTGATGAAGATCGCTGATCCAAGGGAAAACGGAGTCGCGATGAGAAGCGCCAGGCCGCAGGTGCAGAGCGACCCAGCGATGAAGATCAGCGCACCGATGCTGCCGCCCCCTGCCATATTGTCCTCCGGTGCCCAGTCTGCAGATCCTAAGAATTCCAGGAAGGAATGTCTGTAAACCAGGAATGTGGACGATCCCTTGTATACAAGGAACGCGCCGATCACGATCGTCAGAAGAATTACGAACAGTCCACAGACGGTCATCAGATCCCGCCACAGATATTCTCTGACGAACATGCTTTTTTCTTTACCATTCTTCATAAGTCCTCCTGCTTCCTATATTCGAAGCAAATTCTATCAGGTCAGCCAGCCTTTTATCGGCTGGGAATAAGTCCATATAACCCACCGGGGGGGGCAGGACAAACACCGCATCGGGCGGGTCAGATTTTTCTGCCCCGCCCGTTTCGCAGCTCTCTGTCCATGTCCTCTCTGCATCCTGCCATCGGCTCATGGCTTTGCTGCCCCATTCTCGATTAATGCGTAACTGCTCAGTACCTTCACAGTTACGAGCAAAAATCTATTCCAAATCGACTGCCTTCCGGGCGACGTTTTCTTACGGTCAGCGCAGTAAACGCGCAGACCTACTGAACATTTATATTAATGTTCGGTGTTTGTCATCTTGGAAGATACGCCGTATCCTAAGGATTCCATCTTTGCGCCGTACTCATCGGACATGATGTAGTCAAGGAATGCGCTTACAACTTCGTCCGGCTCACCCTTTGTGTACATATGCTCAAATGTCCATACCGGATATTTTCCAGCGTATGTATTTTCAAGTGTCGGCTCTGCGCCATCGATCGCTACGGTTGCAACTCCCGCATCACCTGTCAGATAAGAAAGTGCTACATATCCGATCGCACCCTTCGTATCTTTTACATTCTGAAGAAGAACACCGGAATCATCTGTTTCCATGGAAGTATTGGAAGCTTCCTCGTTTCCGTCGAGAGCGTATTTCTGGAAGGTTGCTCTTGTACCGGAAGATGTCGGTCTCGTTACAAGGACAATGCTCTCATCCGGTCCGCCAACCTCTTTCCAGTTTGTTGTCTTTCCTGTGAAGATGTCGATGAGCTGCTGTTTTGTAAGCTCCTCAACGCCGCCTTCTTTTACATCGTTATTTACGATTGGAGCCATTGTGACTACGCATACCTGATGATCAACAAGCTCTTTTGCCTGTGTCTCGTCAAGCTTTGCGGAGGCCTCAACATCGGAGTTACCGATATTTACGGTTCCCTCGGAAACCTGCTTTAAGCCCTCGCCGGATCCTCCTGCGTCGATCGTGATGGAAACGTCCGGGTATTTCTCGATAAACATGTCTGCTGCATCGTCAACCAGCGGTTTTAATGCGGAAGAACCTGCCGCTGTGATCGATCCTGTAAGATCTGCTTTTTTCTCTGCTGCTGTTGTCGCTGCTTCTTTTGCTGTCTCTGCTGCTGCCGCAGTTGTTGTCGCTGCTGTACTACTGCTGCTTCCGCATCCTGTCATCATGCTGACTGCTAATACTCCTGCACCTGCAAGTGCCATTACTTTTCTTGTTTTCATAATTCTTTTCTCCTCCTCAAAGGTCTTTGTTTTTATTTTTTCTTTCTCTGTACAGTATTATTTTTATCACGAATCCCCGAAACCAAAAACCATGGTTCGGTAACTACTTTGTATAATCTATGTAAATTGTAAATTCAGATTTTCGTTTGAAAATATAGCCGGGTAAAACCTTTCCACTGTGCCGGACTACCGCGAATTCAAAAAAATCAGCCATTTGTCGAGATTTTTCACAGTAGTACCGTTATCGCACAGGTATGGATATGGCCCGCTGCACGCAAAAAAAGACGCACCATCTGGTAGTCTGGAATATTTCTTCCAAATCAATCAGACGATGCGTCTTGATCCTTAATATCCTATATTTCCTTTATAACCTTTGAGCCTGGCCTCTATTCTTAAATTCCGGCTGCCGGGCCTTCAGCCGCTACACTTCCTTCACCCGGAACTGTTACCGAACTCTGTCCTTCCGTCGGGGTTGCCGGACCTGCACTCGTTGTCGCTTCCGGAACTGCCGTCGACTTCTCATATCCCGGGCCGATCGGGGCTTCCGTTGTCATATCCTGCGGACTTGACGGTCTGTATGCCTCCATGGAGGTCTCTGCTTCGTCCGTCGGACTTCCTGCATGGCTCTCGGTCGGTTTTGCGATCACATTGCCGTTGGCATCCGTTTCCGTCTCATGCAGATAGCCGCTGTTATGAGCTCCTGATGTAGTTTCGATCGGCTTGCCGTCCGGTCCTGTCTCAGTTTCACCCGTGCTCTCAGATTCCTTCTTGGATTCTTCGAGCATGGACTCCATCTGGGATTCTTCCTGACTCTCCTGCTTACTCTCCTCTTCAGCGGAAAGTGTCGTGGCCTCCGTCTCGCCCTTCGGGATATATCCCTGATCCGTCGCTACATGATCGATCTCCTTGCCAGCCTTATTCAGTCCAGTAAGTTCAGCGATCTTATTGCTGATCGTCTGGACCGTGCTGGATGGCTTGTAGTCCTCTTCACCATAGAGGAACTTGTGAAGGCTTGTAACATTGCTCACGAGTGTCTGCGGGATAACACAGGACAATTTCAGCTTGCCGATCTTCATCTTCTGCTCTCCGCGGGCTGCCGGGAATCCGGTCGTCTCACCGAGATGGTATTTCGTGACATTCTTCGCCATCGGAAGGATATCATTCATATTGATATTTGTCGCGCACATCGCGGACATATTGCCGATCAGGCTGTTTAATGTCGCAAAGTCTGCCTTTTTCGCCTTCTCGAATGCCTTCTGGATTACAAGTCTCTGGCGCTCTGTACGCGCATAGTCACTGTCCATCAGACGAAGACGTCCATAGGCAACGGCCTGTACGCCATCCAGATGGTTCACACCTGCTTTCTTTAACTGTACAGAACCAATTCCGGTACCTTTTACCGTCTCTGTGATGAACGCGTTGATGTAGTAGAACTCGGACTTACTGATATCGATGTCGACACCGCCGAGGATGTTGATCGCTGTTGCGACTGCCTTCCAGTTGAACGCTACATAGTGGGTGATGTTGAGATCCAGATTCTTATTCAGGGCTTTTACGGCCTGTTCCGGACCACCCATCGCATATGCCGCGTTGATCTTATTGTATGTGTTCTTGTCGCTCACATTCAGGTAAGTGTCGCGGAATACGGATGCCAGCTTGATCTCTCCGGTCTCACGATTTAAGTTCACGATCATGATAACATCGGACTGGTTGCCTTTTCCTGTGGAATTGTCACGGGAGTCCAGGCCAAATACCGCAATGGTCCAGTAGCCTTTTTCCATCTTATCTCTCATTTCCAGAGAGATGTTCTCATTCCGAACGTCCGCAATATCAAAATTATTCTGTCCGTTCATCTTTCCGAAGTTGTGCTGGATATAGCCGTATACCGCTGCGGCAAAACCCAGGACCAGAACGATCAGGGCGATCAGAACACCGATGATGATCTTTTTCTTCTTGTTTCCGTTTTTCCGTCTTCTGTGATTGTGGGAAGCTGCCCCATGGCTCTTTGCTGCGGCACGGCCTGCACGGCTTCCCGGGTCAGCACTCATAGAATACAGATCTTCCGTCCTGTGAGTGCGGCGTTTTGCGGACGTCTCACTCTCGCTCTCACGCCGTCTGCTCTTTCTGGCGCGGGAACGGTCTAATTCGTCTTCATAATTCATGTCATTTGTCCTCGTCTTAGTAAGCGTTTTTATTGATGAATCCCTTGAAAACCGTCAGGAACATGATCTTGAAATCAAGACCAAGTGTCCAGTTCTCGATATAATAGAGATCATGCTCGATCCGTTTAATGATCGAAGTGTCTCCACGGTAACCATTCACCTGCGCCCAGCCGGTAAGGCCCGGACGGACCTGATGCTTGATCATATATCGCGGGATTTCTTCCTTAAATTTTTCAACGAAAAATGGCCGTTCCGGTCTCGGACCCACAAGACTCATATCACCAATCAGGATATTAAAGAACTGCGGCACCTCGTCGATGCTTGTACGGCGGATAATTTTTCCGATGAGAGTTACACGGGCATCTCCCTTTGTTGTCCAGCGGCTCTTCTCCTTGCCCGGATCCTGAACCGTCATGGAACGGAATTTATACATTTTAAACGGCCGGTTGTGAAGGCCGACTCGTTCCTGACAAAAAATGATCGGTCCCGGAGATGTCAGCTTGATGAGCACTGCCACGATCAGCATGATCGGGGAGAAAAGTACGATCCCCACGATCGCACCCACGATATCGACGGCTCTCTTTACCATCGCGTTCATCGGATCATTCAACGGAACGCGGCGGATATGGATCACCGGCAGGCCCTGGAGATCTTCCATATACGGGATCGTCGGGATAATGTTCCCGTAATCCGGGATAAACTTCGTGTGCACGCCGGATTTTTCACAGAGAGCAACGATATGGCGGAGTTTTTCATACTCGCTCAGGCTCAGTGTGACGGCGATCTCATCGAGACTGTTCTGCTCTAAAATATAGTCGAGGTCCTCGATGCAACCGATGACCTTTACTCCCTTATACTCACTTCCGCGTTCCTTCGTATCATCAATGATCCCGCGGATCGTGTACCCCCATTCCGGATTCTTGTTTACCCGGTCGATAAACCCTTCCGCTGCGGAAGAGTAACCAACTAACAGGATATGTTTCTGATTGTATCCTTTTGAGCGCATGGAACGAAGCACGATCCGGATTCCATTCCGCTCAATGGTCATAAACGCCACGTTCAGCACATAGAAATATACGACCAGTCTCTGGGAGAAGTTGTAGAGATGCGGCTCTTTTCTTCCAAAGTACAGGATCAGACCAAAAATAAGGAGTCCGATCGTGTTTGCCTTGAATATCTTTCCGAATTCATTTCTGCGTCCGAGTACACGCTTCGGCGTGTACAGTCCAAAAAAGGAGTACAAAAGCAGATACGCCGGAATAATGACAAGGAGCGCGCCAAAATAAAAACCGACCTCAAGTGTCCGTTTTCCGAGCAGGTTCGCCCATCCGCTTCCGATTACGATAAACCATGCAAGCAGATAAGAGAATGCGGTCACGAAGGCGTCAAGCACAACGTGAAAACGGTTGAGGCTCTTCTGATTATCTTTGATCATATAATTTTCACCCTGTTTTCCAAGGAACATGCCGGTCAGAATTCTTTCCGTGGTCAGCGCATGCACAGCTGCGCCAGCCAATTCCCCACGGCAGGTATTTTCAACTATACCATGCCCCGGCAGACTGCCTTTCTAAGGTCACTCCTCCGGACATAGTACCGCCATCATAAAAAATATGCATACATAGTATACATAAAATTTACCCATTTGCATATAAACGATTTCTTAAGAAAATCTGAGATTTCCGTAAATTATTCGTTTATTTTGCATAAAAGCAGCCGTTCAGCCTATCCGCACTGAGCCGGCCCCACAGCGTCCGGCGAAGAATCTCAGACTTTCGCTCCAAGCTTCGCCGCCTGTCTCCTGGAAAACTCATAAACATAGACTGCGGTTCCGGCGATCAGCTCAAGCTGGATCCCGATCTCCCGCTGGATTCTTCCTTTAAAGGAAGGGACGCGTTTACAGTTCTTTAATGTTCTGATCCCCTCAAGGAATCCGGACACATAGTCTTTTCCGAATCCCATCTTTTTAAAAAACAGGAACTTTACAAATGTTCCCGCGAGAAGACACGGAGAATTTAAAAGTAACTGCCAGGTGCGCATATTTTTGTAATTCAGATACACATTATTCCTCGCGGCAAGCTTCACCTTAAAGGAATTATACTTCGATCCGCTTGTCCCGCTGCCTACATGGTACACCACAGCTTCCGGGCAGAATACGTTGTCATATCCGTAAAGCTTCGCCCGGTATCCCACATCGATATCCTCGAGGTAGGCGAAATGCATCTCATCGAAGTATCCGATGGTCTCAAACACTTCCCGGCGGTAGATTGCCGCACCGGCACACGCCGTAAAGACGCGGCAGCTCTTTTTATAAAGCTTTTCCGGACGCCCGACGCCCCGCTGGAACGCCCAGCCGAGGACGCTGTACATGTCTCCGGCATCGTCCATGAGGTCCGGATGGTACATCTGGATCATCTTGCTGCTGACGGAAAAGATCTTCTCCGACCGGTCCATGGCCCTCTCCAACGCTTCGACGTAGTGGGGAGCCACTTTTGTATCATTATTTAATAAGATCACATAAGGCGTATCTGCCGCCCTAATCCCCACGTTTACCGCACCGGAAAAGCCAGTGTTTTCCGGAAGAAAGATCGACGGGATCTCCCGCTCCTTCAGCCACTCCACGCTGCCGTCCGTGGAACCGTTGTCCACCACCAGGATCTTGAAATCCTTTGTCGTCTGCTTTTCCAGTGCCTCAAAGCACGGTTCCATAAACGAAAGTCCGTTGTAATTCGGAATTATGATCGTTGTCTTCATTCGTCTAACGGTACCTCCAGTTTATATGGTTCCCCGATTTTTTCCTTTTTCAGGTCACGCAGCGCAAAATTTGATTTTCTCAGTGTCAGGTTCGGATTGTAGTACGGATCTCCGTCTCTCAGGATCTCCGGCCAGCGCTTCGCGAAGGTGGCAATCTCACGGTTAAATCGCTCCACCTTCTCCGGTGTGTCCTCAAGTCCGCGGGACTTGGATTCATAGTGGTGAAGCACCGCATAAGGTGCGTATACTACAAGTTTTCCGAGCTTTCTCACCTTCATGCAGTAATCAATATCATTGAAAGCTACCGCAAGCTCTTCTGTAAATCCCCCCACAGCGTCAAATACGGAGCGCTTGCTCATCATACAGGCCGCTGTGACCGCGCTGTAATCCTGGGCACACATCGCGCGGTTGAAATAGCTGTTCTCGGATTTATGAAGTCCGATAAACGTATGACCGGCGATACCGCCGAAACCGATAACAACACCGGCGTGCTGGATCGTGTCATCCTCGTAGAGCAGTCTCGCTCCGGCGATCCCCACGTCCTCTCTCTGGACAAAGCCAAGCATCTCTTCCACGAAATTCTTTGCGATCAGCTCGATATCGTTGTTCATGAACAGGAGATACTCACCCTTTGCGTGCTGTACGCCGAAATTGTTGATCGCGGAGTAGTTGAACTCTCTCTCCCAGCGGACAACATGCACATTCGGGAACTCCTTCTGGATCTTCTCGTAGTAATCCCAGGTCGCCTGCTCCGTACTGTTGTTCTCCACGATGACGAACTCCAGGTTCTTATAGGTTCCCTCCGTCAGCATCGGGCGGATGCAGTTGTCGAGATCCACGGTGTGGTCCTTGTTCGGGATAATTACAGAGACAAGCGGGTCATCCTTGATCTTAAACGTCGTGTGATAGATCCCGTAATCCACACCCTTTTCTACCTTTTCTGCCTCAATTCCCACTCTCTTATAGTGGTCCATAATGGCACGGGAACCGGCTGTGAAGGCATAAAGCTTGCTCTCGGGGTTGCTTGCCGTGGAATTTGGGTGGCAGCGCCAGTGATAGAGCACCTTTGGGATATGGCAGATCTGCTTTGCATTCTCTGTACAGCGGAAAATAAAGTCGTAATCCTGAGCTCCGTCATATTCCGCCCGGAAACCGCCGACTTTATCGAGCAGTTCTTTTTTCACCACAAACAGATGGCAGATATAGTTGACGCTCGTCAAAAGATCCGGATTAAAATCCGGCTTGAAATGCGGGTCAAACAGTTCATCTCCATCCATGTCAAGCTTGTCCTCATCGGAATAGAGGACATCGCAGTTTTCATTCTCATTCAGTTTTTTCGCGCACTCAAAGAGCGCATTCGGTGTCAGACGGTCATCATGATCCGCAAGAACAATGAAATCACCTTCTGCCATCTCAAGGGCGGCATTCGTATTTCCGGAGATACCGCGGTTTTCCCCCAGTACCTGATAGCGGATCCTCGCGTCTTTCTCCGCGTATTTCTTTAAAACAGTCTCGACACTCTCACCCGCTGGGCTGCCGTCCGCGATGCAGAGTTCCCAGTTCGCGTAGGTCTGCTCCACGATGGAGTCCAGCATTTCCTTCAGGAATTTCTCCGGAGTCTTATAGACCGGGATCACAATCGAGAATTTCGGCATATAGCCGAACGTCTTTTTCTTCTGCTCTTCCAGCTCTTCCTCCGACGGTTTCGTGAGATTCCACCACTCTGCGTAGTCGTAATCGTCGTCGATCCCCTGGATCTTGTGCTTGGATTTTAAGATCAGGGCTTTCAGACCATTTTCCTTTAAGAAATCCCAGGCAACATGGACTGTCTCCATGTTCATAAGGTTCATGAACTTCTGTACCTTGCGGTTTGCCGCGCCGGTCTTCCTGCGGATCGTCATATCGCTGTATTTCACACGGGTCGTCTTCTTCTCGCCGCAGATCACAAGATAATAATTCTTTCCATGTTCATACGGAAAACGGATATCAAAGCCGAGATCACGGTCGATGATCTTCTTATAATAGATCTGGCTCACGTCATCTCTTCTCGTCGGAACGATCTTTGCCTCCACCGGCTGTCCCGCTTCATCCTCGACCCGGTAGGTGATCACGGAATCCGGGTTGCTCTCAACAGCCCAGCCATTTAACTGGATCGTCTGTTCCCGGACTCTCATCACTTCAACACTGTACTTCATACTTCCTCCTGTGCACCGGCCGGTGTATCAAAATTGATGCGCTCCTCCTCCACAACGAGCGGGCGGTGCATCACACGGGTATTGATGCTCATGATATACTCGCCAAGTAGACCGATAAAAAAGATCTGGACAGAACCAAGAAAGCACATTCCGATGAGAAGCGGCGCCATACCTGCCATAAAGCGGTCCCAATATAAGAGTTTCATGATCAGATATATGACTGCTACGATAAAGCTCACGCCACCGCAGAAGGCGCCGAAAAAGGTTGCCAGGCGCAGGCCCGCTTTTGTGTAGGACGTAAAGCTGAGCATCGCCGCGTCATATAATTTATAGAAGTTATTGTGGGTCTTCCCCGCGCGGCGCTTCGGCTGCTCGTACGGGATCTCTTTTCTCTTAAAGCCTAACTCCGCAACGATCCCGCGAAGGAACGGGGTCGGATCGTTTAAGTTTCTTAAGACCTCGATAAACTGTCTGTCGTAGAGTCCGGAGCCTGTAAAGTGCTCGATCTGCTCCACATCAGATAATTTCCGGATCAGTTTGTAGTAGCAGCTTCTGAGCCAGTACATAATCGGGTTCTCTTTGCTGCTCGTCTTGATTCCGATGACGATCTTATAGCCATTCTCCCACTCGTGGACATACTTCGGAATCAGTTCCACCGGATCCTGGAAATCCGCCACCATGGAGATCACGCAGTCACCGGTTACCTGAAGGATTCCATAATACGGAGAATTGAACTGTCCAAAGTTTCTCGCGTTGAAGATCGCCTTGATCTTCGGATTCTTCGCGCAGAGCATGCGGAGCAGTTCTCTTGTCTTATCGGTGGAGTCGTTGTCGATGAAGACCAGCTCATAGTCGTACTGAGGCAGTTCTTTTGTGATAATGCCGATGACAGCTTCGCTGATCGGAACGACATTCTCCTCCTCGTTATAGCATGGAATCAAAACGCTGATTTTTTTCATGTTATATTTTCTTCTTCCTTAAATTTTACCTGACCGGTACCTTCGGGCACCTTTTTCAGTTTCTTTCAGCAGTGCGGCGGACGCCGATCTGCTGAACTTTTTTTCTAAATTGTTGCCTAGTCTTTAACTTTTATCATTGTAACCATTTTTTCTGTTTTGTCAATACTCGACGTATTTCGCGGCATTTTTTCCCAATCTGTGATCGGTCTGCATTTTCAACTGATTGCTGCCCTCTCTGCCACCCCAGAATTGCTTTCTTGTTCAGTTAAATGGTTCTCTTTCTGAGCGCGATCATCCTTGTAATTCCGGTCTTGAAATCGACCTCTGGCTTCCATCCCGTCACCGTCTCCAGCTTTTCGATGGACGGCATCAGATTGATCAGACCTTCGGCGTTCTCCCCGCGGGTGTTGTATTGGCTCTCGCCCTGTCCGCCGCAGAGTTCGTGGATCTCCTCCACGAATTCCTTTAATACCTTTGTCTCAGCACCGCCGAAGTTAAATACAGGATTTTCAAGTCCCTCAAACGCACTTTCCGAAGCTTCGCAGAGCGCCGCCATCCCTCTAGCCAGATCGTCGATATAGAGGAAATTCCACTTCTGGGCACATGCCCCCAGGGACATTTCCTTATTGTTCAGGAATGCGTCCAGGCATGACTCCACGAGAGTCCACGGGTGGTCCCCGGGGCCGTAGGCGCTGAAAATCCTGGCGTGAATGTACCGCAGTCCCAGTTCATCACAGAGTTTTTCTCCCTTTTCCCGCATGGCAAGCTTCGCCTCTCCATACAGGGATTTCGGCTCGCAGACCGTGTCCTCCGTGATCAGATCCTGGTGCATTCCGTACTCCGCCTGGGAGCCGGAGAACAGGAACTTTTTACAGCCTAGGGCTTTCGCCGTCCGAATCGTCTCCAGAGAGATCTCCATATTCTTCTCCTGAAGCGCCTTGTCCGTTCTTGACGCGCTCCCGGATCCTCCCCAGCCGAAATGGCAGAACACGTCCTGCGGTTTTGTCACTTTTTCTAAAAGCTTTTCCGGCTCGGAAAGATCATTTTCCGTCACGAGAAGACGCCCGGATAAAAGTGCCTCCTCATTTCCCTCAAGGATCGTATCAAGTTTTGAGGATTTGGGGCGCACAATGGCGGTCACCGTGTGCCCTCTCCGTAAGAGTTCCCGCACCGTTGCCGCGCCGACAAAGCTCGTCGAACCTGTCATGATGATATTCATATTCTGCTGCCCCTTTCCTCATTTAACACTGATCAATCATCCATCTTATTCCCGATTGCCAGTATATTGTACATGATGTTACTGTACACGGGTAGGAATTTTCTGAACCATCTTGCATTTTCTTCTAAGTTCCATGTCCCAGGCACACTGAACCTTCTTATTTATTCTCTACTAACGGAATAATCATATTTTCCTTCAGCTCTTCCTCCGGAAGGAACGGAGCCAGATCCTCGAGCGGTACGGATACCATGGTTCCGTCCGGCAGCATCTTTGCGGCTGCCTTCGGCTCGAAGCCCTGTTTCATATCTACGAAGATCTCACAGATCACCGGACCGTCCATGGCAAGTGTCTTCTCGACCGCTTCGCCGAGCTCGCTGTTGTGGTGGGCTGCCACATACGGATAACCGTATGCCCACGCAAGCTTCTCCATGCTCGGGAAGCTTAAGTCGTGGCTGTCCACGCCGATTCCCACTAACGGCTCATGGAAGTGGGTCTTCTGGGTCTGGCGGATGGAGTGGTAACCACCGTTGTTGATCAGGAAGATCTTGATTCCCATATGATGGTGAACGATGGTCTGGAGCTCCTGAAGATTCATCTGTATACTTCCGTCACCTGTCACAAGGATGATGTCCTTTGTATGGTCTGCGACCCAGGCACCGATGGCTGCCGGAAGATCGTAGCCCATGGACGCGATGGCAGAGTTGCTGATGAACCGCTGTCCTTTCTTCATCTCGTAGGCATGTCCGCCTACTACGCACGCGGAGCCATTTCCCACAACGGTGATCTGATCTTCCTCTCCGCGCCTGCTGATCTCCTTGATCGCCGCGTAAACATTTGCAGGCTCGTCATTTCCGGCCTCATAGTGTTTCGGAAGAACGACCGGGTATTTTTCTTTCCATTCCTGACATCGTCTGATCCACCAGTCTACGGCTTCTTTATCCTTTGCTCCGCCGTTCGGATCGAACTCTTCCTCGTCGAGGACGAGCTCCAGCTTCTCGAGAAGGTCCCTGACGTCCGCATGGACCGGCATGTCAACATGGACCGTCGGTTTCTTTAACTCCTCGGCGTCGATATCATTGTAGATCACATAGGCCTCTCTCGCCCAGGTCGGGTAGTTATAGCCCACCTGACGGATCGAGAGACGGCTTCCCAATGACAATAAGAGATCGCTGTTCTGTACCGCAAAGTTTCCGGCACGGTCACCCATATGTCCGGCACGTCCCACATAGAGCGGGTCTGTGTCATACATGCAGTCGATGCTGTTCCAGCCGGTGACAACCGGGATTCCAAGCTTCTTTACGACTCTCGCGAATACATCGAACGCCTTTCCGATCCGGATTCCGTTTCCGGCATTGATCACCGGGCGCTTCGCCTCGCGGACCTTCTTTAAGATTTCTCTCGCCTGCTCTACCGTCACAGGATCCGGCAGTTTCACACGTTTTTCGCCCTGTCCGCTCACATCGGACGGGATCATTGCCGGTTTCCCTTCAACTTTATTCATCATGCAGATCGTACATCCGGAACATCCGGTTCCGTGACCGGACCAGCCGGTTCCGCCTGCTTCGTAATCGTCCTTATCAAATCCGAGAAGCGCTTCCGTCTCAATGTAAGCCCCCTGAACATTCAACGGAATATCGAGCCAGCACGGGCCCGGTCTTCCTGTCTGCGCCAGATAAAGCGATTTCTCCAGACAGAAACGGATCCGCATCGGATCCAGCACCATCTCGCTGTACTTTGTCATGCAGTCGATCGCTTTTGTAATCTCGAATTCCTGATCCCCCATCGCACGGATCCCCAGTCCTGTGCTGTGGGCGGTCGTGTCATAGCGGACCTGTCCGGATAAGACGAGCATCGGGATCGAATCGAGCCATCCGCCGACTACTCCGGTGATCGCGTTTGTTCCGCCAGGACCTGTTGTCACGCAGAGAGCCGCGATCTTGTTATGGATCCTCGCGTAGGCCTCAGCCGCGATGGCACAGGCCTGCTCGTGATGGTTAAAATAGCAATGCAGTCCCGGCTGATGTCCAAGTCCGTCATCCAAGTGCATCGCGCCGCCGCCCGTCACCATAAACGCGTCGGTGATGCCCTCGTCTACCAGCTTCTGGGCAATATAATCAGAAACCTTCATTCTCATAAGTGAAACCTTCTCCTCTCTCAAATCGACAAATTCAACCCTACAACTCTTCTCGTTTTCATTTACCTGGGTGCATGGCTGAATTTGTACCAAATATACCTTTCTAGATTATACCATGCGGACCGCATACCGTCCAGTAGATCATATTTTTGTAAGGTTTTCAGTAACTGTTCAGTAGGTCTGCGCACTTGCTGCGCTGACCGTAAGAAAACCTAGGCTAAAAGGCAAAAATCCCATCGGCGTAGCCGATTTGGAATGGATTTTTGTATGTAACTGTGAAGGTACTGAACAGTTACGGTTTTCGCAGGTCCTCCCCGGCGGCACTCTCCGCCTTAATTTTCCGCATTTTCCATCCCATGAAATGCTTTCCACGGCGTTCCAGATATGCCAGGAACCTGCACTGGAATTCGGCCTCCACAGCCTGTTATAATCAGCCCGTAAACGAAAACACCACGGCAAAACATTTCAATTTTCATATCAAAAAGGAGAGAAAACGATTATGAAAAAACAGACAAAGATCGCTGCGGCCTTATCCGCGGCAGCATTTATGATGATGGTCTCCGGCCTGCCGGTCTATGCGGCATCCTACGGCTGGGTGACAGAAGGCGACGCAAAGGTCTACTACGATGAGGACGGGTACCTCACCACCGATGCCTGGAGAAAGCGCGGAGAAGACTGGTTCTATCTCGGTGAAGATGGACAGATCGTAAAAAGCAAGAAGATCGACGAGTACTATGTGGATGACGAAGGAAAGATGGTCACAAACGCATGGGTGGAGTTAAAGAATGAGGAAGATCCGGACTCCCCGGAGACACCGGATACCTTCTGGTACTACTTTGAGAAGGACGGGAAGTCCGCTGTCTCCAAGTGGGTGAAATTCGACTCCAAATGGTACTATTTCGATGAATCCGGCCATATGGCAACAGGAAAGACGGAGATTGACGGGGCGACCTACTACCTCGGAACAGAAAAAGACGGTTTCATGCGGACCGGCTGGATCCGTTTAGAGGAAAACAGCCACGCACCGGGCGCTTCCGAGAGCTGGTACTACTTCAATTCCGACGGCAAAATGGTGACCACCCAGTACGATAAGAAGATCGACGGAAGCTACTACACCTTCATCGACGGAAAGATGCAGACGGGCTGGGTCCTGATGCCGTCCAAGTCTGACGTAACAGACAGCAACGCCGCATCCCCGAAGATCACCGACTACCAGTACTACGGAGCAGCCGGGGACGGAAAGCGCGCCGAAGGTTTCCGCTCCATCGAGGGCATTTCCGGGATCCACGCTGCAGATGAGGTCTACACCTTCTACTTTAAGGCCGGAAAGCCGTATGTTTCCGATAAAAAGGGAAATTCCCTGTTCACCATCAACGCGAAAAAGTATGCGTTCAGTGACCTGGGAATCATGCAGACAGGCAGACAGATCGCGAACGTGGCGAACGATGAGATCGCAAACTTTTACTTCGGTGAGGACGGTATCGTAAAGACCGGAAAACAGGCGATCTACAACGAGGAGACCGGTGAGACCGAGAACTGGTTCTTCCACACCGATGGTGACAAGAAAGGGCAGGGCTACCACGGTCTCCGCGACGGCATCCTCTACGTCTACGGAAAAAGACAGGACGCCACCGCCGACCAGAGATATGCACCGGCTGATTTAAACGGCGTGACCTACCTCGTAGGGACCACCGGAAACGTGCAGAAAGCATCCGCTTCCTCTACTTCCTCCGCGAAGCCGGAGCTGGGACGCGGATATAAGGACATCAAAGACGCGAACGGCAAGATCTGGACCGTGGATACGGCCGGAATCGTGCAGTAACGCTGACCATTCACACCATAGATAAAGTTTGAGTCCTCTGGGACTCTTACAAAATGCATAATTGTAAAGGTGCCGGACTCTCCCGCTCAGAGTCCGGCACCTTTTATCTCTATACTGTAATTATCCTTTTATCTTCCTGCTTCTTCATCCCAGCTGCCGTCCTCTTTTACAAGCCAGCCGTCCGGAGTTCTCTTCCTTGCGCACATAATTCCTCTGGTTCCGTCGGAGACAGGATTCAGATAATACCACCTTCCATCGATGAACTGCCATCTTCCGCTGATCTTCTCCCAGTGATACCCGCCTGCGCTGCCTTTCCTCACTATTTACTTTCCGTAATATACTCTTTCACCAGGCGGTTCAGTGTGCATTTCATCTGTACCACAATGTCCATCAGCCTGTCGTTCTCTTCGCGAAGCCTTTGGTTTTCTTCTTCCAGAGCATTTTTGCAATGTCTCTCCATGCTCATTGTTTTCGTCCCCCTTACGCCTCGTCAGCAGCCGCCCTTTCCTGCGTCCACTTCCTTTTACTTAAATATATAATACATTTTCCGGCAATTGAAAAGTGGTTTTTGAACGCAAGTTTCGACATGGTTCGAAGGACACACGATATGCATGGACAAAGTTCTGCGCCGCAAGACTCCTGCTGCCCACAAATGGCAGACCTCGTGCAACAGCGAAATCAATATAAAAAAGAATGTGCCTTGGCACATTCTCGCGCCTCGCGCGGTCGCTTGCGACAATCTACATCTTCGCGCGAGTGCGCATCTTTGGCACGTTAGTGCCTTTTTATGTAACAGGGAATTCCTCGGAATTTCCTGTTACATAAAAAAGCGGCAGTCCCGCCAAAAAAAGCAAGACTGCCGCCAAATTTTCTCTTATATGATATGAAGCTGCTCAAACGCCCAGGCGATCCCGTCGTCTTCGACATCTTTGGTGATGAAAGTTGCGTAGGGCTCAAGCCCCTTCGCATGTTTCTCCATAATAATGCTGTTTCCGGCATACCGGATCATCGCCAGATCGTTCATGCTGTCCCCAAAGGCATAGGAATCTTCCCTCGCGATCCCATATCTCTTTAAGATCACTTCCATCGCCGTCGCCTTATCGTACCCCGTCGGCACACACTCGTAGAGTCCGTGTCCCCGGTCGATGGCGGTCACGTCCGGTGCCAGGATCTTTAAAAAACCTTCCTCGTCACTGTTCTCGTCCGCAAGAACACAGAACTTATCAAAATCCACCAGCTCCGTATTCCAGTCCGCGCTGGCCAAGCCCTGGTTCTTGTAGACCACATTTTTCACATGCTCGATCTCATCCATGTGGGAGACACCGGTCTGCACCGTACATGCCTTCGGTCCCTCTAAGATTCCGTCAAGTTTGCACTCGAGGATCGCCTTCTGGAGCTCCCAACGGCGTTTTGCGGAGATTTTTCTGTGGAGCAGGGCTTTTCCCTCGGCCTCTATGTAGGTTCCACAGCCGCAGAGGTAGCCGTCCACCGGTACTTTCCCCTCAACATCCTTCATCAGGCATCTCGTCCTCCCGGAGTTGATGAAAACCAGGTGTCCGGCGCGGCGCGCCTCTGTTAAAGCAAGCGCCGCGCTCTTCGGGAGCTCCTTCGACGCATCCACCAGGAGCGTCCCATCGATATCAAAAAATAATGCTTTTCTCTTCATGATCTCCGTATTAGTTTGCTGCGGAACTGCTCTCGCTCTCCTCCGCAGCAGTCTCTTTCTCTTCAAGAATATTCTCAGCCTCTGTTGTCTCGGCTTCTGTCTCCGGTGCCTCTACATATGTGGAGTTGTCGATCAGATAGTAGTAAACAGCGCCCATGTCGAAAATCTGCTTTGCGGAATCCTCGCCGTAGGTTGTGATCATCTGCGCCGCGTTCTTGAAGTAGTTCATAACAGCGAGCTTATCTTTCTGTTCATCTGTCGCAGAAAGGTTCTCCTCTGCCTGGATCGCATTTAAAATGATCTGCTGTTTTACAAGGTTCTCTGCTGTGTCGCGGAGTCCGTCCTCGTCCGTTCCCAGGAACATGCTGAGGAACTGATCGAACTCAAGTCCATAGCTGCTTGCATAGCTGGAATATGTGCTCTTTAACTGGTTGAACATATCATCAACGGCATCCGGGTCAGCTGTAACCTCGGAGTTGTTGATGACCTCGTTTAAGAGCTCACTTCCTGCCGCGTTGAAGAACTGGCTGTCAGCCTCTGCCTGAAGCTCCGCACGTACTTCCTCTTTTAACTGGTCAAGAGTCGCTGTATCATCGTTGTAGTAACGTTTTGCGAGATCATCATCCACCTTGCTGTCGGCCTCAGATTTTAACTGGTTTAATTTTACATGGAAGACGACTTCCTGGCCTGCGAGGTCAGCGCTGCCGTAGTTGTCCGGGAATTTTAAGTTTAAGTCTTTCTCATCTCCGACATTCATGCCGATGACGCCGTCCTCAAAGCCGTCGATAAATGTGCCGCTGCCAAGCTTCAGGTCATAGCCCTCTGCGGTTCCGCCTGCAAATGCCTCGCCATCCTTTGTGCCGGAATAGTCGATATTTGCGGTGTCACCTTCCTGGGCCGGGCGTCCCTCGATGGTTACCGGGTACTCCGCGCAGAGTTCCTTTAATCTTGTCTCGATCTGGGCGTCAGTAACTTCCTCTTCCTTTGCGGAGAAGGTCAGGTTCTTGTAATCTCCGAGAGTGACGCTCTCCTCGTCGTGAAGTTCTTCCTCGGATTTTGTCTCAGTCTCAGTTGGCGCGGATGCTGTCTCCTCTACAGCCGCGGAGCTGCTCTCAGCATTCTGATTCTTATTTCCGCATCCTGTCATGATCATTGCAGCTGCAGCAACACAGATACCTGCTTTTATAATTTTTTTCATGTTCTCGTTTCCTTCCATTCTGTCTCTATTTCCCCGCGCGCTGCCCATTTTCTGGGTCACCCGCGCGTAATATCCATTCTAACATACCGCCACGCGAAAAAAAAGTGTATTCACAGAATTTTAAGATATTAGGGTCAAAAGGTCTGAAGTCCGCCGCAAGCTTGCTTGCAGGAGGATTTTGGATCTTGGTATCAGAGAGGTCAAAAGACTTTTTGACCTCAACATCATTTTAAGAGAAAAACAAAAAAACATCCTGTAAGGATCATGATCCCGCCAGGATGTTTTTTTACTATCTCTTATTTATAGAACGCACAAAACGCCTTATATGTATTGTACACATCAAGCTTCGAAGCCAGCTCAAACGGCGCATGCATGGAAAGGATCGGAACACCGAGATCCACGACATCCACATCCATCATCGCCACAAACTGGGCGATGGTTCCGCCGCCGCCCGCGTCAACGGCTCCGAGTTCGCCAGTCTGCCAGTAAACGCCATTCTCTTCCATGATACCGATGACCTTTGCCATGGTCTCCGCGCTGGCATCACTGCTGCCGGATTTTCCTCTCGCGCCTGTGTACTTTGTGAGCACACAGCCTTTGTTTACATAGCTGGAGTTTCTGTTCTCGTAAACGCTTGCGAATGTCGGATCATATGCCGCGTTTACATCGGAGGAGAGGCAGATGGAATGGCGCAGAACCGTCTTTGTGTCCGCCCCAAAGCTCTCCGCAAGGTCCTCAACCGCATGGTGGACGTAGTCGGAGTGAAGTCCCGTATTTCCGACGGAGCCGATCTCTTCCTTATCTGTAAGGATCGTGAATGTGGTGTGTTCCGGGTTCTCCGCAGCAATCTCCGCCATCAGCGCTGTATACGCGCACACACGGTCATCCTGTCCATAGGAACCGATGAGGCCGCGGTCCAGTCCGATATCAACGGCCTTGTATGCCGGAACCATCTCGATCTCCGCACGGGTGAAATCCTTCTCCGTGATTCCGTAGCGGTCATTCAATAACTTCATTGCAAGGAGCTTCGCCGGATTCTTGATCTTCTCGTTCTCCTCGTCATGGTACGGGATGGAGCCGATGATGATGTTCAGCTCCTCGCCCTTTAAGCCCTCGCCGAGCTTTCTTCCGTTCTGCTCTGCCGCAAGGTGCGGGAGAAGGTCTGTCACGCAGAACTGCGGATCGCCCTCTTTCTCGCCGATGGAGACCTCAACAGTCTCTCCGTCCGCCTTCATAACAACGCCGTGCATGGATAACGGCACGGTGCCCCACTGATATTTGCGGATTCCGCCGTAGTAGTGCGGCTTTAAGTAGGCGATCTCGTCCTTTTCAAATAATGGGTTCGGCTTTAAGTCCAGGCGCGGGGAATCGATATGGGCGCCGTTCATGCGCAATCCCTCGTTCAGATCCTTTGTTCCGATGGTGGAAGCGATGATCGCTTTCTTTCGGTTTACCCAGTAGATCTTGTCGCCCGGCTTGTAGGACGCCTTCGGGTCAAATTCCTTGTATCCGGCGTTCGTTAAGAGCGATACCGCTTTTTTCACACATTCTCTCTCGGTCTTTCCCTCATTTAAGAATGTCTTGTATCCCTCGCAGAAATTCTGCGCCTCCGGAATCTGTTCCGGCGCTTTTTCTCCGATGTGCGGAGCTTCCCAGAGAAGTGCTTTTTCCAGATCTTTGCC
>OBVC01000478.1_pt1 | contig 19266 bp, 16 predicted proteins | sample 1494991 | NCBI WGS metagenome assembly OBVC01 (sample SAMEA2579955, study PRJEB22360) | human gut metagenome
GGCCGCCATCACAGAGCCGGAGGCAAAGGCCGCAGAGGCTGACAGCACGGAGCCGGAGTCAAAGGCCGCAGAAGCCGACATCACAGAGCCGGAGGCAAAGGCCGCAGAAGCCGACAGCGCTGAATCGGAGACGGAGGGACAGAGATCCCGTTCTGCAGGAAGACGTTCCGGAAACCGAAGGGAAAAACAGCAGCCCGTGCGCCCGAAAAAAGAGCATCAGGCAAGTCAGCGTGAAAATATCTTAAGACTGCGTGAGATCAAAAAGAAAAAGGCGGCGATGCCGTATATGAAGATCCTCGCGGCAGGAGGAGCGGCTGTTGCAGTGGTCGCGGTGGTTGCAGTTGCAGGAACTGTGATCGGAAATCACAGGGACACTTTTTCCAGAGGGATGAAGGTTGAGACCGCAGCGGCTTCCTTAGAGACAACAGAGGCTGCATCTGAGAGCACCGGGGAGAGAAATATTGTTCTGGAGACCACGCTTTCTGCCGAGGAGATTGCGTCTAAGGAATATGAAAAGACGGTCCAGAGTATTGTGGACAGCTATGCAAATCTTGGGATTGCGGAGGTCTCAGGCTATCTGAACGTCAGAAAGACCCCGGAGAGCTTCGGTGAGGTCATAGGAAAGCTGCCGAAGGGCGGTGCCTGCGAGATTCTGGATACCTCCACAGATGGCTGGTATAAGATCTCATCCGGCGGTGTGACCGGTTATGTAAGCTCCCAGTATGTCTATACCGGGGATGAGGCGAAAAAACTGGCTGCGGAAAATGTGGCTGAGCGTGCCGTGATCGATGCGGATAAGTTAAATGTCCGGTCAGAGCCGAAGGCGGATGCGAATGTTGTGGAGCAGGTATTTAAAAACGAAAGATATGACATCAAGGGGCAGCAGGACGGCTGGATCCAGATTTCTTCTGGATATATTTCTGCGGATTATGTCACCGTAAAATACGCTCTGGATGAGGCGATCAAGCAGGATATGAGACAGACGGTCTTAAGCCTTTATGATAATCTCGGTGTATCCAATGTGTCCAATTACCTGAATGTCCGCGACAATCCGGATGAGAAGAAGGGCAAGATCATCGCGAAGCTGCCGAGCAACGCAGGCTGTGATATCCTGGACACCTCCACGTCGGGCTGGTACAAGATCCGTTCCGGAAACATTACCGGTTATGTAAAATCTGAGTATATCCTGACAGGACAGCAGGCGAAGGACAAAGCGCTTCAGGTTGCAAAGCTGATGGCGATCTCCAACACGGACGGCGTCAATGTCCGCACAGAGCCGAACACAAACTCTTCGATCTACACACAGATCTCCAACAGCGAGCGATTCCTTGTAGCGGATCAGCAGGATGGCTGGGTAAAGATCGAGATCGATGATCAGGACGCATACCTGTCCAGCGATTATGTTGACGTTAAGTACGGTCTGGAAGAGGCGATCAAGTATACGCCGGTGGTTGAGGTTGCAGATACTTCTTCGAAGAATGATTCTAAGAACAGTTCAAAGAACAACACGAAGAATAATTCCGGTAAGAAGAACAGCGCAAACGACGGGGCTGCCGGATCGAAGTCCGGAAGTGTTTCCTCCAAACGTGCCCAGATCGCAAACTACGCAGTTCAGTTCGTCGGAAACAGATATGTCTACGGCGGAACGAGCCTGACAAACGGAACGGACTGCTCCGGATTTACGATGTCTGTCATGGCGAAATTCGGTGTATCCCTGCCGCACAACTCCGGCGCGCAGTCGGGAAGCGGAAAGTCGATCACCTCGAGCCAGATGCGTCCGGGTGACCTTGTATTCTACTCCGGCAGCGGCGGAATCAACCATGTTGCGCTCTATATCGGTAATGGTCAGGTGTGCCATGCGTCCAACGCGAGATCCGGTATCAAGATCTCCACATGGAACTATCGTACTCCGGCGAAGATCGTGAATGTACTTGGTGATTAATTGAAAATTGGAAGATTTCGGACAGCCCGGTAGAGATGCCGGGCTGTCTTGATAAGGAAAGTAAATTTGGAAGAAATGAATTCCTCAGACTGGGAAGCCGGGACATATTAAAATTTTTCCGGGTGGATCAGATCCGGAATGCATGGGAAGGAAAGAATATGGAGAAAAAGAAGAGTATTAAAAGACATGCGGCAGGTCTCTGTGCGGGACTCGGTATCCTGTTCGCCGCAGCGGCACCGATAACGGCGTTTGCGGATACGGTTTATGTGAATGCGTCGAAGTTAAATTACAGGAATCAGCCCTCCACAGCATCCGGGGCGGTTCTCGGAACACTGCCCCGCGGGACAGAACTCTCCAGAGTGAAAAACAATGGGGAATGGAGCGAGGTGCAGATCGGAGGATCGAAAACGACCGTTTATGTTGCAAGCCGCTATCTGACGACCAGCAAGCCGCAGAGCAGCACTGCGAAAACGGGGGCGGCAACTGCGGGCGGAACATCCACAGTTGCTGCCGATGGAACTGTGACAGTCCCGGACTCCTTAAAGGCGTATGTGGATAAGGCTTATCAGGTTGGAATGGATCCCAACTGGAAATACGCGGGGATGTCCGCGATCAACAGCGGATGTGCGGTATTCTACCACAATGGGACTGCAAACCGGAAAAATAAGGTGGTTGCTGTAAATGCTGGACATGGTACATCCGGCGGATCGAAGGTAAAGACATTCTGTCACCCGGATCAGACGGCGAAGGTGACAGGCGGAACGACGGGCGCAGGCGCGACAAAGGCGGTGGCGGTATCCGGCGGAATGACGTTCGCGGATGGAACGGCGGAGAGTACCGTGACGCTCCGTATGGCGCAGATCTTCCTGGATAAGCTTCTGGCGGCGGGATATGATGTGCTGATGATCCGCGATGGAAGTGATGTGCAGCTCGACAATGTGGCGAGAACCGTCATGGCGAACAACAAGGCAGACTGCCATATCGCCCTGCACTGGGATTCCACGAAGACGGACAAGGGCGCATTTTACATGAGTGTGCCGAATAATGCCGCCTATCGTGCCATGGAGCCGGTGGCGTCCCACTGGGAGTCCCACAATAAGCTTGGAAGCGCGCTGGTTGGCGGATTGAAGCAGAACGGTGTGAAGATCTTCTCGTCGGGATCCATGGAGATGGATCTGACCCAGACGTCGTATTCTACGGTTCCGAGTATTGATATCGAACTGGGGGATGGGAAATCTGCTCATGATGATGCGACGTTAGGAAAACTGGCGGATGGGCTTGTTGTCGGTGTGAACAGTTATTTTGGACAGTGATCCGGGCTCGTAAGTTCAAGACAGAATGAATGGAATGCCGCTGCTGGGGAAAATACCTGGCGGCGGTTTTTGGAATTAATGGGAGGTTATACCGGAACTTCCTGGTAATCAAAAAAAATTACATGACGAAGATGTGCATTTGCGCGAAGATGTAGATTAACGCAGGTGAATGCGAGGATGTTGAAAACTACGGGGGGGGGGACTCTTTCCATATAAAAAACACCATCTCTCAATGGAAATGGTGTTTTTTCAGTGGACCTGATCGGATTCGAACCGACGACCCCCACAATGCGAATGTGGTGCGCTCCCAACTGCGCTACAAGCCCATAACGATATTTTTTTGACCTCATTATTATCGCACCACGGGGGACAGATGTCAAGATTTTCCATGGGAAAAATGAAAAAAAGTTACCGCACAGCCACAACATTATCCAGACCAGCGAAGGGCTTTCAGGGATTTTTAACGTAGAGTTAATTCAGGGCTGAACACTTTAACTTTAGGGCGGAACGGAAGATTTTCATGAAAGAGATGCCGAACATATGTTTACATAAACGGAAACATAGTGTATAATACCCATATGGAAAAGAAACGGAAAGAGGGGATCAAATGATACTGATCGTATGCGTGGATGACCATAATGGAATGATGTTCAACCATCGCCGCCAGAGCCAGGATCGAGTCCTGCGGGCAGATATTCTGGAACTTACGGATGGAAAAAAACTTTGGATGAATGCCTACAGCAGAAAACAGTTTGCGGAGAGTGATGCGGAGAAAATACGGGTGGATGAGACGTTTCTCGATGCTGCGGGGGACGGGGAGTTCTGCTTTGTGGAGAATGCGGATGTCTCCGGCTGTGTGGAGCGGATCGAGGAGATCTATCTCTACCGTTGGAACAGGGATTATCCCGCGGATGTGTATTTTCCGGTGGATCTCAGCATGTGGAAGTGCGTGGAGGCGAAAGAATTTGCGGGCTCTTCCCATGAGAAAATTACGAGAGAGCGGTATACCCGTTAAAATATGAATGTATGATAGGCAGAATGACGCTGGAGACAGTTCCAATTCCGATATTTCAGAAAATATAGTGGGATATTGGAGATTGGGACAGGGGGAGCATGTACAGAGCATTTGGCAGAAAGGCGGACTGCGATAGAAAATATGGCAACAGAGGGGAATGACAGAATATGAAGAATTTAAGAAAATGGCTGCTTTGCGTGATCGCGGTGGTCTCTTTGACTGTAACGGCCTGTGGGGGAGATGCGGCCGCTAATGCCAGTGTGGCGGCAGATGTTGCCCATGCGGCGGGAAATATCCTTGGAAGCCTTGCTGAGGCGGCAGAGAACTCTGGTGCCGGGAACAGCAGCGGACAGGGAAATAAAACGTCAATGGGGATGGCAGGAAACCCGTCGGCAACCGGGGAATTCCGTCTCTCCGATATTCCGGAGTATACGGACTCCCCTTATGTGGCGGTCAATGGAAATGTTCCGTATTTTACGGAGGATGACCTGACGGATGTCTCCTTTGAACGCTACAGTGATCTGGATTCATTAGGACGCTGCGGTGTGGCTTACGCCTCCGTCAGTACCGATACGATGCCGACGGAAAAGCGGGGTTCCATCGGAGAGGTAAAGCCAACAGGGTGGATCAATGCGAAATATGATTTTGTGGATGGAAAATATCTGTATAACCGATGCCATCTGATCGGATATCAGCTGACTGCGGAGAACGCGAACGAAAAGAATCTGATTACGGGTACGAGATACCTTAATGTTCAGGGAATGCTGCCGTTTGAGAACCTGACAGCCGACTATGTAAAAGAAACCGGAAACCATGTGATGTACCGTGTGACGCCGATCTTCGAAGGTGATAATCTTGTGGCATCCGGAGTTCTGATGGAAGCGAAGTCCGTGGAGGACGAAGGCGACGGAGTCCTGTTCTGTGTTTATGTTTACAATGTTCAGCCGGGAGTCACGATTGACTACGCGACGGGAAAGAGTGAACTGGCGGAGGACGGAAATACGGGAAGCAGCTCAAGTGGAAGTACGGCAGGCAGCGGAAAAACGACAGGTTCATCGAATGTTGGAAACAACTCATTAGGAGCCTCAGGCAGTTCTGGAAAATCAAATACAAGCGCCTCTGGAACGGAGAGCGGAACCTATATCCTCAACACCAAGACCATGAAATTCCACCGCCCAGACTGCGATTCTGTGAAGAGTATTAAGGCTGAGAACCGAGAAGAGTATACGGGGGAGCGGGAGAAGCTGATTAATGAGGGGTATGAGGCTTGTAAGAGCTGTAAACCGTAGGAAATATTCTAATAATATATAAAAGACAGTAACATAAAGCCCGGCTTCATGCATTTAGAGTGCGTGGAGCCGGGCTTTTGCCTTAGATCATATCTGACGTGAGATCATACAGAAAAATTAGAGATTAATCATGGCATGAGAAATCATGAAACATTCTTTGCGCAGTGTCTGTATCCAGATGGAAAGAGTTACATAATTGCTGGATAATAGCTGAATCGGTAAGGTTGTGTTCTTTTAGGACAGTTATAATCGCATGGATGCCCTCAAGCTGACCTTCTTTACGACCTTCTTTGCGGCCTTCCTCCAGACCTTCTTCATGACCTACTCTGCGTCCAATATCAATTCCAGTAGATAAAATACTCATTTGTGCATCCTCCCATTCTTCACTCTGTTTTACTTCTGTAACAATTGCGTCTAATTTGCAGATTCGCTCATCGAGGACGGTGATCTCAGGATTGGAAAGCGTAGAGTTCTTCATATACTGCAGAAGACTCACAAGCTCATCCCGTTCATTCTTACTACTCATATTCAAAAAAATCTTCATCGTCTCATCCCCAAGCTCCATCCCCGGAATCTGGTGACAGCGCTCTGTGAATGTGTACATGGCGCGATCCATTCCAAAGAGATCGGTCTGGGTGATGAATATTACGATCGTTGAGGGCAGGTGGCGGTATTTTGTATGTTTACCTGCCTTTAATGCCGGGGTATCAAGGAGTCCCTGATAATACCGGGAACGTTTCTGGAGATCGTCCTCCGACGCATCATTCTGCATCTCTGTAGCAAATTGCCTGGAATCCTCCGCCAGCGCCCAGGCATCAAGCCGGATTCCGCGTTTTCCATTTTTGTTGAGAATAACGTCCTCAACCCGGACTTGTATGAGCCTGAGATTCGGTTCATCCAGGATAATACTGAGTACGCATTCCTGCGCCTCCTTGTGCTTCATTACCGCGAGAAACAGGGCGAAATCGCTGAGATTGACATTCATAAAATCGGGCGATTCCCTATACTCTTCAGTGGAGATGAGAGCATGGATCACTTGATTTTCCATTCAGTTACCTTCCTTTCCTGGAAAATTGGGCAGGAGAGGAATTGATACGAGACATCCCCGACTCCCTGCCAGTTGTTTGGGTGATTTCAGCAAAGAGTCTTCAGATGCCGTAATGGCCAGAATAGAAAATAGATCATAGAATTCGTTAGAAACCTTGCTTGGGATTATATTAGCATGTAGGAGTGGGGATGGCAATGTAGTTGGGTATTAAAAAATATTAAAAATTGATAAACTCATTGAGGACACAGAAGCAGAAGAATCCACCGAAATCGAGGAAGCTGAAGACACCGTAGAAATCAAGAAAGATGCCAGCGTAGAGTTCGTACTCGATGAGGCACCGGAACTGTAAATTTCACGAAACAGAAAATGGAAAAGTCCCCGGAAGTAAAATTCCAGGGGCTTCTGTTTTTGTGGGAAGGAGGTTTCTTTTTGCATTGCAATATGCTATACTGATGGGAAGAAATTCATAAAGCAGATTTTATCTGCTAATAAAGAATCATATATCAAGGGAAAAGGTGAGGTATTATGAAGATCACAAAAGTATGGGCGGTATATTTCAGCCCCACAGGAAACACGAAAAAAGTAATCACAACGATGGCGAAAAAGGCGGCGGAAGTTCTTTCTGTGCCGATGGAGACATTTGATTTTACACTTCCGGAGAACCGGGAAGGTGTTACGAGCTTTGAAAGTGAGGATCTTGTATTTTTCAGCACACCGGTCTACGCGGGAAGAATTCCGAATAAGATGCTACCGTATGTGCAGAGCGCTTTTGAGGGAAATGGCGCATTTGCAGTACCGGTATCGGTATTCGGAAACAGAAACTTTGACAACGGTCTGATCGAGCTTCGCAACGAGCTGGAGCTTCACGGCTTCCATACGATCGCAGCTGCTGGAATCCCGACAGAGCATGTGTTCAGCAATAAGCTTGCGACAGGACGTCCGGATGCGGATGATCTCGCGAAGATCGCGGAATTTGGTGAGAAGGTCGCGAAGAAAGTTGCTGATATGACGGAGATCCCGGCAAAGATCGAGGTCCGCGGCGATGATCCGGTGACTGCCTACTATACACCGCTTGGAACGGATGGAAAACCTGCAGTGTTCTTAAAGGCGAAACCGAAGACAGACCCGGAAAAATGCACGAAGTGCGGAATCTGTGCGACAGTCTGTCCGATGGGATCCATCCCGAAGGACGCGCCGGATACCTGCACCGGAATCTGCATCAAGTGCCATGCCTGCATCAAGGCATGTCCGGCAGGCGCAAAGTATTTTGATGACGAGGCATTTTTATCTCATGTGGAAATGCTAAAACAGAATTACCAGAGACGGGCTGAGGCAGAGTGGTTTATCTGATGATTCTATGATTGTATAAAAAATGCATAAAAAATCAATGAAAAAGATTGATACAGAGGGCGAACATAGGCTCCCTGTATCAATTTTTTTCTCATTCGAGAAGATTCCCACTTTTTTAGAGTGGCCAACTGCCGGGGACTGTTAAAATAGAACTCTTTTCTAATGCTGTCAGAAAAAATGTGACTGGAGTTAAGAAGAATTTCTAAAAATTAACTCTTGACAAAAGTCACTTCATAACAGGTGGTGAGTAATCACAAATCTGTCTCAATGGGAGTCAGGTCTCCGACTGAGATAGACAGGTTTGAAGCCTGCCTGCCGGAGCCTGTTCCCGGGATGATCCGTGGGAGACCTGGCACAGGACTTTGACTCCTGCATTCAGTCATTCAGTGCCGCCAATTTTTCAAAATACGGCGCAAACAGCTCCTTTTCATATGCATATCCCGCCATGAACACGCAGTCCATAAAGAGTCGTGTGATCTCCGGATCTTCCTGCTCCGCGAGAATGCGCTTCCATTCCTCTTTCGCGTGCTGGCTGAGTTCTGCGAGCAGCCGGTTCCGGTCCTCGAAGAGGCCGTTGTCGGTACAGTTTAAGTCCTTCGGAAGAAAGTCCGCAGTCCTTCCGCAGGGGGATGGGCAAGCGGCGCAGTCTGGGGAGACAATGGATTTCTGCTTGTGGATCTGTTCCACAAGGTCATTGGCGGCAGAAGAGGAGAGCGAGCCGCCCGGGGCCACGGATGCCAGGGCTGCAAAAAGGACCGGAGCAGTTCCAGCCGGGATTTCCTTTGCCTCCGCGGCGCGGGCGAGTCCGATGAGGGCGCAGATGACAGCGTCCTGCTCCGGGGTGCGGCCAGAGGTGTTTGTAGTAGTTGAGAGAGACATATAGGTTCCCTTCTTAAATATAAAAATGTCGATTCAGTACCTTCGTAGTTACAAGGAAAAATCTATTCCAGATCGGCTATGCCGATGGGATTTTCCAGAAGAACTGGCAGGGACGAGATCTTATTTCAAGATCCGTCCATCGGTACCGATTGTATATACCTGCCACGGAATAAACTTCCCGCTTGCCATCAGCGCGTTCTTCACAGCCGCCTCGATTCCTCCGCAGCACGGAACCTCCATGCGAACAACTGTCACGCTCTGGATATCATTATTGCGGATGATCTCTGTAAGCTTCTCGGAATAGTCTACGGAATCCAGCTTCGGACATCCGATCAGTGTCACATGTCCGTCAATGAAATCGTTGTGGAAGTTTCCGTATGCGTAAGCGGTGCAATCCGCGGCAACGAGAAGCTTCGCACCGTCAAAGTACGGGGCGCGGACCGGGACGAGCTTGATCTGAACCGGCCACTGGGATAGTCTGCTCTCCATGGAGACAGGTGCAGTGTGTCCCGGAATCGCTGCGTTGTTAGATGCAGGCGCGGAGGCATGTGTGATCGTGCGGCTCATGCTTCCCGGGCATCCTGTAAATTCCGGCTTCGGGGACGGTGCCTCTGTCGGCATGAGGGAAGCAGCTTTTCTTGCCGCCATGTGTGCCAGAACCGCCTCATGGTCATAAGCGGCAGCCTCGCGCTCCTCAAAGCTGATGGCGTCCGCCGGACAGGCCGGAAGACAGTTTCCAAGGCCGTCACAGTAATCGTCGCGGATCAGCTTCGCCTTTCCGCCGATCATCGCGATTGCGCCTTCCTGACAGGCCGCTGCGCATGCTCCGCAGCCGTTGCATTTTTCTTCATCAATTTTTACGATCGTTCTTTTCAATTTAAGTTCCCCTTTCAAAGCGTGTAAATATTGTCTCAGTGATTTTCATTGCGGTGTATTTGCTGCCATGCATCCGGAAAAAGCGGATCGTGGCAGATTTTGTAAGTGTCATGTATTGACTTTTGTATCGTCAATATACTACAATGATGACAAAAAGTATGTTGTATTTCCAACGAAAAATCCGCAATGTGGTACATTCAGATATGAAAACAGGAAAGTGCAAAAGACTGCCCGTTATGGATGAAGGAAACAGGAAAGTGTAAATGGCCGCCCGTGTCAGGTGAAAGAAAGGAAAACTATGATCCACAAAGAAGAAATTCCGGATTCCATGCTCTTTGCCGGAATCCACCCTGAAGAAAAGGAAAGTATCTTAAAATGTCTCTCCGCAGTAGAAAAGAAATACGAAAAAGGGGATATTATTTTCCTCGCCGGAACGGAGATCCGCTCTATGGGATTCATCCTCTCAGGAAGAGTCGAGATCTCCCGGGACGATTTCTGGGGAAACCGGCAGGTTCTGGGACATGGAGAAACCGGTGAGCTTTTCGGTGAAGCTTACGCCTGTATGCCGGGTGAAGTTTTGATGGTCAATGTAGTGGCGGCAGAAAAGAGCCGGATCTTATTTTTAGACCTCGGAAGGATCTTAAATGTCTGCACACCGGCATGCTCCCACCACAACCGCCTGATCCACAACCTTCTCTATATCATGGCGAAGAAAAATCTCATGCTGACGCGGAAGATCGACCACATGGGACAGAGGTCCATCCGGGAAAAGGTGATGGCGTACCTGTCCTTTGAGTCTGAAAAACAGAAGAAAAAGACCTTCGGGATCCCCTTTAACCGCCAGCAGCTCGCGGATTATCTCGCGGTGGACAGGAGCGCTCTGTCCGCAGAACTCTCCAGAATGAAAAAAGACGGGCTGATTGAATTTGAGAAGAACCTTTTTACGCTTTTATAACGTAACTGTTCAGTGTCCTCGCGGTTACGTGCAAAAATCCATTCCAAATCAGCTGTGCCGATGGTTTTTTGCCTTCCATCCAGGTTCCTTTACGGCCAGCGCAGCAAGTGCGCAGACTTACTGAAAAGTTACATCACAATTCTATATATAGAAGAAAGGAAAGAACAATGCTATACAGAGATGATATCGAAGAGCGCAGGATCCGCCGGGAAGAAAACCGGAGAAGAAGAAGGAAACAGGAGCGGATCCGCCGGATGATCTTAGGAGGTCTGACAGCCGTGATCGGAATCGCCGTGATCGCAACAGCTGTGCTCGTGACAAAGAGACTTATAGGAAGAAAACAGGTGGATCCAGCGGACGTGGCAGTGCCAGAGTATGTGAACGTGAATCTCCTGACCCCGAATGAGTACTCACGGCCGCAGATCCCGCTTGAGAAAGTAAACGGCATCGTGGTACACTATGTCGCAAATCCCTGCAGCACCGCTCTGGAAAACCGGAATTATTTTGAGGGATTAAAGGACCAGACTGGTTCGAAGACTACCTCTGTCAGCAGCCATTTCGTGATCGGTCTGGAGGGTGAGGTCGTCCAGTGTGTTCCGTTAAATGAGGTGGCCTACGCATCCAACAACTGCAATAGCGACACGATCTCCATCGAGTGCTGCCACCCGGATGAGACTGGAAAATTTTATGACAGTACATATCAGACACTTGTAAACCTATGCGCGTACCTCTGTGTGGAATTTGATCTGAAGCCGGATGACGTGATCCGCCACTACGACGTGACGGGAAAGATCTGCCCGAAATATTTTGTGGATTATCCGGAGAAATGGGAGGACTTCCATAAGGATGTAAAGAAAGCGATAAAGATTCTGAAGAAGTAACGGGACATTCACTAAAAATTCGAAATTCATTTTGTATTCTTTACCTAAAATTTACAAATATTATATTTATAATTGAAAAAAGCGTGTGCTCTATGATATGATGGAACACGAAGGCAAATTTTGCAGAATCGGATCGAAACTGCGCTTTTGCCACGCCGCCGTGTTAAGACAACAGGCAGCGACAAAAGAGAATGGAGAAGGCATTATGAATATCGGATATCTGGAAAGTATCTTCAGCTTCCTCGGCGGTCTGGGCATGTTCCTTTACGGTATGAGCATCATGGGTGACGGCATGCAGAAGTCGGCGGGAAGTAAGCTGAACAAGTTCCTGAGAATGGTGACGGACAACAGACTTCTGGCAGTCGGTCTTGGCGCTCTGATCACCGCGATCCTGCACAGCAGCGGAGCCACAACCGTCATGGTGGTTGGTTTCGTAAACGCCGGAATTTTGAATCTGACCCAGGCGGTCGGGGTCATCATGGGCGCGAATATCGGTACAACGATCACCGCATGGATGGTTTCCTTAAACTCTCTGGGGGATGCGATGAAGGTTTTGCAGCCGTCGTTTTTCGCACCGCTCGTAGTTGCCATCGGTGCAGCCTTTTTGATGTTTTCTAAGAAGAAAAAGGAGAGTCTGGCAGGTGAGATCTGTATCGGTGTCGGCCTTCTGTTTGTGGGCCTGACCTTCATGTCAGGTTCGGTAGCACCGTACACGGATGCCCCGATCTTTGCGAAGGCGTTTGCGGTACTCGGAAGGAACCCGATCCTCGGTATTCTTGTAGGTGCCCTTGTAACTGCGATCATCCAGAGCTCCACCGCTTCTGTCGGTATCTTACAGACTCTGGCGATGAGCGGAGTGGTATCTGCAAATGCCGCAATTTATATTACACTTGGACAGAATATCGGATCCTGTCTGACTGCGCTTTTATCCAGTGCCGGTACAAGCCGCAACGCTAAGCGTGCGTCTGTGATCCACCTGACCTTCAACAGCTTCGGTGCGATCGTATTCGGAATCGGTATGTATATCATTTCCATGATGCGCCCGGATATTGCCCAGAGCAGCATCAATTCCTTCCAGATCTCGGTGTTCCATACATTCTTTAACGTGACGAACACCCTGCTCTTATTCCCGTTCGCGAAACAGCTCGTTGCGTTCTCCGGTCTGATCGTCCGTGAGACAGGCGAGGAAGAGGCGAAGAAGGAAACAAAGGAGGACGAGCTTCCGGTTCTCGACGAACGTATCTTCAAATCCCCGACCTTTGCCCTTGAAGTCGGTGTGATGGAAGTCGTTCATATGGGTAAGATGGCCCTTGCAAACTTAAAGCTTGCAACAAGCGTCCTTCTGGAAAACAAATATGAATGTCTGGATGAGGTTTTTAAGAACGAGACAGAGATCGATATTTTAAATAAGAAGCTTACCGAATATCTCATTAAGGTCAACAACCTGTCCTTAAATGAGAAGCAGAAAGTTCAGGTCAGCAACCTCTTCTATAGCATCAGCGATTTAGAACGTGTGGGCGACCATGCGGAAAACCTCGCGGAGGCGGCACAGTACCTGAAGGAACATGGACTCGCTTTCTCAGAGACCGGGATCGAGGACCTCAAAGAGATTTCGAGCGCGGCCATCGGAGCTGTGGACCATGCAGTCGCTGCCCGTCAGGATGGCGGAATGGAGGATATCCGTCAGGTCAGCAAGCTGGAAGACCGTGTGGATACTCTCGAGGAGGAGATGCGCGACAAGCACATCGAGCGTCTTTCCAAGAACGAGTGCAACCCGTCCGCCGGCGTTGTGTTCTTAGATATCTTAAGCAACCTGGAGCGTATTTCCGACCATGCTTACAATGTGGCCGGGTATGTGAAGGATGAGCTGTAAATTGTAGTTCATCTGATGATTCTGATCCTGCATACAGATTCTGGATATTATCCGGGCTGTGTGCGGGATTTTTTTTCAGTATTTGCGGTCATTTGGAAAAATCAGCTTGTCAGTATATCCGATCTTCCGTATAATAAAGACATCAGACAACTTGTAACAGAGCACGGGGGAAACTATGGAGACGAAAAAAAAGGGTGACCGGAAACTTCTGGGCAGCCAGATCGAGGACCGGATCTTAGAGTATATAAAAGAGAAGCCGCTGGCAGTGGGAGACAGGCTTCCGAACGAGTTTGAACTTGCGGAGATGTTTGAGGTGGGACGGAGCACGATCCGCGAGGCGGTAAAAGGTCTGGTGACGAAAGGAGTTCTGCAGGTGCGGAGAGGAGCGGGAACGTATGTCAGCAGTCTGACGCCTGCGGAGGATGATCCGTTAAGGCTCAACGCAAAGCTCCATGACAGGTTTAAGCTGGCGCTGGATCTCTTTGACGTCCGCCTGATCTTAGAGCCGGAGATCGCCGCTAAGGCGGCAGTTTATGCGACGGACGAGGATATCGCGACATTAAAGAGGCTGTGTAAGGAGACGGAGGAACTGTATCTGGCGGACAAGGATCACATGCCGAAAGACATTGAGTTCCACACCTGGATCGCCCGGTGCAGTAAGAATCAGGTCATGGAGTCCCTGATCCCGATCATCAATTCGGGAATCAATACCTTTGTAAACTTGACGAGGCGCTCACTGCGGACAGAGACGATCACGACCCACCGGGCCATCACGGAAGCCATCGCAAATCATGATTCCACCGGGGCGCGGTGTGCAATGGTGATGCATCTGACGTATAACAGGCAGGAGCTTTTGAGACGCCGGACGGCTTATAAGGCGCAGGGCGAGACAAAAGAGGAGAAAGAGCAGTAGGAGAGTAAAATGTCAGAAGCCATTCAAATGGAATAAGAATGCAGCGAGCAGGGAAAAATAATGCACAATTTTCCCCTGCTTTTTTTGTGCGAAAAAGAGAAAAGGCAAAATACATCAGACAAGTATTGCAAATACCACAGAAAAATGGTAGATTAAGCACATAGACATAAGACATCAGACAAATATATCAAAAAACTTGCTAAACGGCTTGACATGTCTGATGAAAACGGAAAACAGGAAAGTCAAAACGTGAACTGTTTTTCCGGAATGAAACCATGAAGCGCAGAGCAGTCCGGTTCGGGGTATGATACGGATCTTTGCGCGGAACAACCAAAACAAATACACTGGGAGGTAAATCCACTATGTCTGAAGGAGTTGTACTCAACCCGACCCGCCTTATTCTGGCAGCACTGATCGGTCTTGTGATCCTGCTCGTCCTGATCATCAAGTTTAATGTGCAGGCAATGATCGCGATCCTGATCGGAGCGATCAGCATCGGACTTCTTGCGGGAATGCCGACGAAAGATATTATCGCGGCAGTCAATGATGGAATTGGAAACACGTTAAAAGGAATCGCCCTGCTTGTAGGCTTAGGATCCATGTTCGGCGCGATCCTGGAGGTCTCGGGCGGCGCACAGACGATCGCCGTCACGATGGTAAAGAAATTCGGTGACGAGAAGGCCGCGTGGGCGCTTGGAATCACAGGTCTCGTGATCGCGATGCCGGTATTCTTCGATGCAGGACTGATCATTCTGATCCCGTTAGCATTCTCCCTTGCAAAGAAGACAAAGCGTTCCTCCCTTCACTATGTGATCCCGCTCCTTGCAGGACTTGCGGTTGGACATGCGTTCATTCCGCCGACACCGGGTCCGGTTCTCGTAGCAACGATGTTAAATGTAGATCTTGGCTGGGTCATCTTAGTCGGAATCTTCTGCGGAATCTTCGCGATGATCATAGCCGGTCCGGTCTGGGGATCCATCTGTGGTAAGAAATTTTATGTTCCGGTGCCGGAGAGCGTGGCAAATCAGGAAGAGATCGATGAGTCCAAGCTTCCGAGCTTTTGGCTGATCGTTGGGATCATCCTGATCCCGTTAGTGCTCATCATTCTGGACTCCATCTGCGGCGTTGTTCCGGCATTAGCCGGTGTTGCTCCGGTCTTCGAGTTCTTAGGTGAGCCGTTCGTAGCACTGTTACTCGCGACTCTGGCTGCTATGTTTGGTCTCGGTTTAAAGCATGGCTACACGATGAAAGAGCTTGAGAAGGTTATGACAAAGTCCTTAGAGCCGACCGGTCTCATTCTTCTTGTTACCGCCTGCGGAGGCGTGCTCCGCTATGTGCTTCAGTACTCCGGTCTCGGAAATGTGATCGGAAACGCGGTTGCATCCATGAATCTTCCGATCGTTATCCTTGCATTTATCATCGCAGTCCTTGTCCGTATCAGTGTCGGTTCCGCGACGGTTGCCATGACCATGGCGGCAGGTATTGTTGCGGCGCTTCCGGGAATCAGCGAGCTGTCCCCGTTATATCTGGCATGTACCGTAGCGGCAGTAGCGGGCGGCTCCACCGTATGCTCCCACTTCAATGATTCCGGTTTCTGGCTGGTAAGATCCCTCGTGGGAATCGACGAGAAGACGACTCTGAAAACCTGGACCATTATGGAGACCTTAGTCGGCGTGACCGGATTCCTTGTAGCACTTGTAATTTCATTCTTTGCGTAGTAGAAAGATGCAGATACGCAGCTTAAAGCCGCGGTGCATTCGAAACACAGAGAAAGAACAAAATTATTGGAAAGCGGTTCCAATAAAAGATATCATTCGCTCAATAACGAGTAACACCCCACAAAGAAAGAAGGAAATATCATGAAATGTCTGAAGAGTCAGGAAATGAGAAAACTTGCACCGGAGCTTGATCCGTTAAGGATCGGAACGGGATGGAAACCGGAAGAACTTGCGATGCCGCAGGTCATCATCGAAAGCACGGCAGGTGACAGCCATCCGGGAAGCGGACATCTCCATATCCTTGTAGATGAAGTAAAAAAAGGAATCGCTGAGGCAGGCGGCCATGGTGCGAAATATTTCTGCACCGATATCTGTGACGGCGAGAGCCAGGGAACCGATGGAATCAACTACAGCCTTGCAAGCCGTGAGATGATCGCGAACATGATCGAGATCCACGCGAACGCGACTCCCTTCGATGCAGGCGTATATCTCGCAAGCTGTGATAAGGGAATGCCGGCAAACCTCATGGGCTTATTCCGCGTGAATATTCCGGCGGTTGTTGTTCCGGGCGGAACCATGAATGCAGGTCCGGAGATGCTAACTCTGGAACAGCTTGGCATGTACAGCGCCCAGTATGAGCGCGGTGAGATCGATGAGAAACGCTTAAACTGGGCAAAACACAACGCATGTCCGAGCTGCGGCGCTTGTTCCTTTATCGGAACTGCATCCACCATGCAGATCATGGCTGAGGCTCTTGGCCTTGCCCTTCCGGGAAGTGCATTGATGCCTGCGACAAGCCCGGATCTCTTAAACTACGCGAGAGAGGCCGGAAAACAGGCAGTTAAGCTTGCGAAGATGGACAACATGCGTCCGAGTGATATCGTGACCATGGACAGCTTCGAAAACGCGATCCTTGTACATGCGGCCATCTCCGGAAGTACGAACTGCCTGCTCCACCTTCCGGCGATCGCTCATGAGCTTGGAATCGAGATCACAGGTGACACCTTCGACAGACTCCATCGCGGCGCGAAGTATCTTCTTGATATCCGCCCGGCAGGAAAGTGGCCGGCAGAGTGCTTCTACTATGCAGGCGGCGTTCCGGCGATCATGGAGGAGATCAAAGACCATATTCACCTTGATGTCATGACCGTGACCGGAAAGACTCTTGGTGAGAACTTAAAGGAATTAAAAGAGAACGGATTTTATGAGCGCTGCGAGAAATGGCTCCGGAAGTTCAACGAGCGCTACGGAATCTCCATCACAAGACAGGACATCATCCGTCCGGCTGACAAGGCCATCGGAACCGACGGCAGCATCGCAGTTCTGCGCGGAAACCTTGCTCCGGAAGGTGCGGTCATCAAGCACACCGCATGCCCGAAGGAGATGTTCAAGGCAGTTCTCAAGGCGAGACCGTTTGATAGCGAGGAAGAGTGTCTGGATGCTGTCCTGAAACATAAAGTTCAGAAAGGTGATGCAGTCTTCATCCGTTACGAGGGGCCGAAGGGAAGCGGTATGCCGGAGATGTTCTACACCTCCGAGGCCATCAGCAGCGACAAGGAGCTTGGCCGTTCCATCGCCCTGATCACAGACGGAAGATTCTCCGGTGCATCCACAGGTCCGGTTATCGGACACTGCAGCCCGGAGGCGGCAGACGGCGGCCCGATCGCTCTCGTTGAGGAAGGCGATCTCATCGAGATCGATGTGATGGAGAGAAAGTTAAACATCATTGGTATCAAGGGCGAGCGAAAGACTCCGGAGGAGATCGACGCAGTCCTTGCCGAGAGAAAGAAAAACTGGAAGCCGAGAGAGCTCCGCTACAAGAGCGGTGTGCTCCGCATGTTCAGTGAGCATGCGGCAAGCCCGATGAAAGGAGCTTATCTGGAATTCTAAAAAATATAAAATAAGGCTGGCGGCAAAGTCTGGCTGCCAGCCTGCAAAAGAAACGTCCCGGATCCTGAGATGACAGTTCTCTCTGATCCGGGGCGTTTTTATATCATTACCATTTTGCATTCCAAATCGGCAAAATCTACTGTTGCCACTGTACTGTTACGGAATTATCAATTCAGAAAATTCCTATCCGCATACAGGAACAGCCACATACTTTTCATATAATAAAGATTGCACGAACGAGTGTTCCTGTGGTAGAATGGTAGTATCTGTTGCCGGAATACCGGTGGTTTCAGTATGTGGGAGATACGAGCAGAACTGTCGGTATCCGGAAACGTGAAAGGGGAACAGAATGAACAATTACGATACATTAAATCCGATGCAGCGGGAAGCTGTCTTCACTACGGAAGGTCCGCTCTTAGTGCTGGCGGGTGCAGGATCCGGAAAGACACGGGCGCTGACACACCGGGTTGCTTATTTAATAGAGGAAAAGGGTGTGAAGCCCTGGAATATTCTGGCGATCACCTTTACAAACAAGGCGGCGGGAGAGATGCGGGACCGCGTCAACAGCCTTGTGGAATACGGCGCGGATAGTGTCTGGGGCAGCACCTTCCACTCCCTCTGTGTGCGGATCTTAAGGAGATTTATTGAGAATATCGGCTACACGACGGATTTTTCCATCTATGATTCCGATGATACAAAAACCCTGATGAAACAGATCTTCAAGGATCTTGAGGTGAATACGAAGGTATTAAAAGAACGGGGCGTCCTCGGCGTGATCTCCTCCGCAAAGAACGAGATGATCAGTCCGGAAGAATTTATGCTCAGCGCGAAGGCTGAGGGTGATTCGAGACTGAAACGGATCGCGGAGCTCTATATGGAGTACCAGAAACGTTTAAAAAAGAACAATGCCCTGGATTTCGATGACCTTCTTGTAAAGACCGTGGAGTTGTTCCAGTCAAAGCAGGAAGTTTTGGAGTATTATCAGGATCGTTTCCGCTATATTATGGTGGATGAGTATCAGGATACGAATACGGTGCAGTTTAAGCTTGTGAGTCTCTTGGCCGCGAAGTACCGGAATATCTGCGTGGTGGGCGATGATGACCAGTCGATATACAGGTTCCGCGGCGCGAATATCAGAAATATTTTAAGCTTTGAGGAGACGTTCCCGGGGGCGAAGGTGATCAAGCTGGAGCAGAACTACCGTTCTACGAAGATGATCCTGGATTCGGCGAATGAAGTGATCAGGAACAATACCGGAAGAAAGGATAAGACGCTCTGGACAGAGAACGAGGTCGGAGAGCGGCCGGTATTCCGGGAGTTTCCT
>OBVC01000502.1_pt1 | contig 18443 bp, 15 predicted proteins | sample 1494991 | NCBI WGS metagenome assembly OBVC01 (sample SAMEA2579955, study PRJEB22360) | human gut metagenome
AAGGACCAGAATAACCATGAAAGCAGAACGAAACAGGAAAATCATATATTGGCTTCTTCCGCTTGCAGGCATCTTATTCTGCCTTTGGTATGTGAAAAGCGCCACCTGCGATGTGGTTTACTCAGATTACATCCGGCTGGTGAACAGCTATCTGCCGGATGTATGGAATCCGGAGAAATTTTTTGTTCCGGATGTCCTGACACGCATCCCGATCAATTATCTCTGCCGGATCGTCAATGTGGAGTTATTCGGCTTTACCATAACCCTGGAACGTGTTCTGGGCGTGGTGAGCCTGGGGCTGGCCGGCTGGGTATTTGCCGCCTACTGCAGGAGCAGGAAAATCGGATGCCTCTGGTTTGCGCTGCTGATGGCAGTGATGTTCAGCCTGAATAAATGGGAAATGCTTACCAATGGAAGCGGATGGTCCCATTTCTTTGCCTTTGCCTGCTTCTACTACCATGAGCTGGTCCTGGACCGGGTGTGGGCAGGAGAGGAAAAAAGACGGGACCGGTTAAAGCTGCTGGTACTGCCGTGGCTTATTATACTGGGTACTGCCGGCCCGTATTGTGCGGTCTATGCCGCCACGCTGCTGCTTTCTTATGGGTTCTGCATGGTGATGGACCTTAGGAAGCGTAAGGACTGCCAGGGCAGAAAGGGACAGGGGTCCTGGGATATGCGGTATCTGGCCTATATGGCCTGCACCCTGCTGCCCCTTCTTCTGTATATGCTGAGCAATTCCATGGCTGTGGAGGAACATGCGGGAGCCACAGGACGTTCCCTGGGCACGATACTGGCTGAAAATCCCACATTCCCCATCCGTTTTCTGTTAAAGTCCTTTGCGGGCGTTCTGGTGGGAGGGGAGGAACTGGAACGTTTCATGTTAAACGGCCTTCTCAGCAACCGGATGTGTTATGCTCTGGGCCTGTTTGTGGTCTGCGGCTATCTGATGGCCTTATGGATTAATTTCCGGTTCCGCCTGTATGAGAGGACCATTATGCCTCTGATGCTTCTGGCGGGAGGCGGGATGAACCATGTAATCATTTTCATTTCCAGATATATATTTGAGAAAGAAAGTTATGCGTTAAGTTCCCGCTATGCCCTGCAGTTTCAGGTGGGAATATTGGGAATTATACTTACCTTTGCCCTGGCGTGGCAGATGAAGGAGAGGACAAACAGAGGATACCGGTGGGGCATGGCTCTATTCTGCCTTGCAATCCTTATGGGAAATGGTTATACTACTTATCGTGAGATCCAGAAAGCGCCCAGCAGGGAGGAAAGCTTTGAGAGAAAGGCCCGGCTGGCCCTGGAGGTCCCCGGAATGAGCCGTGAGGAGCTAAAGGACAGGGGAGAAGAACTGGAGACAGAGTTTGAATACCGCAAAGGACTGGACAAGATACAGAACGCGTTCCGGATACTGGAAGAGAACAAGCTGAATGTGTTCCGGGAGTAGGATGCGGGCAGGATGGAATGTGAGCAGGAAAGAATACGAGCATGATGGAATGTGAGCAGGAAAAAATGCAGGCAGGATGGAATACAGGCAGAAAAGAATGCGGGCAGGATGGAATGCAGGCAGGAAAGAGTGCGGACAGGATGGAATGCAGGCAGGAAAGAATGCAGGCGGAATAGAATGCGGCTGGAATACAATGCGCCGGAAATACAATGGAGGACAGAGATGAAGGTAGTAATATTAGCAGGAGGACTTGGTACCAGAATCAGCGAGGAGAGCCATCTGAAACCAAAGCCCATGATAGAAATTGGGGGGAAACCCATATTGTGGCATATCATGAAGTATTATTCGGAATTCGGATTCCACGAATTCATTATCTGTCTGGGCTATAAGCAGTATGTGGTGAAGGAATTTTTCGCAGACTATTTCCTTCACACCTCAGATGTAACATTTGATCTGGCTAACAATAAGATGGAAGTCCACAATAACTATTCCGAGCCGTGGAAGGTAACGTTGGTGGACACCGGACTCAACACCATGACAGGCGGGCGTGTAAAGCGTATCCAGCCTTTTGTGGGGGATGAGCCTTTTATGCTGACCTATGGGGACGGCGTGTCAACAGTGGATTTGGATGAACTGGTGCGTTTCCATCAATCCCATGGCAGGACAGCTACCATCACAACAGTCAACATCGGACAGATGAAGGGCGTTCTGGATATCGACGAAAATGATACGGTTCTCTCCTTCCGGGAAAAGGAGGATAATGACGGTGCCCTGATTAACGGCGGGTTCATGGTGATGAATCCTGAGATATTTAATTATCTGGAAGGGGATTCCACTGTGTTCGAGCAGGGACCTATGCAGAAACTGGCGGCGGAGGGACAGCTTAAATCCTTCTACCACAGTGGATTCTGGCAGTGCATGGATACACAGCGTGAGATGAATAAGCTGGAGGGATTGTGGCAGTCGGGCAGGGCGCCTTGGAAGATTTGGTAGAGGAGGGACGTGGGGATTCGCGGTGGGGTCCGCATGGTTCCAGGCGTGCTCCCTGATGAAACACGCTCTCGCTCGGTTTACACGCAGCGGTACTAAGACGCGTGAAAGACCGCGCCTAAGTGCCGGCGTGTAAAATGGTTTCAGCAGGAAGCACGCCTGGAACCATGCTGGGCTTCCTCGAATGCCGTAGGAAGAAGATGCTGAGGGGAGTTGTGTGCGGCAGGTGGCGTGTGGCACGCGGTAGGCGGTGTGCGGCAGGTGGTTCGGAAGGTTTTTTGGATGGTTGGAAGTTGGATGAGAGGATTTTTTTATGAAGATGAAGGAATTGATGGATTTTTATAGAGATAAAAGGGTGCTTGTGACGGGGCATACCGGGTTTAAGGGGGCTTGGCTTTGCAGGATTCTGACGCTTGCCGGGGCTCAGGTGACGGGGTATTCCCTGGAACCGCCTACGGATCCCAGCCTGTTTGAGATTGCCGGTCTGGAGGATGTGATGGACAGCGTGATAGGAGATATCCGGAATCTACAGGGGCTTAAGGATGTGTTTGAACGGGTGAGGCCGGAGGTGGTGTTTCATCTGGCGGCCCAGCCCATTGTCAGGGATTCTTATAAGGATCCGGTGTATACCTATGAGACAAATGTCATGGGGACTGTGAACGTGATGGAGTGCGTCAGACTGACGGACAGTGTGCGCTCTTTTCTCAATGTGACCACGGACAAGGTGTATGAGAACCGGGAGTGGGAGTATGGGTACAGGGAATGCGATCCTCTGGATGGATACGATCCCTATTCCAACAGTAAGTCCTGTTCCGAGCTGGTAACCCACAGCTATCAGAAATCATTTTTTGGTGACGGGCGGTGTGCTGTCTCCACCTCAAGGGCAGGCAATGTCATTGGGGGCGGCGATTTTGCCAACGACAGGATTATTCCTGACTGTATCAGGGCAGCTGCAACAGGGAAAGATATCATTGTAAGGAATCCCCATTCCACCAGGCCCTACCAGCTGGTGCTGGAGCCGCTGGCCGTGTATCTTACCATTGCCATGAGGCAGTATGAGGATGGACGGTACCAGGGGTATTATAATGTGGGGCCTGACGATAAGGACTGCGTGACCACAGGATGCCTGGTGGATATGTTCTGCCGGCTCTGGGGCGGGGCTGTAAAATGGGTGAATCAGTATGACGGAGGCCCTCATGAGGCCAATTTCCTGAAGCTGGATTGTTCCAGAATAAAGTCGGTATTTGGCTGGCGTCCCAGATATGGGGTGGAGGAAGCTGTTGAAAAGACAGTAGAGTGGTCCAGGGCTTATCTGGACGGTGAGGATATGCTGGAGGTTATGGACCGGCAGATAACAGAATTTTTTTCGTAAAGAGGAGAAATGAACATGGCATTTGAACATAAGACAGAGACAGAAGCAAGGCAGCAGATTCTGGACATGGTGGCCGAATACTGCGACACCTATCACAATAAAAAGGGGCCTTTTCAGGAGGGTGACCGCATTCCCTACGCTTCCAGGGTCTATGACCATAAGGAGATGGTAAACCTGGTAGACAGCTCACTGGAATTCTGGCTTACCTCCGGCAGATACACCGATGAATTTGAGAAGAAGCTGGCAGACTATCTGGGCGTGCGTTTCTGCTCCCTGGTGAACTCCGGTTCCTCCGCCAATCTGGTGGCCTTCATGACGCTGACATCCCCTTTGCTGGGGGAGCGCAGGGTAAAAAGGGGAGATGAAATCATCACGGTTGCCTGCGGGTTTCCAACCACGGTGGCCCCTGCTATCCAGTTTGGCGCAGTGCCGGTATTCGTGGATGTGACGATTCCCCAGTATAACATTGATGCGGAAAAGCTGGAGGAGGCCCTGTCTGAAAAGACCAAGGCAGTGATGATTGCCCATACCCTTGGAAATCCTTTCGATTTGAGGGCAGTAAAGGCGTTCTGTGAGAAGCATGGCCTGTGGCTGGTGGAGGACAACTGCGACGCTTTGGGTACCCAGTATACCATGGAAGAGGACGGAAAGGAAGTGACCCGGTTTACAGGTACTATCGGTGACATCGGCACATCCAGCTTCTATCCGCCCCACCACATGACCATGGGCGAGGGAGGCGCTGTCTATACGGACAATCCCCTTCTCAATAAAATCATCCGCTCCTTCCGCGACTGGGGCCGCGACTGCGTATGCCCCTCAGGCCGCGACAATATGTGCGGACACAGGTTTGACAGACAGTTCGGGGAGCTTCCTCTGGGGTATGACCACAAATACGTGTATTCCCATCTCGGATATAACCTGAAGGCAACGGACATGCAGGCCGCCATTGGATGCGCCCAGCTGGATAAATTCCCATCCTTTGTGGAGCGGCGCCGTCACAATTTCGACCGCCTGAAGGCAGGACTTGAGGGAACAGAGAAACAGCTGATTCTTCCGGAAGCCTGCCCGCATTCCAGGCCCAGCTGGTTCGGTTTCCTGATTACGTGCAGGGAAGGCGTGGAGCGGAATAAGGTGGTCCGGTATATGGAGAAAAAGGGCGTGCAGACCAGAATGCTGTTTGCAGGCAATCTGACAAAGCATCCCTGCTTTGATGAAATGCGGGCAGCAGGCCGGGGATACCGTATTGTGGGCAGCCTGGACAACACGGACCGCATTATGGCCGACACATTCTGGGTGGGTGTGTATCCGGGAATGACAGATGAGATGATCGACTATATGGCCAGGACTATTAAAGAAGCAGTGGAGTGCGCATAGGGACTCTGCGGGAACCGATTAGGCACCGTGCCGTAAACACGGCAGGAATAAAGGGCAGGAGCGCTGATTATGATGAAAACCTATGATATGAGCCGGGTCCATGAGGCTAACTTGACCATATTAAAAGAGATAGACCGGATTTGCCGCAAGTATAATATCCGCTATATGCTGGACGCAGGTACCCTTATAGGCGCTGTACGCCATAAGGGATTCATCCCCTGGGATGATGACGCGGATGTGGCGTTTACCAGGAACCAGTATGAGGCGTTTATGAAGGTGGCTCCAAGGGAGCTGCCGGATACCATGGAGTTGCTGGAGCCGGACAGTTACAGGGGCGGAAAGGCATTTTATGATTTTACTCCCAGAATCATTTACAAAAAAAGTAAATGCCATGAGGACAGCCCGGAAATGCAGTATTATGAGGGAAAGCTGAATCATATATGGGTGGATCTGTTCATTCTGGACAAACTTCCTGCCTCCAGGGCAGGGGCGGAATTTACCCGTTTCCTGCACAAGGCAGTGTATGGCATGGCCATGGGGCACAGGTATAAACTGGATTTTGGCAAATACAGCCTGATTCACAAGATATTCGTGGGAGGGCTGGCTGCTGCAGGCCGCCTGGTGCCCATGAAGCTTATCTTTGCCATGCAGAAGGCGGCTGCCCTGAAGGACAGGCACAGCAAGGGGAGTCTGCGCTATTACAGTAACTATCAGCCGGATTATCTGTATGTGACTGTAGATAAATCCTGCTGCGACCAGGTGGAGGACTGGGATTTTGAGGATACCCGCCTGATGATACCTAATGGATGGCATCAGATACTGACAGAGGTGTATGGCAATTACATGGAAATGCCGCCGGAGGACAAACGGGTGCCCACCCACTCCAGCCAGCAAATCCGTATTTTCGATTAGAGCGTGCCGGAGCGGGGGTCAGACACGCACTGGGGGGATGAGGACAGAGAGATTGGCAGCATATGTAAACATGCCCCAGGAAAGGATTACAGACAAAAGAGATGGACAGGTTGTTATCAGTTGTGGTATCGGTCTACAACGAAGAAAAGGCATTGGAAGAATTTTACAGGGAAACCACAAATGTGTTGGAACAAATCAGCTGGGATTATGAGCTGCTTTTCGTCAATGACGGCAGCAGGGATGGAAGCCAGGACATACTGGACCGTCTGGCTGCATCTGATTCAAGGGTCAGGGTGATAAGCTTTTCCAGGAATTTTGGACATGAGGCGGCCATGATAGCGGGACTGGACTACAGCAGGGGACACGGCATCATCTGTATGGACGCGGACCTGCAGCATCCCCCGGAATGTATACCGGATATTCTGGCTAAGTTTGAGGAAGGATATCAGGTCATCAACATGGTCCGCACCAAAAACAGAACGGCAGGGCTGGTGAAGAACATTACCTCCTCCGGCTTTTACTGGCTTATCAACCGGATTTCAGATGTACACTTTGAGGCAAATGCCTCTGACTTTTTTGCAGTCTCGCGCCATGTGGCCCAGGTGCTGAAGAACAGCTACAGGGAGAAGGTGCGTTTTCTCAGAGGCTATGTGCAGAACGTAGGCTTTAAGAAAACCGCCATTGAGTATGAAGCAAGGGCCCGTGTGGCAGGGGAGAGTAAGTACAGCATCAAGAAGCTGTTTGTGTTTTCTATCAATACAATCCTGTGCTTTTCCAACATGCCCCTGAAGCTTGGTATCTACGCAGGTATATTCTCGGCCCTGCTGGGTTTGGCTGTCATGATATACACGCTCTGCACCAGAAAAGGTGCTCCCAGCGGCTATGCCACCATTGTTGTGTTGATTTGCTTTATGTTTGCCATGATGTTTGTGATTATCGGCATCATCGGTGAGTATATTGCGATTCTGTTTACGGAACTGAAGGACAGGCCGGTTTATATTGTGGATCGGACGGAGAATATGGATGATGAATCATCACTCCCAAAGGAATATGCTGCAAAGAATATGTAAAGGTAGTTTTAATTTTTTAATTTGGTATTGTGTACTATACCTGTGGAAACAGGGACCGGACTATCGGCCCCTGTTTCTGTTTATGGAAATTTAATTCTTCCTTTCTTGACAATCCATGGCATATGTGTTTATAATTGGGTTCGTGACATATTGTCACAAATGACATTATGTCACCAAGAGGAATATGATTGTATCTTACAAAAGAGGGCTAGGAGGCTGGATTCATGCCTACACAACGGTTTTTGAAACTAAAGGAAGAGAAGAAGCAGGCAATACTGGAGGCAGCGGTCCACGAATTCTCAAGGGTTCCTTATTCGTCTGCATCCATCAACCAGATTATCAAGGAGGCAGACATATCCAGAGGGAGTTTTTATACATATTTTGAAGATAAGGACGACCTGATGCGGTATATGCTCAGAGGCTTCAGAGATAACTGCCAGGAGAGGATCTTCAGAACCCTGAAGGAACAGGGGGGTAATCCCTTTGGAACAGCCCTTATGCTTCTGGAGGCAGTGGTGGAAGAGGACCATGGCGGTCTGGGCTATAAGATGTACAGGAACATGCTGTCGGATTTAAGTGTGGTGGACCAGAACCATTTATTTGGAATCAAGGGCTTTTTGCTTCAGGATGAGTCCTATGGTGAGTTCGTTCATAAGCTTTATGAAGGGATTGACAGGGAACGTTATCCCATTGATGAAGAGACCCTGTCGTATCTGGTGGACATGGCCATGCTTATTATCATCAGGGCTGTAACGCTGTATTATAAGAATGTGGTGGACCGGGAAAAACTTCTGGAAGTGACAAAGAAGGAAATGCTTATATTGGAATACGGTGTCTGCCGGAACACCGGAAACTGACGTGATAAGGAAACACAGAAAAGAGGAGATTAGAGATGAAGAATTTAAGGAACAGGAAATACGGATACAGGGCAGCGGCTGGCCTGGGAGGCCATAACCATGGCCGGGACAATGCCACTGACCTCGTTTGCGGCCAGCGGGAAAAGGCCCAATGTAAGCAAGCCGGATGACGCCCATACGGTTGCAGAGCCGCCTGCACCTGATATCAACAAGGATATAAGTCCTGAATTCGCATACAGCGAGGACAAATGGGCCTCCCTCAGGGATAATGTGCTGGAATTCGGGGAGTTAAAGGACCTGGTGCATGAGTACAACCCCACGGTCCGCAGCAACCGGTCTACCTATAAGGATCAGAAGGGCAAGGACCTGAATGCGGCCTACGATGATTATATGGATGATATTGATGCCATCTGGAATAATGCAGACAGCGATGATGACGTGGCATGGGCCACAGCCAGGTTCCAGGTAGGCGTGCTCCAGCAGCAGGCCGACAATAACTATCAGGACGCGGACATGGAGAAGATTCAGTATGACCAGACAGAGGCAGGACTTGTGTATCAGGCCCAGCAGCTGATGGTGACCTATGAGCAGTCTCGGTACAATCTGGAAAATCTTCAGAGCGCCAGGAATCTGCTGCAGTCCCAGTATGAGGCAACCGTAGCCCGTCAGGCAGCCGGCATGGCAACCCAGGCGGATGTGCTGAGCGCATTAAAGAGCGTACAGGACCAGGATACGGCCATTCTGTCTGCGCAGAAATCAGCTGACAATGTCCACAGGAGTCTCTGCCTGATGTTAGGATGGGCAGTGGACGGACAGCCTGAGATTAGGGATGTGCCGGAGCCGGATCTGAACCGGATTGCGTCTATGAATCCGGATGCTGATATGGATACGGCCATTGCGAATAATTATGATGTGAAATATTTTGAGAAGAAGGCCGGCAACCTGACCAGCCAGTACCTGATTGACTCCAATCAGGCCCAGATCCAGGATGCAAAGGATAAGGCGGCTAAATCCCTTAGAAACCAGTACAATGCAGTGCTTACGGGCCGTGATTCCCTGAACGCGGCCGTGATGGCCCTGGATGTTGCCTCCGTTAACCTGAACACGGCAACGGCCAAGAGAGCGGTGGGCGAGATTACAGAGCTGGAATACCAGAATGTGCTTAACAGCTATATATCCGCCAAGAACAGTGTGGAGACAGATAAGCTTCAGCTTCTGCTGGCCATGGAAGCCTATGATTGGAATGTAAAAGGTCTCACAACCTCCAATTAGGCCGGTTGAAGAAAGGTAAGGAGGTTGAACAGATGAATATAAACAGACGAAAAGGCTTCATGGCTTTGTCGCTGGCAGCTGTGATGGCGGTGGGTGGTGCAGGCGGGAGTGGTGCCGGGTGATACGTACACAGAAGCCATGGCCCGGCTTCAGGACAGCCACATGGAGTACGATGAATTGACAGATCTTATTAAGAACTGCTATGCCCCCATAAAAAGCGCATACTCCATGATTGATACCATGGAAGAGGACCAGGGAAGCATTGCAACGGCCATGCGAGTGGTGGCTGATGATTATATGTCCCAGGCAGACCAGCTGGCAGATGTTCTGGGCAGCGGTAATCCTGCGGTCATGCAGGTGGTGGGAGGAGCCAGGATGCTGCGTTCCAGCGCAGGGTCCATGGATCGTTCCATTGAGCGCAGCAAGTCCAGTCGGAGTGTGGACCGCCAGGTGAACATGATTGTGTCCGGGGCAGAGACTCTGATGAACCAGTATGAGTATTACCTGGCACAGAGGACTGTGGTGGCCAAGGCATTGGAGATAGCCCAGACAGCCCAGGCCATACAGCAGACCATGCAGGCCCAGGGGCTTGCGGTGGATGCAGACGTGCTTTCGGCCGCAGCCCAGCTGTCCTCGGCAAAATCCCAGCTGGAGAGTATAGATGCGGGAATTGACCAGATATATAAGACCCTTTGCTATTACACCGGATGGGAGAAAGGCGCGGATACTGTCATTGGCCCGGTTCCCGCAGCCGACCCATCGCTTATCGGAACCCTGGATTTGGCAACTGACAAGGAAACCGCGGTGAACAACAACTACAGCCTGATCAGCATGAGAAGCGGTTCCGGGGCAGGGATGAGCGATTTCCAGGTCCGAACCACCAAAGAAATGACGCAGAAGGCCAACAAGATGCGAACCGTGGACTATTCAGAGGACCAGCTCCGTTCTGATATGCAGACATTGTATGACACCATACTGGAGAAAAAGGCGGCCTATGATTCAGCTTCCACTGCTTACCAGAGCGCCCAGCTCACATGGAATGCAGCGCAGATTCAGAGGCAGAATGGAACGCTGAGCCAGATTCAGTTCATGCAGCAGGAGCTGGCCTATCTCCAGGCCCAGTCCGGATTTAAGTGTGCTGACCTGAATCTTCAGCAGGCACTGCGCAATTATCAATGGGCAGTAAAAGGCGTCAGCGTTAGCGCCGGTTAAATGTAAATTACAGTAAAACCCTATTTTTACCAGCTTTGTTACATTTGCAACAAAACGGCGGTGAAAATAGGGTTTTTCTCTGACTTTTAGTTTAAAATTTACAAAAACTATATAAATTTAATGCGTCAATCTCTTGAATTTAGTGGAAAAAAATGTTATTCTAAGTACATAGGGGCATGTATAATTATTCAGAGGAGGGTGGTAACCAGTAGTCGGTTTTGTTTTGAATTGAGGTGATTCTATGTTAACGAAACAAGTTGACAGCAGGGAAAGAGTCTTTAGGCCAATCCCTATTTCTTATTTGATTCAGACGGCAAATCAATTTGACTGCGATATTTTTGTCACCAGCGATAAGTATACAGCAAATGTCAAGCAATACGACGAAGTAAAGAATCTTAGAATGACAGGTTTTCTGACTTTTTACTTTAAGGGAAGTGACGAGCTGGAGGCCGAGGACAGGATTCAGAAGATTCTGTGGGAGGATAATGAAGGATAAGGAGCGTACATAATTATGTGTGTACAAAATTAAACGAGGACAGGGAGACCGGTCCTCGTTTATTGATTTTATGATTTTATGATGTTTGCAACGATTTAATTATACCATCCAGTTATACCATTCAATTACATTATTCCATATTCCGGGTTCCGGAATTCTCTTTGTCCAGGTAGTGCCCGGCATCCTTGAAAAAACTCCATACAATCATTACAATAATAAAACCAATTGGAAAGGCTGCTATGATGGACACCGTCTGCAGGTTGGCCATGGAATTCTCAGCAAAAATCAGGGCTATGGGCAGCAGCATCAGCAGTATGGCCCAGAACAGCTTTACCTGCTTGTGAGGCTCTTCCTCGGCGCCCAGGGACTTATAGGAGTATGAGCTGGCCACCATGGTCAGGGCGTCGAAGGAAGTGGCATAAAAGGCAATCATGGTAATGGCCAGGAGAACCAGCCCGGCCTTGGCCGCAGGCATTGTCTCAAATATGGAGATGATGGCCTGATACAGGTCACCGGTTTTGGCATAGACGCCCATCAGGTCCAGCTTTCCGTGCATCTGCAGTCCCAGTCCGTAATTGCCCAGGATGATAAAGGATGTAAAGGTACCTGAGAGCCCGAAGAAATAACCTCCCAGCACAGTCTGTCGGATGGTCCTTCCCTTACTGATGGTGCCGATGAAAAATGGAGTGGCAACACACCATACCATCCAGTAGGCCCAGTAAAAGATAGTCCAGTTCTGGGGAAAGGAGGAGGTGCGCATGGCATCGGTCCAGGTGGCCATGCCCACGAAGTTCTGTACCATGTTCCCCACAGCGGTGATGCCTGTCTCGATGATATAGCGGGTCTCGCCCCCGCACAAAAGGAAATAGGCCAGCAGTCCGAAGAACAGGTACACGCAGGAGGCTGCCAGTTTTGCAATGCCCTGCATGCCGAAGTATACGGCCATGGTATATACCACGCAGATGATGACCAGGATTCCGATGGTCAGGAAATTGTTTTCAGGTATGCCCAGCACACGGCTTAAGGCCATGGAGAGAAGGGGCGTTGCCAGAGAGAATGTAGTGGCAGTGCCGGCCAGAAGGGCAAATACAGCTGTCAGGTCAATGAGTTTACCGAAAATACCGTCCACACGTTTGCCCAGAAGCGGCCGGCATGCCTCGGAGTACTTTTGTTTGTTCCGCTTGCGCACATGGAGCATGAAGCCGAAGGAGACAGCCAGAATGATGTAAAAGCTCCATGGAATAGGACCCCAGTGAAACAGGGGATAGGTGGATGCCCAGTCCTGCATGGCCCCCATGTCCGTGATATGGGGCTCGCCTGCGTATAGCATCCACTCGCACAGGGAGTAGAAAAGTATGTCGGCTGGCCAGCCCCCCCGAAAAAACATGGTCACAACCTGAAAGGAGGAGTACTGCGGCTTCTCAAGATTCCCAAGCTTTATTCTGCCATAGCGGGAAAATGCCATGTACAGGGAGCAGATTAAGGCGCCCAGTCCAAGGAGCAGATAATAGCTTCCAAACTGGTCTCCCAGGAAAAAACGCACAGACCCAAGCACCTGGGATGAGGCGTCCGGGAATATCATGAACAGGGAACAGAGGGCCAGTATGGTCACAAAGGGAATGATGGTTGTGACCCAGTCCAGCCTGTTCTTTAATGGAGTATCTATGCTGCTGTTTTTATCTTGTTTCATGGCTGTATCCTCCTGGATGTTCAAAAAATAGTTAAAATTAATCATATTGAACATATTATCATCAGTTCCTGGAAAAATCAAGAGGAACTTGTAAAAACATCAATAATTTTGTAAGAAAAAAGGACTGTTAAATTATTGTAATCTTAGCTATAATAGTAACGTTGACAAAAAGGAGGATTACCATATCATGAGAAGATTAAAGAAGTTATCATTGATATTATTAGCTTCAGCAGCCCTGCTTTGCGGTTGTACCCAGAGCAACATCGTTTCTCCCAGCAACGGTGTGGTTCAGGGGGACGGACAGCCTGACCTGGAGGTTGATAAAAATATTAACATCGACTGGCAGGAGGTAAGGGAAGACCTCAGGGATCAGTTCCTGGAGCCTTACGGGGTGTTTGCTGATTATGTGATGGATCTGGATGCCAAGTATGACGCGGGCAGCAACAGGGTCGTTGTCCTGCTTCCCGTATCTCATAAGACCACAGGGGAAATTGCAGTGGTTTATGGTCAGGAAGTACTGAAGGCAGTGGGCACCTATATTGCGGAGCAGAATTTCTATTATGAAGCGCCAGACCCGGAGGATACGGACAGTACTTACTACGGCAGTTACTTTGACGAGCATGACGTGCTTGTGCAGGTGTTCCCTTACGACAAAGAGGGGGATGAAAGCGCATACCTTGTAAACGACGTTATGAAGGCAGGGGAACAGAGGGAGCTGACGGCTCAGATTCAGTAAAGAGATGATTAAGGAGATATTGGGATGAGGATTGACAGATACTGGAAACAGGCCGCCGCCGGGCTGCTGGCCATCATGACACTGACAATGACCGGAGGGAACCTGGACAGCTTGGCCATGACCAACTCCCAGCCGTTAAAGGCCCAGGGACAGATGCTGTCTTCCCCGGACAAAATTATCATCAGGGATGAAGGGGAGACAGCCCAGTCATCCCAGGCAGCGGCTGGCAGCCAGCCGGTCATTCAGGCAAAGGCCCAGATTGCTGCGTTTGGGGAAGTCACCACTCCCAAGACAGATTCCACTTCCCTGTTCGGGGCCGGCCGTCTTACCATGCTGGCCAACCACGACACGGCAGCCCAGCTTCTGTCGGTTATCATTGAGACAGGAGAGGGCGGTCTCATCGTAGTGGACGGTGGCTGGACCAATAACACGGATTATCTTCTGAACCAGATTAAGCAGAAGGGCGGTCATGTCCAGGCATGGCTTTTGACCCACCCTGATTCAGACCATGTGGGAGCTTTGGCGGACATTCTGTACAAGCATAACGGAGAGATTACCATTGACGGCATCTACTATTCCTTTGCAGAGGACAGCTGGTATGCTGAGAAGGACCCTGAGGTTGCCAAGATGGTGGCCTACATCAAGGGAGCCTTTGGTCTGGTGCCTCAGAATATCCTTCACGGTGATATTGTGTCGGGACAGGTTATCCAGGCAGGCCCTGCCAGGATTCAGGTGTTGAATCAGGCATATAAGATGAACAATGATTTTGTCAATAACAGCAGCGTGGCCTATATGGTATCCCTGAATGGGACAAACACCGTGTTCCTGGGGGATTTGGCCAAATCAGGCGGCGAGCAGCTGATGGCCGACCATGATCTGAGTGCTCTTAAGTGTGATATCGTCCAGGTGGCCCATCACGGACAGAACGGCGTAGGCTATGAGGTCTACAAGGCATTAAGACCCAGCGTTGCCCTCTGGCCCACCCCCCAGTGGCTGTGGGATAATGACAACGGCGGCGGATCCGGAAGCGGCATCTGGCTTACCCAGGAGACAAAGAACTGGATGGTCCGCCTTGGTGTCAATGCAAATTACTGCATCAAGGACGGCGATCAGGTGATCGAATAAAGCGGGCAATGAATCAAGCATAAAATAACGAAATTACCGGCAGCAAAAAGCCGCGGTCCTTTTTCCTGAATCATCAGGAAAAGGAGCCGCGGCTTTTGGATTCTCAGACAGCTGTTTTGCTGCACTCAGTCATCTGCACAGGGAAGTCCGCTGTGGTAGGAATAATTCCCCAGCTCGGACAACAGGTTCTCAAGGGCGCTCAGTTTTAAGGGCTGTCCTGTATCCAGCATGGAGTTAATCATGTAGAAGATAGTGCTCAGCTTCCCCAGGGACTGTCGGAACAGGTCCGGGAAGGAGGACTTGGAAGCAATGCTCTTATCCCACGGATTACACCATGTCTCATGGTGCAGATTCAGGCTCCAGGCAGGGTTCTCCACTGTATCCGTAACCAGCTTGCTGGAGGCCACAGGGTTCTTAAGGAACAGGGATTCAAAAAATGCAATCCTGTCCTTTTTTCTGCTGTTAGGGTCTGACAGCGTTCTGCACCCAAAACGGAGAGCCAGAATGGAGCGGTGTATCATGGGAGCCGTGACCTGGTACCGGTTTTTATAGCTCAGCGGATAGAAGGCTTCGTTGATGCAGTCTGACAGAAACTGGGAAATAAACTGGGTTTCCATTCCGTTCAGACAGATGGTTGCTGCCTGGTTGAACTGGGATGGCTTTTTCCTCTTGTACTTCTGGAGGAGAAGGGCGTCGATGTCATTCTCCAGTTTGGCGTGGAGTCCGTGGTAATAGGAACCCGGGTGATTTACATCGTATTCAATGCGTCCGTATACATAGGGGTGGCATATGGAGTCACCGATATAATGGCAGATAAAACCGCACATGTAGGCCAGGCCTTCTTCACGCTGCTGCCTGGAGCCGATTCGGGAAAGCTGCATGAAACAGCAACGGAAAAAGTAATTGACATGGTGTTCATGCATATAGGAACCTACATTGCGGTGGTCTCGATGGCGCAGGATGGGCAGATTATAGAAAAACATGTCCGGTCCCTGGAGACCCAGCTGATAGAGCCACCGATACTTGGCAATGATAAACTTCAGATTGTTCTGAGGCATATCATTGTATGCTTTCATGCCCAAGACATAGTGTGTTGTAAAACCTGGCATCGGCATACCTCTTTTCTATTGGATTCTTGTAGCTATTCCTACTACATATTCTATCATAAACAACTATGAAATGCGAGCCGCAAACAAAAGAAAATTCCTTCCAGCGGTCATAGTCAGGGGAACTTTGGAATAAGACATTTATAAGAAGTAAACAGGGCAGGTTGAGCTCGGATGATGAATGTATTAGAGCAGGTCCACCAGATGGTGTGGGGGCCGTGGACCCTTGTCATATTCCTTGGGGTGGGTATATTCTTTACCCTGAAATGTCATTTTTTCCAAATCAGGGGGTTTTTATTCTGGTGGAGCCGCACAGCAGGACGGCTTATATCGGGAGAAGCGTCCAGGAAGGAGGACGGGACCGGAAAAGGAAAGGGAATCAGCCAGTTCCAGTCGGTCTGCACCGCGCTGGCCGCTACTGTGGGCACAGGCAATATAGCAGGGGTGGCAACCGCGCTGACAGCGGGAGGACCAGGCGCCCTGTTCTGGATGTGGGTATCAGCCCTGATCGGCATGATAACCGCTTATGCGGAAACCATGCTGGGAATCAGGTACCGGTACAGGGATAAGGATGGACATTACATATGCGGTCCCTTTATATACATGGAAAGGGGACTGGGACTCAGGGGAATGGGAGTGCTGTACAGCTTTCTGTGCCTGATGAGCTCCCTTGGAATGGGCAGCATGGTCCAGGCCAACTCGGCCATCAGCACCATGGAATACACCTGGCATGTGCCAACCCTGGCCGGCGGACTGATATTTACCGGCCTTCTGGTGCTGGTCACCTGGGGAGGAATCCGCAGAATCGGAAATGTGGCTGAAAAGCTGGTGCCTGCGGCATCCGGAATCTACATCGCATTTTCCATGATTGTGATTCTTTCCTGTCTGGAACAGATACCCGGAGCACTGGCATCCATGGTGTGCTCCGCTTTCCGTCCTGAAGCCGCAGCAGGAGGGACCGCGGGATACGTAATCAGCCGCAGCGTGCGTTACGGCATCTCGCGGGGGGTATTCTCCAACGAGGCCGGACTTGGCACGCTGGCCGTGCTCCACGGACCCACAGAGGGTACAACGCCTCATGAACAGGGGATGTGGGCCATGTTTGAGGTGTTTTTTGACACCGTGGTCCTGTGCACCCTTACAGCTCTGGTAATCCTGTGCATGACCGGTTCCAGCCCTGAGACAATACCTTATGAGGGAGCAGCCCTTGCGGCCTGGTGTTTCAGCAGACGTCTGGGGATTGTGGGGGAATATCTGGTCAGCGGCTCCATGGTAGTATTTGCCTTTGCCACGATCATGGCCTGGTTTTATCTGGGCAGGCAGGCTGCGGCCTATTTCATCGGAGGATGCGGGTTCGGGGAAAATGCGCAGCATATGTTTGCGGCCAAGGTATATCCGCTTTTGTTTATTGCGGCTGTATTTTTAGGAAGCGAGGCCAGGCTGGGACTGGTCTGGCTGCTGTCGGATATATGGAACGGACTCATGGCCTTTCCCAATTTGACAGCCCTGCTGTTTTTGTCCAGAGAGGTGACTTTGCCGGAGGGATTTTTAAGAAGGCGGAAGTAATGGGGTGGAAGACATCCTGATTCAAAGAAAAACAGGGGCAGGAATCAACCCTGCCCCGGAGACGGAGAAAAGAGGTAAACGAAAAAACGCACCATCCCGGGGATGATACGCCTTCTGGAAAAAAGTATTTTAAAAGGGAGGAGAGCTGATAAATTCTTATCAGCTCGAGTATTATGAAAAAAATCTTGTAAGCGTTTTTGTGTAGCAACTCTTGTTGTTTGCTATGGTTAAAGTATATAGCTTAAACATGAAGAAATAATGTTGTTTGTGTAAAAGGTTTTTGAATGAAATATGAACGAAGTGTGAATGGGCAGGGTGGTCTTACTCCCTTTTGCGGGCGGCGGGCAGGCAGGAACCATAAACAGTTGAACCTGCAGCGCTACGGGGAATCTATGGCTGGTCCCGGAGATAGCGCTTCTCAAACTCATTTACAGGTATGGGGGCGGAAAAAACATATCCCTGTATCATGTCGCAGCCCATGCTGCCAAGTAACTCAACCTGTTCCATGGATTCGATGCCTTCGGCCACAGTCTTTACCTTCAAATGCCTGGACAGATCAATCAGGCATGAAATCACATCCTTTGCTTTCTGACCGGACATATTGAGGAAAAAGGAGCGGTCCAGTTTCAGCGTGTCCACATCAAACTCCTTCAGAAGTCCCAGGGAGGAAAAACCAGACCCGAAATCGTCCAGGGAGCACAGAAAACCCATGCGATGCATCTCCTGAATGGTTTCTCTGACTGTCTTAATCTGCTGGTTGTCAAAGAAAATGGACTCCGTCAGCTCGAATTCCAGGATTTTGTCAGGTATTTTAAAGCTGGATGCGATTCTCCCAAAGGTATCCAGGAAATTGGGATCCCTGAAATGCTGGCGGGACAGGTTGACAGAGACCGGTACCAACGGCAGCCCTTCCTGTCTCCAGCGGTCTATGGCGGCACATACCTCTGTGAATACATAGAGGTCCAGCCGGCATATTTTCCCATTATTCTCGAACAACGGAATGAAATCAGAGGGAAAGATGATTCCTTTTTGGGGATGGTTCCAGCGCACCAATGCCTCGGCACCTTCCAGCCGGCTGCTTCTGAGACCGATTTTAGGCTGCAGGTAAATCTGGAAATGCCGGTTTTCAATGGAGTCCTCAAAAAGCGCGTTTAACTCCTGCTCCATTTTCAGGGTCCGGATCAGGCTTTCATCATAAAAACAGCAGCTGTGGCA
>OBVC01000504.1_pt1 | contig 18434 bp, 11 predicted proteins | sample 1494991 | NCBI WGS metagenome assembly OBVC01 (sample SAMEA2579955, study PRJEB22360) | human gut metagenome
GTCGGCTGCGTTGTAGAAGTCGGGCATTTCACCCAACTGCTGTGCCCAGTAGCACCGGTCGGTGCGGTTGTTCTGCAGGAGCTTGGTTACCTCGCCGCTCTTGAGCTGCTCGGCGGTTATCTTCGTGCCTTGTGCATTGCCGCAGGCGTTGAGGTAGTAGCAGTTGTTGAGGGTGGTGCCGAAGTAAGAGTATCTCGCAAAGGTATGGCCGCCGCCGGGGACATTATCTCCGAGGTAGAGGCAGTTGTTGAAAGTGCAGGTGCCATCTTGTTGTTTACTGAACCCGCTCACGAAGAAAAGAGCTTCTTCGAACGTTTTGTTGAACTTCCCTTTGACGATGCAGTCGGTAAAGGTAACGACGGCACCGTATGTTATAGATAGAGCCATGCCCGCCATATCGCATGAGCCACTTTTTCTGCTGCTCGTGATGTTCACATTGCTGACGCAGTTTGTGATGGTGGTCTTGCCCGAGACAACAAGTATCAATCCGGACATATTACTATAGCTCGACTTGATATTCCCTTCGGTGCGCAGGTTGCGTATGGTGGCGTTCTCCACATTGTAGAAGGGGGCTAATACGCCGTTCGTGTTGCTCCAGTCGAGCTTCAGCGTATGGTTCTGCCCATCGAAGGTGCCGGAGTACTTGTTGTTATCATCGCCCACCATGTTTATTTCCGAGCCGAGGTCGATGTTGCACGTCATCTTGGCGTCAACAGCATTCTGTCCGCTTTTTACGATGTCGCAGAACTCTTTCCAGTTCTCCTTTGATGCGATTTCGTAGTAGTCTTTTTTGTTGAAGGTTACTGCCACGGTCCGGTCGGTGTTGACGGTGGTTGAGCCGTTGAAGCCGTCCTCAAAGGCGATTCCGGAATAATAATGGTGCTCGTTGTAGTCGCTGCCAAGGAGGTCCTTTGGTGTAAAGGTGGGCATGGAGCCGTAGATGGCCTTGCCGTGGGTGGCGTAGCACGTGGCGCGCACCTGGCTGTTGAAGGTGAAATCCACCTTATAGACCCGCTTCGCGCCGTCGGCGGTGAGCAGGGGCTCGGTGTCCTTATTGAGTTCCTGTCCCCACACCATGTTGTTTCTGCGGGCTTGCAGCTTATACGCCACCTCGCCGTTCTTTAGCTGGTCGGTGGTTATCTTCTCACCCTGCGCTGTGCCGCAGGCGTTGAGGTAGTAACAGTTGGTGATGTCGGCGTTGGGGGCGAAGGTGTAGCTATATTCGTTGCTGCCGTTGTTCGTGCCGGCGTAGAGGCAGTTGGTCAGCTTGCAGGTGCCGTTATTAGTATATACAAATCCGCCTATACCTTTTCGGCCTGCACCGGTGCCGTTGATTGCGCCCTTGACGAGGCAGTCGCTGATGGTAACGCGGGCACTGGGGAATATATAGGAAATCAAGCCTCCAGCCCCGCATCTGTCGCTGGTATAGCTGCTCGTGATGTTCACCGCGCTGACGCAGTTCGAGATGGTGTTGTTATCGCCGGATGCCTCGTCAATCAGCCCTGCCAGAAAGTGACCGCTCGATTTGATAGTCCCTGCGGTGCGCAGGTTCTTGATGGTTGCGCCGTCCACCCTGCGGAAGGGGGCGATGTCGCTTTCGCCGGTGTTCCAGTTGAGCGTGAGCGTATGGTTCTGTCCGTCGAACGTGCCGGCATACTTATGGTCATATCTGCCTATCATCGCGATATCTCCACCGAGGTTGACGTCGGCTTCGAGCTTGGCGTTGAGATTGGTCCTTCCCTTTTCGTTGACAATCTTGCAGAACGCTTTCCACTCGGCGGCGTCCTTGATGAGTATCGTGCCGTATTGGTCTCTGCGCATCACGATGATGTTGTGTTGCAGCGACGCCGCCTCGTATTGATTGTTTTCTTTCTGCTTCAGGGTGATGGTGACCTCGCCTCCCGTACCGCCGAGCTTGAGCCAAGGCTTATCGTAGTAAAGGACATTGGAGTTGGTGCTGGTAATGCTGAATCCAGCATTCCGGTAGTCAAAATCGTTACCACTCTGTGTGGTCTGCTTTTCGAGATAGGTATGTATGCCGAAAGCATTGCCTAAAAGCACGTCGGGCAAACCGTCAGCGGTGAAGGTTACGCGGTCGCGCTTCATAGTGACCGTCGTGCTGCACTTCCTTTTGGCACATCCTTGACTGGCGTCGAAAGTGGCGGTGAGCACTACCCTCTCGGGGCGCTTGAACTTTAGTAATCCAGTGCTGCTGACGTCCGCAACATCATCATTGTCCACCTTGTACTCGGGATTGCCGTCGTGATTCTCGAGATTGATTTTGGGCTTAAAGTGCCCGTTTGTGAAGTACATCTCATAATTTTCGCGTTCAAACCGCACCTTGGGTGACCTGACATAGCCCACGATGATGTCGCGCACCTTGAACTGGCCCCAATCGGAATTGTTGTGGGTCTGGATCTCGACGCTTTGTGCCGAGGCATCGTACTGGGTGACAACGATGTTGTTGTCATCGTCATTGAGATTGTCCTTATTGCCTCCGCTTATATACGAGTTCGTGATGGCATTCTTCTCGAAGTAATAGTCATAGCCAGAGGTAACTCTGCTGATGCGCTTGATGCCATCATTGTGGTCATAGTCTTTTCCACCCTCCGTATCGCGCAGGATAATCCAGCGGATGGCATAGCCGTCGTCGGCCTTTACGGTGATGCGGGAGCCCTTTGCGGGCTGATAGATGGCACCGTTGCCCGAGCTGCCTGAAGTAGTGCAACTACTGAATGTGATTTCCACCTTCCCCTTTCGGAGTGTTGTTACCTTCTTGTGCGTGCCTAAGTCGCGTGATCGGAAAATCTCGTAGCCCTCACGACCATAATTTGTCGCCAATGCCGGCAGGGCCAGCACGAGGACGAAGAGGAAGAGGCAGAGCCTCTGAATGATGTTTTTTGTTTTCATATAAATTGAAATTAAATATTGCGTTTTGAAATCTGAGTCGGCTACGCCGAGACGAGTTGATGAGCCGACAGGCGAATAAATTCTACATTTTTTTCCAAATCTTCCAAATCATCCAATTTTTATCATTATTAAATTAAGATTGAAAATAAATGTTCTTTTGGTTATCGGGGGTATAGTTACCGCGTTTTCCGGAAGACTTCCTTGTAGATTTCTGTCTGTTCCCGATTACGTCGTACAAGATGGTTGATCGTATCTTTGGAAAGGGAATCCAAAAGATGCTTATGCGCCAAGCCGTCAAACGGTTCTTCAAACGGACGGAGATAAGACAGCTTTTCCTTTCGCGTGGAGATTTCGGTGAACTTTTTTCCATATCGAGTGAAAAGCCGATGATGAATTCTCCGGTTTTATTTTTTAAAATATATACCCAACAGTTCTTTTTCATGTTTGCTGTTTGTTGATTCTGTTGCAAAATTATTCTACGAAGACCAACAGGGCGTTTCATATTTGCAAAAACTTGTATCATATTTGTAATTCACAAAGAATCTGCGAATTATAAGTATCCGGAACACCTATACCTCCTCATCGGATAAGCCCTTTTGCGTTTTCTTCTTTTCTTTGGAAACAGCTTTGTATTCTGAAGGCGACATCCCGAAGAAAGCTCGGAAACAACGGTTGAATGTGGCTCGGGAATTGAATCCTGACCTATATTCCACCTCGTTGATGTTCAAGTCGGGATTGTTGGTGAGCAGCGATGCCGCGTGTCGCAGCCGGTAGCCGTTGATAAATTCGTTGACTGTGGCTCCATCGGCATACTTGCGCACGGCATTGGTGATATAGACGGCATTTGTTCCAATCCGCTTTGAGAGAATGTCGCGGTTCAACTCCGTGTCTTTATAGACTTTCTCTTTCTGCATCAGCTCGCACAACCGGCGGTAGATTTTTCCTTCACGGTCGAGCTCTTCCTCGGGAACGAGCCTTGCCGCGGTCTCCATGTCGCTTTCCGCCTTGCGGTATAATAGAATGGAGTCGTACAAAGCCCTGTTTTTGCGGCGCAAGCGGCGGGTGTAGATGATGTAAAGTACGATGGTGGCAAGCAGCAATGCCACAATGATGAGCGAGAGATAGAGCCGTGTTGTGATGACCTCGTTCCGGAGTGTGAGCTTGTCAACCTCGAAGATGGTGCGCAATTCGTCGAGCTGCTTGGCAAGTTCGGTGTTGCGCAGCTTGTCTTTGTGTGGGATGACGAGGCTGTACAATTCTGCGGCTTCCTTGTATCGTCCGGCCTGCATGTAGAGGTCGGCTTGCTGCATCTGCACGGTGAGCAAGCTGACGGAGTCGCCGGCGGCAGTCATGATGCCTATGTTCTCGTTGTTGCAGGCAATGGCCCGGTCGTACTGTTTTGTGGCTGCATAGTAGCGGGCTTTCACTTGAAGGAGCTTGAATCGGGCGACGGCTTTGCGTCCCTCGGCATATTTATCGGCGAGCTGCAGCAAGCCCTTGGCGCGGTCGTAATGGCCTGTTTCCAATTCAGCGACGGCAGTTGCCAGCGTGCAGTAGAGATAGCGTCCGTTGAGCGAGGGTGTGTAGCCTTTTCGCAGGGCTTCGTTCTTGTATTTGTCGATGACCGCTTTCCATTCCGCGCATTTCTTCCTTAGCTTTTCATATTTCCGCAGTCCGTCGAGCGTTTCGCCCAAGACGTTGTAGGCGGAGAGCAATTGTGAGATTTCATCAACCTTGGAAAGGGCGGCGATGCTCTCCTCGATGGTCTTCTCGGCTTCGCGAAAGCGTCCCATTGTCTGATAGATGCATGCCATGCCGTAGGTGGAAGTGCCTAATCCATAGTTGCTCTTTCTTTTTCGCGCGTCGGCATACATCTTTTGCGCTTCAAACAATGCGGTCTGCACCTTGTCTTCGTAGAGATAACTCTCAATCAGCACGTTCCACGCATTGTAGTAATAATCCCATGTGCCGTTCTTTTTCATTGCACTGAGGACTTCAGGCAAATAGTAGCTGATGCTGTCGGTCATCTCGTAGTTGTAATAGCAATACAACTGGGTGACGCGCGCCTGGGCTTCCGCCTCCTTGTCTTTTTGGCGTAAGGATTCGGCAAGATATTCACGGATGCAGCGTAATTCATAGCCCATATTATCTTCGGCAGCTGCCAACCGGCAAAGATTATGGTAGGCCTGCAAAAGTTTTTCTCCTTTGAGGTGCTTCATCTCTTTGCGGATGGAGTCTGCCGGAGTGGCGGCATACATTTCTCCTGCGCAGAGTGTAATGACAAACAGCAGTGTGATAAAATGTTTCATTTCCGGTATATATTCAGTTTTACAGCTTCATAGACATAACAGGTTTCTTGTCCTTCCTCCCCCTAAAGTATATCCCGCAGGTTGTGGCAACTACTGCTCTGTTTGAGCTATTTTCTATTCCTGCCGTGCCACCAGTATCAGGACGAGGAGGTAGGTGTTGAGCCTGATCCTCTGAAAGATGTCTATTGTTTTCATTTGCCATAATCTCATTCACTTTTTATGAATAACTCTTTTCGCTAATTATGAATTAAAAATATTTCTATGTTTACGTTCTCGTTTTCTCATTTCACATTCCTTTTTGCTGAATTTCGCAAACCTAATAGTGCTCTTCCGAGTAATTCCACAAGAAAAATCTTTGCGAGAGCAGCAAAAGATGATGCAAAAATAACATAAAGCGAATTGTTAGTTTAAGGATTTATAGCAGAAAGACTATTTTAATAGGCATCTTTGCCCCTTAAAAGCCTTAACATCCCCTTAAAAACACTTAATAAAAAGCTTGGAAAATAGAAAAATAAAAAGTATCTTTGCATCCGTTATAGAAAGTAAAAACGGAAACAATGATCACTCATTATCTTACCGAAACGGTATCGGAATTTCTGCAGTCGCGCGCCACAAATACCATCGGGCGACATCGCATCATCGTGTATTTGGTCCACTCCGTTCTCGTTGTTACCATCATCTCGATGCAGTTTTTGGGGCTGGGAGGTTCGAGCGACCCGCTGCCGCTTTCTATGAGTGGCATACACCTTGCGGCGTGCCTTTTTTCGCTGTCGCTCTATATCAAGCAGCAGCTCACGCTTTCCAAGGCCTTTTCGCTCACAGTACTCGTGGCGCAGTGTGTCATCGTCACGCGTTTCTTTTATTTCGCCACCGTACGTCCCGACCATTTTCTGCAACTCATCCTCGTCAATCAGATAGCGTCGTTGCTGGCAGTCTTTTTCCTTGTGATAAGTTTTGTCCGGTTTACTCCCTTTATCGTCTCCGCCATCAGTGTGATTGGCTATGGTTGTGTGTCTGCCTATCTTGATGAGCCTTCTCTTTGGTGCCTGTTCGGTTTCTTTTTCTTCGTGCAGTTTTTCCTCTGTGCGCTGGGCGAACTGCTGCGACACAATGTGATGAGCGTGTCGAAAGAGAATACCGACCTGCACCATCGTGAGACGGCACTGATGCACGCCGTCAGGCTGAACAGACGGGAAATAGAAGCATATCTGCGCATGAGCGGAAACGACCACCCCTCACCCGAGGACACCGATCGCCTGTTTTCCATGCTCAAGCCGACATCGCAACGGAACCTCGTCAACGCCGTGCGCCAGTATCTGAAAAGCCACTTGATGGACGACTGCGACCTCGCCCACCACTTCCCTTGTCTGACAAAATCAGAAACAGATGTGTGCCGCCTTATCCTTGCGGGGAAAAAGCGTCGGGAAATCAGCATGCTACTTGGCAAAACTGAAAACAACGTCGATGTGACGCGTAACCACATCCGCAAGAAACTCAATGTACCTACTAACCAAGACTTGCAGAAATTTCTCATCAATTTATTGATAGAAAAAGAATATTCGAAAAAGGAGGAAATAAATAAATAAGTTCCTCTACCGGAAACGTTCATATTTATTTATAACATGCCATTATCCGCTTTCCATACAGATTCGGATAATGGTTTCTTGTTTTTCCCCTGTATTTCCCGCTTTTCCCAAAAGTTTTCCAATCTCTTCATATACCTATAATTTAGCCGCTTGATAACAGTATTCATCATTAAAATTATCAAGCAATGGAATCAAACAACAATGACAACTATGTGCTGGTCTTGGAAGACCGCACGGAAGTGAAGAATGAGCAGGAAGTGGGTAAATTGTCCGTCGTATCCGGTGTTGACGACAAGGGAAATCTCAAGACCACCGAGGCTGTCGCTGCCAATCAGGCAGCGTTCTTGAAGTTCAACAACAAGGACGGACTTCTGAAGAATTTCATGGCCAACTTCCTCAAACAGTTTAATAACCCGACTCACTTCGGATTATACAAGGTATTGGCAGACAATGTGGAACAGGGCGTGGACAACCTGCGTACCATGCTGCAAAACCGCGAGAAGCTCGAAAGCAAGCAGCAGCTGGCAGAGATTGGAGTGTCCTTTGATGATTATCTGCCGCAAAAGAAGAATACCACTGCCATCGACCACGAGAAAGTGGACTGGAAGATGCTCGACAGTCTTGGACTGTCCCGTGAGAGATTGGAACAGAGTGGAGAATTAGAGAAAATGCTTAACTGGCAGAAGAGTAATCTCATCACAATTGCTGTTCCTATCGGCGAGACCACTATCTACACTGATGCACGCCTTGCATTCCGCACGGATGACAACGGCAACATCGGTTTGGCTATCCATCCTTTACGCAAGGAGCCACAACTCGATTTTCCCTATATGGGCTACAAGTTCTCTCCCGAAGAAAAGGAGCAACTCCTCACTACCGGTAATCTCGGCAAGACCATCGAGGTGACACCCAAGAACGGAAAGCCTTTCTCTGCATACGTTTCTATTGACCCGCAGACGAATGAAATCATCGCCCTGCGTGCCGACCGTGTGAACATCCCCAAGGAAATCAAGGGCGTGACACTTTCTGATGCTCAGTATAAAGACCTTGTGGAAGGCAAAGCCGTGAAAGTGGAAGGTATGACTGCCAAGAGTGGCAAATCCTTCAATGCCACCCTGCAGGTCAATGCAGAGAAGAAAGGCATTGAATTTATCTTTGGTGACAACCGTGGATTCAAGGAACGGCAGCAGCAGACACAGCAACAAGGCGTCCCGCATAAACTCTGCGGACTGGAACTCTCAGAAAAACAGCGTGAAGCTTTGGATAGCGGTCGTACACTATATCTAAAGAATATGGTGGACAAACAGGGGCAGCCTTTCAATGCATACGTTCGCATGGACAAGGAACAGAACCGCCCACGTTTTTACAAGTGGAATCCTGACAAGAAGCAGGAAACCGGCAAAGAAAAGGTGGTTGCCGTAGCCGAAGAACACAAAACACAGGTAGCCGTGAATAACCACGGTAAGACGAATGAAGCCACCAAGAACGTGAAAGAACCACTCAAAACGGGACAGACACAGCCTACTGCCGAGCAGAAGCAAAAGCAGGACGAAAACAAACAAAAGAAGTCCCGTGGACGTAAGATGTAACCCTTAATTCTATTATCGACTATGACAACTTGTATTATTGCCGAGAAACCCTCGGTAGCCAGAGACATTGCCCGCATTGTCGGAGCAAACAGCAGACAGGACGGATATATGGAGGGTAACGGGTATCTCGTTACTTGGGCAATGGGACACCTCATCGCCCTTGCCATGCCCGAAACCTACGGTTTTTCTGCCTACAAAGCTGAAGATCTACCCATCCGTCCCAATCCTTTTCAGTTAGTGGTACGACAAGTACGTAAGGATAAGGACTATATATCCGACCCAGCAGCACTCAAGCAGCTCAAGGTGATACGATCCTGCTTTGACAAGGTTGACCGCATCATCGTTGCTACCGATGCAGGTCGGGAGGGTGAGCTTATCTTCAGATACATCTATTCCTATCTCAATTGCCGAAAACCCTTCGACCGCCTTTGGATTTCTTCACTCACGGACAGAGCTATCCGTGAGGGGCTTTCTAATCTCAAGGCCGGAAGCCATTACGACAACCTCTATCATTCCGCCAAGGCAAGAAGCGAAGCCGACTGGCTCGTGGGTATCAACGCCAGCCGTGCCCTGTCCATTGCCCGCAAGGGAGGTTATTCCTTGGGACGGGTACAGACCCCAACCCTTGCTATGGTCTGCCGTCGGTACATAGAGAACCGTGATTTTTCTTCCGCACCCTATTGGAAACTTTCTGCTTTCACGGAGAAAGAGGGCATGTCGCTGAAAGCCGTTGGCTGTGAAGACTATGAGGATAAAGCATCGGCACAGACAGCTCTCGCTGCGCTCCGCAGTCAGAGCCGGCTTAAAGTAGAGTCGGTCGCAAAACAGGTGGGACATACCGTACCACCACTCTTGTACGACCTTACTGCCTTGCAGAAAGAAGCCAACAGACGCCACGGCTTTTCAGCAGACAAGACCCTCTCAATTGCTCAGAGCCTCTATGAGAAGAAAATCACGACCTATCCCCGCACAGGTAGCCGATACATCAGCGAGGACGTCTTTGAGGAAGTACCCGCCCTGCTCCACAAGATAGGTAAGCCCCTATCCAATCCGCTTAACCGCCACTCGGTGGACAACGCTAAGATAACCGACCACCACGCTATTATCCCCACAGGAGAAACCCCTTCGGGCTTGTCGGTGGACGAGGCGACCATCTATCAAATGATAGTAACTCGCTTTTTAGAGGCTTTCTCTCCCGACTCAGAGGAAGAACGTATGCAGGTGCTGTTCACGGACGGCACCAACACCTTTACTTGGAAAGCATGCCGACAAATCTCCTTGGGCTGGAAAGCCGTGCAGAAAGAAGTCAAATCAGATGACGAGGAAGAGTTACTTGCCACATTGCCCAATTTAACAGAGGGTGAACTCCTACCACTTCTCAATGCCGAGATTACCGAACACAAGACCAAATCGAAACCGCTCTATACCGAAGCCACCCTGCTCTCCGCTATGGAGAACGCAGGCAAGGAAGTGGAGGATGCAGAAAGCAAGAAGGCAATGGCGGAATGCGGTATTGGCACACCTGCTACAAGAGCCAATATCATCGAAACGCTCATCCTCCGTGATTATATCCGCAGGGACAGGAAATCCATCATCCCGACAGAGAAAGGCTTGGCGGTCTATGAGATTGTCAAGGACAAGAAGATTGCCAATGCGGAGATGACAGGTAGCTGGGAACTGGCTCTTGCCGCTATCGAGGCAGGTCAGATGCCGGCAGAGAAGTTTGCGAAAGGCATTAACTCATACGTTGGCACCATCTGCGAAGAGCTCCTTGCCCTTTCCCCACAGGTACAAAAGTCCTATCCCACCTACCGCTGTCCCAAGTGCGGACAGCAGAGTGTGGGTATTTATGCTAAGGTAGCAAAATGTCGGAACGAGGGTTGCGACTTCCACGTCTTCCGTGAGATCTGTGGCACGCTACTTACAGAGGACAATATCCGGGACTTGATAACCACAGGACGAACACCCGTCCTCAATGGCTTGACCAGCAAGGCCGGTAAGAAGTTCAACGCCCGTCTGGTGCTGAATGAAGAATATACCACATCCTTTGTATTTGAAAATAAGAAAGGAAAACAACGAGGGAGATAATCCCGACAGAAACAGAGAGGAACAGATATAGATCGGGAGATATAAGTATTACCTGCCGACCTTTTTACCTCCACTTTATTAAAAGAAAACACTATGGCATACAATAAGAAAGAAGTCCTGCAAGCCAACACGGAAGCCATCCGTGTGGTCTTGCGCCTGGAAAAAGAACGCCGTGAAGCCACCGAAGCAGAGAAAGGCATATTGCGCGACTATCAGGGCTTCGGTGGCTTGAAATGCGTGCTTAACCGCACGGACAACCCCGACGACATTCGTTATTGGAGCAAGTCGGAGCAACACCTCTTCGAGCCTACCCAAAGGCTCAAGCAGATGATTTACCGTGATGCCGTCGATGCCAACACCGCCAAGCGGTATTGGGAGAGCATCAAGGCAAGCGTACTGACCTCCTTCTATACTGATACCCGTATTGTCACCGCCATTGCCGATGCTCTCACTTCTGTAAATGTACCCATACGTCGATGTTTGGATCCTTCGGCTGGCATGGGAGTATTTGCTGAGACCTTTGCAAGGCAAGCGGGAGTTGTAGATGCAATGGAAAAAGACCTGCTTACTGCCCGCATCTCACAAGCCCTGCACCCGTATGGCAAAGGCAATATCTTCGTCCGAAACGAGCCTTTTGAAGCTATTGGGGAGTTAGAAAACAAAGACAAATACGACCTTATTACAAGTAACATTCCTTTCGGTGATTTCATGGTCTATGACCGAGAGTACAGTAGAGGTAAGGATACACTAAAGCGCGAGTCCACACGTGCCATCCACAATTACTTCTTCGTGAAAGGTCTGGACTGCATCAAGGAAGGTGGGCTGATGGCATTCATCACCTCGCAGGGTGTGCTGGACAGCCCGAAGAACGAAGCCATCCGCCGTTATCTGATGCAGAACAGCCGGCTTATCTCCGCTCTCCGCCTGCCGTCGGGTATGTTCTCTGAGAATGCAGGAACGGAAGTCGGCAGCGACCTCATCGTCCTGCAAAAGCAGTCGGGCAAGACCATCGGCGAGGGCATCGAACAGCAGTTCGTAGCTTCTGTGTCTGTTCCCATAGCCGAAGGTTCCTCTGTCGTATTCAAGCACAACTCGCTCTTTGATGGTGAATGGAAGGACATAGCCCACCGCACCATTGCCACGGAACGCACGATGGGCAGGGACCCATACGGCAAACCTGCATGGGAGTATCGCTTCGATGGCAGCATTGATGATATGGCGGAGAGTATCAGAACACAACTCTCCTTGGAATTTGAGCAACGCTTTGACCGAAAGCTCTATGAAACTGGCATACCGATGACGGAAGAGGAACGACAGAAAGAAGTGGAGAAACAACTGCAGAAGTTGGGTATAACGGTTGATTTGCCCAACGAGGAGCCAAAAACGGACAAGGAGGCGGATAACGCCTATAATCTCATGCCCGACAGCATCAGGAAACAATTGCCCAAACTATACAGCACGGAGAAGGAACTCATTGGCGATAAAATAGCCTACGCACGCTATTTCTTCCCGATGGGGGCATATACGGCCTACCTCTTGGAGTACGACCCGAAGACCCGCATCGGTTTCGGTGCTGTCACGATGGGCTATGGTTGGGAACTGGGCAATATGTCGCTTGACGAAATGGAGGAAGTCAAGATACATGGGTTAGGCATTGAGCGAGACTTATATTTTAGCCCCAAGAAACTGCACGAGATTGCAGAACTGGAGGAGATTGTCCAAGGACAATACACCAAGGAGCCGATTATTGAGGAAATCAAGAAAAAAGCCGAGCCGACAGTTCTGGCTCAGCCAATGGAGGAGAAGCTCTCCACGGAAGAGGACAAGGAGGAAGTTCAAGTAGAAAAGGCTGGGGAGCAAGTCAGGGAAAAGGCTAATAGGCAAATCGTGCAGGCTATCGACCACATTTCCTATGAGCCTGCTCCTGAAGGCGTGCCTACATTGACTCTTCACCGTCAGTATGAGCAGGATGTGAAGGAAATCCGTACCGATGTGGAGTCTCCACGGGAGATGAACGGCCAGATGGTCTATTTCGACGATGACCATCATCCGGTGATGAACGGCATGGACGAGCGACAGGAAACGGAGCAGCCTTCACTGTTCGCTCCGGAGGAATACAATCTCTGGACGCAGGAAGTAACGCGCGTGAACAGCGAGATTAAAGAAGCTCCAAAATCGCAGGTGCAGACAGCTCAAAAGCAACCGGAAAACAAAGCAGGAAAGGAGAGCGAAAAACAACCTACAGTCACTCCAGGGCGTAAAACCAGAGGAAAGGGCAATAAGAAGATCATCTCCCCCTCATATCGTGAGCCATCTCTCTTTGACTTCATGAATGAAGCCGAAGAGCGAAAACCACAACCGATAGCGGAGGTGAAAAAGGAGTTTGATTCCTCACCCCGTCCCTTTCTCTCATCGCCCGATTCGCATTTGAGGGACGGCTCCATTGTCGTGCAGAAGGGGCAGGTCGGTTTTCTTTCTGATTTGAAGCGGCATCCCACCTTCAATCCGATGGACTTGCCTTATTCACAACTCTCACGGCTCAAGGCATATATCGACATCAGGGATAGTTATCACAGACTGTATGACTATGAAGCGAACAACCAAGCAGAGGACAAGGAAGAACGCGAGAAACTCAACCGACTTTATGACGGCTATGTCCTACGCTGGGGCTATTTTAACCAGAAGACGAATACCGACATCATCAAGATGGACGCCACGGGCATGGAGATACTGTTCTTGGAACGTTCCGAGAACGGTAAATATATCAAGGCGGACATCTTTGACCATCCCACGGCATTCGCCACCACCGAACTGACCGTCGCAGCTGACCCGATGGAAGCACTCGGTGCATCGCTCAACAAGTATGGCTCGGTGGAACTCGACTATATGAGTTCCCTGCTACCCGATATGGAAGAGAGCGACATCATTTCAGCTCTGGAGGGACGCATCTTCTACAATCCCGAAGAGGGCGGTTATGAGGTGGCGGACAAGTTCATTTCGGGTAACGTGATTGAAAAGGCGGAACGTATCGAGTCGTGGCTCTTGGACCACCCCGGACACGAGGAAGCCAAGCTAAGCCTTGCCGCCCTACGTGCAGCCACACCTACGCCCATTCCCTTTGCCGAACTTGACTTCAACCTCGGTGAGCGATGGATACCTGCCAAGGTCTATGGCAGGTTCGCCTCTGAGTTCTTCGGAACGGAGATAGGCGTGTCGTATCACTCCAATATGGATGAGTATTCCATTTCATGCGACCGCAAGAATGCCAACATCTGGCACAAGTATGCAGTACAAGGCGAGTTTCGTCGCTATGACGGCATCAATCTCCTGAAGCACGCCCTGCACAATACCATTCCCGACATCAACAAGAGTAAGGAGGTGGCGGATAAGGTTACGGGAGAAATTAAGACCGTCAAGGTACGTGACGGACACGCCATACAGATGGCAAATGCCAAGATTGAGGAAATCAGGCAGGGCTTTGTCGATTGGCTCGGACAGACACCCGATACGTTCAAGCAGCAACTCTCCGACCGTTACAACCGCCTTTTCAACTGTTTTGTGCGCCCCAACTTTGACGGTACGCATCAGACTTTTCCCGATCTTGACCTAAAAAGATTGGGTATTGCCGATCTGTACAAGAGTCAGAAAGATGCCGTATGGATGCTCAAAACCAACGGCGGAGGTATCTGCGACCACGAGGTGGGAGCAGGCAAGACTCTCATCATGTGTACGGCAGCCTACGAGATGAAGCGATTGGGACTGGCCAACAAGCCGATGATTATCGGTCTGAAGGCAAACGTATTCGACATTGCCGATACCTTTAGGAAAGCTTATCCTAATGCTAAGGTACTCTATCCAGGTAAGAACGATTTTAATAAGCAGAACCGCCAGCGCATCTTCAACGATATCAAGAACAACGACTGGGACTGCATCATCCTCACGCATGAGCAATTCGGCATGATACCGCAGGCCTTGGAGATACAGGAGGCTATCCTGCAGAAGGAGATGGACTCCGTGGAGGAAAACCTCGAAGTCCTGCGTATGCAGGGAGCGGAGATTTCCCGTGGAATGCTCAAAGGTTTGGAGAAACGCAAGCAGACGCTTGAAGCGAAGCTGCAGAACATACAGGACAGCATCGCCGAAAGAAAAGACGATACCGTGGACTTCAAGATGATGGGTATTGACCACCTCTTTGTCGATGAAAGCCACCAATTCAAGAACCTGATGTTCAACACCCGTCACGACCGTGTGTCGGGCTTGGGCAATCCCGACGGCTCACAGAGAGCCCTCAATATGCTCTTTGCCATACGCACCATACAGGAGCGGTCGGGCAAGGACTTAGGAGCGACTTTCCTTTCGGGAACGACCATTTCCAATAGCCTGACGGAGTTGTATCTTCTGTTCAAGTATCTCCGTCCGCAGGCATTAGAAAAACAGGGTATCAACAGTTTTGATGCTTGGGCAGCAGTCTTTGCCAAGAAATCAACTGACTATGAGTTCTCCATCACAAACGACATCATTCAGAAAGAGCGGTTCCGCACCTTTATCAAAGTGCCGGAGCTTGCCTCGTTCTATGCGGAAGTATAGGAGTTGGAAGCAAGAAAAGGAGAAGAATGCGTATCTGATTGAAATAGAGGAGATATTGCCTGCTTACTCATTGAGTTGCATCAATAGAAATAGGCTAAGAAAGGAGTAAAAAAGCAAGAGTTCAGTTACCAAATCGTTCGAGAAACGATGAAAGGAAAAGAACAGCTAAAAGTGGTAACTAAAACGGTGATTTCTCTTTCATTATCAATGTTTTGCATCACTCAAAGCTCCTCTAAGAAGTGTAATTTTGCAAGCAAAAAAAACAATGGAAAAAGAAAAAATGAAACTGCTTTTCTACCTCAAGAGAGGTACGCAGGACAAAAACGGGAAAAGTCCCATCATGGGACGCATCAGTATCGGTCGCTCAATGGTTCAGTTCAGTTGCAAATGCGCCTGTATCCCAAAACTTTGGGATAGTCGTAAACAGCGACTTGTGGGAAAGAGTTCCGAAGCCGTATCAGTGAACAGGGAACTTGACCGACTGCAAGTAAGCATCCATCAAGTTTATGAATCGCTTTCGGGCAAGTTGAACAACACTGTTACGGCAGGGCAGGTAAAGGAACTTGTTTTCGGGTTGAATAGCGGATTGCAGGGACTACTACATCATACGGACGAGTATATCAACCGCTTCCGTGAGCGGGTGGGCATAGACCGCAGTGAAAGAAGACTGAAATGTCTGCTGCTCTTCCGTAAGCATCTGGCAAAATTTCTTAGACATCGCTACCATGTGGACGATATTCCCGTGCAAAAAGCCGATACTGCCCTTATCAAAGACTTGGAGGAGTATTTTGCCAAAGAAAAGGGTTTTAAACTCAACACTTCGGCTGGTTATCTTACAATGCTGGCATCCCTACTCAAGGACCTACACAAACGGCACATCATAGACATCTATCCTTTCATCGCTCACTCTATCCGCTGGGACGTGGGTACACCCCGATACATCACAAGGGAGGAAGTAAACAAAATAGCGGCATTAAGCGATAACGAACTGCAAGGCTACGAGCAGGTATCAAGGGATATGTTTCTCTTTTCGTGCTATACCGGTCTTTCCTATACGGACGTATACCACCTCACGGCAGAGCATATCATCCACGAGTCTGGTATGAATTGGATACGAAAGCCGAGAATAAAGACAGGCAATATATGCCACATTCCGCTATTGCCCGAAGCATCCGCCATCATCGAGCGGTACAGGGGTATCCATACAAGGGCGTTCCGTCACGAACCGCCCAAAGGGTATCTGCTGCCCATACCGGGCTGCGATACGGTAAACATACACCTCAAAAAGATAGCACGGCTTTGCGGTATTCAGAAAACGCTGACTTTTCACATGGCAAGGCATACCTTCGCATCGCAGATGACGCTTTCAGAAGGCGTGTCTATCGAAAGCGTATCGAAAATGCTCGGACACAGCCAAATAAAGACCACACAGGTGTATGCAGAGACTTCTCCAGAGCGTGTCTTTCGGGATGTGGAGAGGATTATTCCTCTCATTGCACAATACCGTCTGACTAACTAAAAATTATAAGGAATACAAACGATAAAACATACATGGAAAAATGAAAAGTACATTTTCAATTCTATTCTATATAGACAGAAGCAAGACAAATGAGAATAACGAGTGCATTATACGCTGCCGTATCACCTGCAACGGTGCGTCTGCTTCATTCTCAACAGGATTGCACACCTCTCCCGATGATTGGCAATCAAAGATAGGACGTATAAAAGTGGCAGCTAACAGAGCGAATGATGTCAATCATCAACTGGACTCAATAGATAAACGACTTCACGCACTCTATGAACTCACGTTAAGAGAAGAGAACTACATCACGGCAGAATATCTTAAGGAGCAGTTCCTGCATCAAGGAAAACCTACCCCAACACTCATAGATATTTACCAAGCTGTCTGCGAAAGTAAAGAGGAATTGCAGGGTAAGACTATAGGAAAGGCTACCGTCAGGGCTTTTAGGGACAGCAGGAAGAGCTTTGTACAATTTCTGAAAACAAGGGGGAATGAGGACTATCTTCCCAAAGAAGCCGACAAGGACCTAATAGAAAGCTACCGTCTGTTCATGCTTAGGGACTTAGGAAACAAGGAGAGCACCGTCTCCAACCGTCTGCGCCACCTGCATCAGGTTATTAGAAAGGCACAGCAGGAGCGGTATATCCATGCAGACCCTTTTGAACTGATAGACATTGAAACGCCCACCTACGAGCGCAATGCCCTCACTTCTGACGATTTACACAAACTTCTCTCATATCGTCCTCACCGCTCGGTGGACAACCATTGCAGGCTCATCTTCCTCTTGGGCTGTTTTACGGGGTTAGCTTTTTCTGATTTAAAGAAACTCCGAATGGACGATGTTTACACACTTGACGATGGGCGCAGGTACATATCGCTCTGTCGCACAAAAACTCAGAACAGAAGCATTGTTCCTTTATTGCCCATTGCCGAAGAGATACTCACCATTGTCAGCGACGGACAAAAGGAGGGTTTGCTCTTTCGTGAGTTCCCCACGAATAGCCATTTCAACCGCAAGATAAGGGACATCATCATCAAGGCTGGACTCCCATCTCATACCGAAGCCACCTCGCACACGGCACGACATACCTTTGCGACAACTATCTGTTTGGAGAACGGCTTGCCGATAGAAACCGTCAGTAAGATGCTCGGACACCGCTTCATTTCCACCACTGAACTCTATGCAAAGGTCAGCAAGAGAAAGATTGCACGTGAGATGCAGCCACTCATGGGTAGCAACACCACAAGGGAACTGCGAAAGGCCCTGCGTGTTTGTCCGCCAAAAAAGCCAAGAATATGATAAAATGATTTTCTTAGACCGTTAAACAACCATCATTAAGTATCAACACTGAATAAGGACAAAATGAAAAAGAACAACAAACAGGAACTTTCCTACTTTCGGTTGAAATTAAGAAGTTATATGAGTGAGCATCACCCCGAGAGATTGCACGACACGGAGTTTATCACTGCACGAGCAGACATGGTTCTCACTGCTTACTGCGATGCAGTGGCACAAGGTTTTTCGCACCTCGAAGCAGAGAGCATAGCAAGTGAGGTATTGTATCAAGGTTTGCACTTTTCCAAGTACGACACGCTTGTATCTGTATTGGAAAACGAGTTTGAGAGGGAACTGCCTGCTCCGCTCCCAGAGAAGCTCGCACCCATATTGTTGTCGAATGAGGCTGTTCAAGCCACATTCGACAAGTTCGGTTTGACGGACACATTTGTCGCAAGCGGACAATACGACCGTCTTTACACCGAACTCACAGGCACGATAGTGCTACTCACCAAGAGCAATCATTTGCCAATAATCGGTCAGACGGAGGGGTAAGTCCAAAGGCGT
>OBVC01000525.1_pt1 | contig 17676 bp, 15 predicted proteins | sample 1494991 | NCBI WGS metagenome assembly OBVC01 (sample SAMEA2579955, study PRJEB22360) | human gut metagenome
GGACTTCGGGGGAAAAACGAGTATTTTTAGTCATCCTGTTTACCTCTTTCTCAGGGAGTTTAGCCTCCAGGATTCCCGGGGCGGTTCAAACCACTGCAGAGCTTACATATGGTCAGGCATGAACGCGATGCAGCTTCCTTCATCGTGTTCACGAACATTCTGCCATTTTCTGTTCTGCCATCAGGTTCCCCTGTAGCGCCTGACAGGTCTTGTCCTGAGATCCGGATTCCACTGACGGAGAAAAAGCTGTTTCAGGCACTGGCAGTGAATGGCCCCTTCTCTGCCATCCGCCGTCTGGTTCGCCCCGTCAGCCGGAAGACGGCTTACTGCATATTTTTTTCCTGCGATAATACTAACTCTACCAGTAAATCATCAGGGCTACATGACCAATAAAATGCAACCCTTTTCTGGACCTGAGCTGACTTCCATAACTCTGAATGTTTATCGATCTTTAACCAGATGATATTGTCTCTTACCTGTAACTCAGATGTAACGACATCCATCACTGTAAAAGTAATGCCTGGAAGCGCATGCTGAATGATCAGATCTATATGTTCAGATGGAGCAATCTTAATCTCGGGCAATGCAATTGAGTTATTCTTTTTAAAGGTCTCTGAAGTTAATTTAATATAGTAATCTGAATTATTTCTGGAACTGTACTCATCAAAATTACAGACCAGGGTATCTGTTGTTATCTTTTTAAATTCAACACTGATAATCTTATCTCTACATAAATTACCCAGCATTACTTTAATATAATACTGAAGATTACTGAAACAGGAAACCTGCTCATAATGATTGTATGTTAAATCAACAATTCTTGCCTCTGAAAACACAGAATTTTTAAATGTCGATATTTCCCCTATAAACTGACACAATGCCATATAATATAACCATGGGTGAATGGCATCTTCATTAATAAAGGAGGACAGAAGCGGTGATATTCTGTTAATAGCACACAGGATCAAAAAATTATAAAGATGTCCATCGGACACTGTTCGTTCTGTATATCGGTATTCTTCAAGTTTATTTTTGTAGAATTGAATATCAGCATGAATCTCTGCGATCTTATCTCTGAGTTTGCTGTTCGCTGATAACCTCATTGCAGGAAATGAATATTCATCATCAATACACAATGTATTATTGTCATGAATAATTCTTGTCAGAGGTAAGTATTCAAAGTCTGTGGTATTCTCCTTTTCCTCATCGGTAAGGATCTGAATATCATATTTTATTCTTGTGATACCGGCATCCTGACTGTCATGATACACATTACGCATGTTGCCTTCATCATCGGAACTTACCCATCTGGCAGAGCCGCGTTTATCATTGATGCCAGATACATTTTTATGTCCGGAATTAAATCGCTTAAGAGCAAGCCACAACGTTACGGTGCCGGGATCTATACCCCGGAGATTTGTCAGGCACTTATCCTGCACCACACAGTTACCCGGATACTCGATATAATGTCCTGAAGATAACACTGCTTTTATTTTTTCGATTCTGACAGTATATTCTTTCAGAAGATCATCATTTATACGACATTCATAATAACCCTGATGATGAGGTTGTGATAACTGCCTGGTTCTGGCCAGCATGAAACTATGATGCAAATCAATGGACTGAAAGTGCTGAGGTTGTAAGTAAAGCCCTGAATACCAATAAACAAGTTGCTCTTCTTCTTGCATGCAGTAATACCTGTACAATTATTTTATACTGATACTTTCTTTACCCATCGATATATTTTTTGAAAGCGGTGAAAGTGATGCATGTAATGATTTGTTCCACCAACCTTCCTCAACAACATCAACGGGAATATCTAAAAGCAACATATGTTGTTTTCCGGGGAACGGATAATATCCGGCAATAATCCCCACATATTTAGCACCTTCACTTCTGTCTATATGTAGTGTTATCTCCTGTCCCGGCATTGCGATATACTTATCAACTTTAAGAATACCATCTGCTTTACCAGACCCGCTGAAAAACTGTTTAATCAATGCAGGATTATTCATTAAGTCCTGTAATGTTTTTTTACCTGAAGACTGCAAGAATAATAATGCGCAACTATTTGATATCTCGTTAAGTGAGTTTAATTGTGTGTCCGGTGATATCTGAAAAGTTAGCATACCAGCGCCAAATGGAGTATCAACATTATTAATAGCCTGTATTTTATCCTGCTCAGAATACTTATCCGAACAGGCAGTAATAAAAAAAGGTAATACCATAGTTATCAGTAGCAGTTCCTTAACAGTCATTAATTTTTCATCCTTTTAAAACACGATTTATTTGTTCCACGGAGTCATTATCTTTAAGTAGTTCCTCAAGCCATTCTGACATAGTCATTGTTGACCAGCGTACTGCTCTCTCAAGAAGATAAGGGACAGGACTGGTGGGTTCAGATTGCCTGAAAAAAATAGCTATTTTTTCCAGTTGTTCTATCGCTTTCTCCCTTGTCATCTCTTTATCTGTTGAGGGGGTTAAGGCAGCATAAAACGCCTGCTGTTCCGCCGGCAACGTCCTGTCTGTCTCCCTGCTCCCGGGTTCAACTGATAACGGTGAAACTGCATTGGTATCCTGTACGTCTTGTGGTAAAAAACGGCTCAGTAACTCAGTGATTTCACTGATGGTATGTCTGGTTTTTGCGAAAATATGATGTATGTCTTCATGCGTATGAAAGAAGTAAAAGGATTCAATCTCATCAATTTTGTCTGGCAAATCAGAAAACTTAAGAAATTGCTCACTAATCTTGCGTGTATTATATTTACCGACAGATTTTTTGAACGCTTCAACCGAGTGATCGCCTTCGCTTTCTATTAATTTTTCCTTTCCCTCTTCAGATAAACTTGCGCCATGCTCAAACGCTAGCGCCTTATACCATTCAGCAAGCGTGATTTCTTTATCATCAAGAAGAGGACAGGATTTCAGATACTCGGATAAATCCATATCAAGACGGACTAATTTACTGTAACGTATTTCCGGGCCTTCTTCGTGCGATGGCCAGCATATAGTCCAGTACTGAGAAATAAATTTAGCCAGATATTCCAGTCCGCAGTGCAGCCCTTCCAGCGAATACAATTGCGTCAGGGACTCCACATACCAGCAACTAATCTGCAGGTCTTTACTCTTATTGCGTAAAGTAACCTCACATAATTTTCTTACCTTTCGCCAGTCAGCTCTGCGGGGTTCACTGACAGCCCATTCCCCCTGGGACATGTAGTCCGGATCATTTTGTCTTGCTTCCCGTATTTCGCTATACACCGGATCATACTCAATATCTTCACCTGCCGGCGATTCTCCAATAACAGGAAGCAGTAATGTATCCGTCTCGAATTTATTCATTTTTTATCCCACTAATACCTGAGGATATCCGCTGACAATTACCCCCCCATGAGCACAGTTATCGCCCATCCGTGCGGCCGGTTTGCCGCATATAAAAACTTTAAAACTGCCCATAATGACGACGTCCACTGCCCCGGTACAAAGTGCCTGGTTCCCCAGAGTCGCTGCCGGTAATCCCCCAATGAGTACAGACGGAGAGCCCGGTGGTAACAAGGGGCCTCCTACATGAGGAACAGGTGGCAAACCTGGCGTCACCATAGGACATACATGCATATCAGTAACTCTTGCAGCGGGTTGAGGCATATCCCCTCCTAAGGTTGACTATTACACCAATGCTGAAAAAGAAAAAACACACCTTCATCCGGCGTATCATGAGCTTTACACGACTGAGTCATTAAGACGCCATATATAATTTTTTTTTCTGAACATGACGGTGCATGGACTGGTTCATACGGGGGCGGACTTAGACTTCCCTGTGATACAAATAATGATAACCCAAGGGCACCTGTCTGAGAGGAAAATCCGGCAGACTCCGAGTTTTTAAATATTTCCCAGCGTTGTTCCTCATCGCCTTCCTTCCATTTTACAATAGACTGTAAAAGTACCGAATCATCTTCAGAAGAGGACTGAGAAATGAATTGTGCCAGCCATTTAATTAATGTTAACGAATCGGTATTATTAATCCAGAAATCAAGCGCATCCTGCCATTGTCCTTGTGCCAGCATTTGCTCAACCGTTTTATTCATTTCCGGAACAGTGTGATTTTCTGCCGCTGTCATATAGGATCCTTTATCCGATATTCACTATTCCACCTTTTATCTGTGTCATGGCAGAGCCCTGAAGCGTCAACATGGTGCCTTTAACTTCAGATGTCGCCTGACCTTCAAGCTTAAGCGTGGCAGCTTTAACCTCTGCTGATACCTGCCCTTCTATGGACACTTTAGCCGCTTTTATATTTATCCCTGATGTGGATATCGTTATCTCATTTGCACCCACTTTTAATTTTATCGATTGGGTTGACTCAAGCGTAAGACTTTTATCGATCTTAAAACTCCCACTTCCTCCGGTCACGTTAAGGTTATAATTCCCATCTGAAACCTTTATATCAACATTACCATGTATATCATTATTCAGGTCACCTTCTTTGATAATAAGTTTGTCATTCCCTTTTTTTATTTCATATTGACGGCCTTCGGCAACCGTTAATGACATAGAGTGGTTAATATTGCAGGTCATATCCTTTTTTACTGTAAGGAAACAATCACCAGAAGAGGTTAATATGATTTTTTCCTCATTTTCTTTGTCATCAAAAACCAGCTGATGACCTTCTCCCTTTTTACCATTTTTAACACTACGGGTGACAAATCCAGACTGACAATTATTCTCTGGCAGAGAAAAAGGCGGTTTATTCTGACCATTATACACGGAGCCCACAATAACTGGATAGTCAGGATTGCCCTGTATAAAACTCACCAGAACCTCACTGCCAATACGTGGAATAAACTGACTACCGAACCCCTCCCCGGACCATACCTGAGATACACGAACCCAGCAGGAAGTTTTATCTGTACCTGACGTTGACTTTTCACCCCAGAGAAATCTTATTTTTACACGACCATACTCATCTGTATAATATTCTTCGGAGTCAGGACCCACCACTCTTGCCAGTAAAACACCGGGAATAACGGGGGCTTCACCCTGGACATGAAGCGGACTTTTATTATCTGCAGCATACAAATCACAATAACAGGATCCCGCACACGTGATCCTGTCGTGGATATCATTGTTGACAGCATGGAGAGATAACGACGTAATTCTGTAGTCCTGTCCGGCAAGAGTGAAACGTTCACCGCATGACAGCCACCATGAAGTTGTTTTTCCAGTCCAGAGTTTGAGTTCACTGTCACATGATGCCATCAGCGCTTCTGAACGGTTTTTGATCAACTCACGTTTTCCATCAGGAATAATATCTTCATAAATTCCCTTACTGGATTTAATATCTGTTATCTTACTTTCTGACTTTATAGTAATTTCACTGACATTACTCTCATTATAACCGGAAAGTGTTACAGAGGGACATTTCAGATTTTCTGTCACAGACCATTCACTGATGTATCCGGGATTCGACTCCATGATATATTCAGAAGGCAAGTGTTCCAGTTTATAATAAGATGATTCAGAATGAGAGGCAGGGGCATCTGCTAACTTCATAATATGTTTATTTTTGTCATGAACAAAAAAGTAGTAAATACCCGCATCAGATAAAACTCTGTTAATAAAATCCAGATCAGACTCCTGGTACTGGATCTTATACTCCAGTAATGACTCTTGTTTATATAATGTCACTTCTGGAGGATCAAATGAACTGTCTTTTAAAATTGTTTTTACAATCTCTGATGGTTTTATATTTGACCAAACTCTGATTCTTTTACCCGTTGCCAGTTCAGCGATTTCTGGCTGTAACACAATAATGCAGGTATGCTGCATGCTGTTATCACAATTATAGATAACTTTTGTGACCACGCCATGAATGAATCGTGAAGGTAACGAATTATTGTATTGTTCTCCGATCTCACAACTCAGCCGCGTACCGTGTAACTTACCCAGAGAATGATAATCTTCCTTACTGAGACATTTAATTTCATAAGTATATACTTCGGATATTGATTCTCCCCCCTGAATCTCTAGTGGAAACAAAGACAAACTGCAACCATGTAACCGAATAAAATGTTTATCCTGGTGTTTATAAAAATCGTCAGATACAGGAGAATATGTTTTAAAAGATTTATTAAGATGTTCATAATCAGGTGGAGAAGAAACTTTAGCCATAAAATATACTCATCAAAATATACAAAAGTAGCGTTCTTTATGATTTTCTGTTCCAGACCCAAGAGCAAGATTAAAACCCAGCCTATTATTTTCATTCAGCTGATTATCAGTGTCACTAGGATAAATCTTCACATATATTTTAAATTTAAGAGCATCACCGATATATGATTTTATTTGTTGTCTGATAACACGATGAAAATCCTTTCCCGGCATAAATTCCTGTGATTTTTTATAGTCAACAGGTCCCAGAACGACATCAAAATGCGAATCCACCACCCAGCGAACATTACCGATGACAGGACCTTCCCCCAGCGTATACTGGCAATGACCCAGAACCCCCTGTTCATTGGGCTCTGTATTTTCAAAAGTGCCACGAAAGGGATTAATCGACACACTGATTTGATAGACTGACGAGAGTAACTGCTCAAGCCCGGCCAGGGATCTGACTGATGGTGAATAAAATGCAGTATATGCCAGACCTGTCACACTAATTGTCTGAGGACTGATTCCGCCTAAAGACAAAAGAACATTGTTAAGAACATTATTATCTCGTCTGTTTTCATCTCCTGACAGATGCATCTTTTGCCATGCGAGATAGGACAGGCAGTACATTCTGTGGTCAAACATATCCATGAATGCTTTAGGTGCATTGTCATTATAACGTAATTTTCTTTCAATCAGCCATTCTGTATACGCGACAGGAAGAACCCCTGCAGCCCCGGTCAATCCATTATCAAATAATGTGAGATGATACTTTCCGTCCTTACCGTCCTGATACAGCTCATCTATCTGACCATCAGGTGCATCCAGAGACAGGCTTGATGTGAATCTGAAATGTTCATCAACAACGTCATCAATACGTTCATCTGGCTTCAGAATTTTTTTCAATAAAACCCGAACTTTATTGAAAAAACTGAATTTACTTCTGCTATTAATCACAGCCATGTTAACTTTCCTGCTCTCATCGGCCATACACGACGAGTGTGCTCCTCATGTTCAATGATGGTAATCATACGAGTAAAGCTATTTACAGGGGCATGAAGTCCAAGAAAGTGATCAAGAAAAGAACAAAACATGAAACATTCAGGGTGCATACCTGCATCCTTTGAAAGCATCACAGTAATATCAATTCCACGAGCAGTTACAGGCGGATATATGCCGGGTAAACGGGATGAAACGGGTGTGATCTGTAATTCTTTAATCCATTCAATAAAAATTGATACAGAGTGATTATTGTTGTAGTTATATATGGACAGCATTTCTCTCAGTTTCATTGCCCCATCAGTACCACCAAGCAACACAAAATTAAGCGATAACTGAGAAATAATTCTCCAGTTCATTCCTTTTAATCTCATCGCCGGCAGCATTCTTGATGGCCTGTTCAGTGCGGTTATTCGCAGATGAGCGATATCTATATCACTATCAAAATCACCAGCAGAATCACCATTATTCATTGATGACGGAATATCACCATTTGTACATATTGCATCAATTGAAAGGACATCCCCTGACATAATGCGTGACTGTGCTCCGCCATCATCGCTCAGACGAATATATACACTTTCCTCAAAATTTCTTCTTTCAGAAGACATGCGATAACATGAAGTATGCCAGAATATATTACATGATTGTTGAATAACAGAGTGTTCAAGTCCAAATAAATTTTTTAACGGGAACTGTCTGACCAAATTATTTTCATATCTGTGCAATGTTACTTTATTTATATCCCAGATCAAGACTTCATCGCGGGAGTATAAATCCGCATTTACCTGATACTCATCCTGACCGTCAGATAACCGTAAGGGTTCTGTTTTTTTTTCGAAGAGATTAATAACGGGGGAACAGTTTATCCTGAAGAGTTCTTCAGAGACATGCTTTTCTATTTTATCCGGCTCATACTTCCCGGCACTGATTTTTAATGTTATGACGAATCTAAAAGAATCCCCTGAGCATAACTCAATTCCGGAGTCACATTTCACATCAATAAAGTTAAATCGTTCCGGAAAGGAAAAATAGTCCAGCGTGAGATTATGTATGTAAGAAACATTTCCTGTTCGTGGTAGTGTTACTTCCCCCTCATAAAATCCCGCACCGGATATATCAGTTCTTACACCATATAATATATCATCATTTTTTTGCAACACGATATTATCGACTTCATTGCACAATAATGTATATATGATACCCGTCACTGTTGCCGGACCATTAAGATAAAACCTTACCATATCAAGAGAAAATTTAGCGCCTTCAAAAACGTCTAAATTCACCTCAATTTCCCATAAGGAAGATACATTATCATAGTAAATTCTTGCTTCATTAACCGTTGCCGGAACGATAGTCAGAGGATATACCGTCCGAAACTGGCAGATGGTTTCAGATTTATGTTTTGAATATATTGTAGTACCTGAGGGAACATTATGAGGAGATGTTATTCCACTGGATTTCCTGTCTGGTTCAAATGAAGCAATACATGATGAGGGGTAGTGATACAAAAATTGGGGGGCCAGATTACGAAGCAATGCTTCCATTAACTCCGGTAAATCCTCATCTAACCTCTGATGAATTCTTGAGCTTAAAAAAGCAAAAGACTCCGTTAATCTCTGAATATGGGGGTCTTCAGACACTCCCTTATTATATCCAAGACGACGGGCTATTTTTGGATATTTACTTGCAAACTCAGCGCCTTGTTTTTTAAGAAAAGCAAGTTCTTTCTGATAGTAAGATAACAGTTTATTCATCCAGTGAAAACTCTCCTGAGTTTTTATCCCATTTAATACAGAGTTTTACCCTGTTCCTGAAAAACAGGGCAGTAACTGAAAAAAAAGAATAATCTTCATCACTGGAAAGATGCTCAACAACAGGCTCCTCCAGCCGGGGTTCATAACGCCGGAGCATCATCAATATTCTTGAAGATATTTCGCCATTAACAGCATCACTATGCTCACCCGCAGAAACACCATATACTGATGACCTTATGCCATAGTTCAGAACAGAACTGTTAACAAAAGGCAGTTCATCGGTTTCAAGGTATAAAGATCGTGATGATAACAACATTCCAAGCTCATACTTCAAATCATCTGACGGAACAAAATTCAGATTATCTTCCGATGAGCCCGGATTATCATCACGTAAAAACTGAAGAAACGAATGCATTCAGTATTTTATACAAGTACTTCTTTCTGTAAGTTATAGACGATAGGTCCTATTTTATCCGTCTTTTTGCGATCAGAAGATGGAATATTGAGTTCAATTGAGACACTTTCTCGAGGAGTAAACGAAAGTTCAACCATAAGATTAGAGTCTTGATCATGAGCCAACAACAGATCGTGCACACGGCAATCTTCATAAATAACCGTATATGATGAATACGAACTTTCTACCTCAGTGGCTTCCCTGCGCACAATTTCTATTGTAATTTTTTTCCCACCCCGTTTAAAAAAGTTCTCTAGAATACTTTTTGTTTCTTTCGTAACCTTAATCTTCAGAGTAACAATATCAAAAAAAGTACCGTCCACGCCAGCAAAAGCATGAAATGCGTTAGGACTATACCCATCAAAGTAATCACTAAACTTATCTACTTTCGAATTTCCCGGTACAACCGCTCCATTTATCTTTATTTTGATAAACTCACTGTTAGTACCTGCAGAAACATCAGAAAACGGAGATGATATACGACCACCCATAAAAACCTCTTAACTTACACTTGATGGTAAATCTGCAACAAGACGCAATGACATGCTTAAGCCCTCAAGCTGAAAATGAGGTTTAATCCATGCAATTGCACGATACGATCCTGGACTTCCAGGAATCTCAACAACTTCAACAGATGCTTCACGTAACGGATAACGGGCCTTTGTATCCTGGCCGGCGCTGTCTGATGCCACAACATATTGCATGATCCAGTTTTGCAGATATGTCTGACATTCTGTCTTCGACATAAAGCTTCCCACTTTGTCACGAACAATCACTTTCAGATAATGTGCGAATCGCGACGTGGCTAATATATACTGAAGCTGGCTGGATAATTTTGCATTCGCATTCGCCTGATCAGTATTATACAGTCGTGGTTTGTTCACCGACTGCACAGCAAAAAATGCGGCAAAATCGGTACCCTTACAGTAAATAAGTGGAATAAAGCCGAGGTCTGACAGTTCTTTTTCCCTGCGGTCTGAGATAGCAACCTCAGTCGGACATTGTAAAAGTCGCTCACCTGTATGGGATGTATAATTATAGGCCGGTAATGATTTAACCAGACCACCACCTTCCACACCACGAATGGCTGCACACCAGCCATACTCCTCAAAAGCATCAACTATCCGGCAGGCCAGTTCAAACGCGGTATTTACCCACAGATAGTCTTTGCCTGAGTTGTCTTCACTGATGTGCTCTTCAAAATTAAACGTCTCAGCAGGTACAGTTTTCATGCCATATGGGATACGCCCCAGAGACTGTGGCAAAGTCAGTCCCACATAACGGCTGTCATCGGTCTGCCGGAAACTACGCCAACGGGCATAATCGGTCGTTTCAAACAATTTAGCCAGATCACGCGGGTAGGGTAATTCGCTAAATGAATTCATGGACAGCATCCCCGGAGCAATAGCACTCAAAAACGGGGCATGCGCACTGGCAGCAACATGGGAAATATGCTCCAGTAAATCAATATCCTGTGGAGTATTATCGAAATAGAAGTCACCCACAAAAGCAGAATACGGTGTTCCCCCGAACGTTCCATACTCGCTTTCATAAATATTTTTAAATAATACAGACTGGTCGAAATCCGAGGCTGATTTAAAATCCTTGAGTAACTCTTTTTTGGTACAGTGCAGCACTGTGTATTTTACATTTTCAGTAACACTGGACTGAACAAGCTTATAAAGCCCCGTCCATGCTGACTCGATTTTCTGAAACTCAGTTGCATGCATAATCAGACTAAGCTGCTCAGACATCAACTTATCAATATCAGCAATTCGCTTTTCAATACCACCTATTAAATCACTGCTAATGACTAAAGAACCACTGGCAACTTCAGCAAGAAAATTATTAACCTGTAATTTAAACCGGTTCTTTTCAGAATCCTGTCTTACAGCTCTGGTATTATTTATAATTTCTTCAAGACAATCATCTGTAGCATACTGTGTTTCATTCTGCCCTAATGTTGATGCAATTGTCATGTTCATTCCTTACTGTCATCATTTTCAGGATTGCTATTAGTATTCACCAGTAATTCCTGAAGTTTTTCTTTCAGTTTTTCATTACTTGCGGCCCTGTTTCGCAGGTCACAGAGGTGAGAGCGCAATTCCGATAATTTTCTGAGACAATCAACCTGTTGAATCACATTATCGGGAGAAAAATCGTCTTTACAATTAAAATTCAGTTCGACATCCAGTTTACCTTCAGTGCCCGGTAGAACACTGTCCACCATAAAATGAGCCTTCGGACTCATTGATGCCATAACTTCATCAAAATTGTCTTTGTCTATACTAATGAATTTTCGCTCTCTCAACGGTTTTTCTGATGAAGAGTACTCACCCAGCACCCCGATGACAAGGGGTAACTCTTTCGCGGTTTCTGCATCTCCGGTTTCAACATCGTAGGTTATCTGTACTCGTGGAGGTCGGGCTTTATCAAGCTTGTGTTGTGTATTACTCACTTTTTCTGTCCTGCAGCCAGTTTTAAAACCTTTATCATCAAAAAACGCTTATCACTTCAGATAAGCGTTTTTTGATGATAATAATTTTCAATTGCAGCATAACTAGTCACTACTGCAATGATGAATATGTATTATATATACGCATATAAAAATAAAAGACATAGCTACCGCACGGATATTTTCACATATAAAATATCCCACAAAAACTCTGTTTTTTGCAATTCCATTACTTAAAAGCAGACACAACCAACCGGAACTTAAAATAATAAGTTCAACATTATTCAAAACACCATTAACTCCTAGTTTATTTTATTAGCATTCTAAGTATTACGGCATATTTAACAACTAAGTTAACCCTATTTTTACGTTCATTTTTTCAAAGAAAATGACACAGATAAAAAAACACAACATTACCATACATTGTTTTAACCATAATTTGATTTTGATGGGGTTCTACGCCGTAACCGCCGAAATTTCCGTACCCCCAAAATTTTGGTAATACGTTACGTGCAACATTTTCACGTTATACAAATATCTGCGAAGTTATTTCTCCTTAACATCCCCACGACCAACGGTTTTTCTCTGACTTACTGACTCATAAATAATAGTGACAAACGCCCGCTCTCATACCATTGTAAGTGTCGATGTCGGTGATTCAAGACGGTAACCGGAGTTTACCCGAAAAACGTAATCTATGGTCACTTCAGTTTTAGTAACACCGAACCTGAGTCTGTCGTGGTAAACATGAAATCTGGTAAACCATGCTAGGATTATTTTTTACCCCGTTCTATTTTGATACTCACCACTACGCCCCCCGACTAAGGAGTAGTTCATGATTTCCTTTTCCGGGCTTCTGTTTATTAAAAACCCCTGTCGCTGCCCCCTACTCTCTCCACCTGCAATATACACAAAAAAAACAAACTATTAGATAAATTAATATCAATATTTAGCGCTGCAATAGCTGAGCCTATCTGTCCTTATTCATGCGCGAAATGATCGATCGTATAGGCTTGAGGTCCATAAAGAAAATGATAGATAAGTCAGAGGAAGGAATTACGAGTCCATTCTTGACCTGAACCAGGGATTCACGAACACGGGGTTTGAGGGCCAATGGAGCGAAAACGTACGTTAAGGAGATAATTCGTTGTTTATATTTAAATTTAGAGCTCTCAGCTCTCCTTTTAAAATATCCTCTGGCAGTGTGAATGTATAATGGCCCAACATATTGATATGCCCGTGCATCAGGGGAGATAGCCGAGCTCCGCATTCTTTTCAAATCGTGATGCCACGGCTTTCCAGGTCTCATCCAGCTGAATAGCCAGTTGTTGCACACCTTTACGTCCATCGACAGGATGTCCCAGTGCCCGACAGACAGGAATACGCTGAGTCTGCCACTCTTCACCTTGCAACAACTTCTCGCGAGGATCTCCCCAGCGATCACTGCTTTCAAGCCAGATGTCCCGGCGGTGTCAACGCCAAGATTATTGGCCGTTTTTCGCCATCTTTAATGTCCGCTATTGGTCATTAATGTTGTCCGCTTTCCGCCATTTCATCATCACTGATTGGCGTGGCGTTTTTTGCCAGCACTCCCGCTTTGCGTTTTTCCTTTAACGGGGTTCCGTGGGCATTTCTGCGATAACACACGCTAAGGAAAAGTGAAGTTCTTTGGATTGAAGCGATTAGTACGAAGTGGCCTGTATCGTTCAAGGGGATGGTCAATTTCGTTCCACAGGTAATCTCCAGTGAGCGAGATATGACCCCATGGTAGTGGTGATACACTGGACAAGAGCTCTTCCGGTATAATGATCCCCTGGCTGCGAATGTAATCAACAGCCCGACTGAGATAGACCGTGTTCCACAGAATTATTGCATTAACAACAAGGTTGAGGCCCGATGCCCTGTGAGCCATTGTCTCGGCAGCCCTGTTCCGGAATTCGCCCAGTTGGTGAAGAAAAATAGCGCGGGCAAGTGCATGGCGGCTTTCGCCTTTGTTGAGGATTGCGTGTGATCTGCAACGTAACCGAGTGTCAAGCAACCAGTCACAGATAAAAATTGAGCGTTCAATACGTCCCATTTCACGCAGGGCCAGATTGAGCCTGTTTTGTCTAGGAGATGCTGCCAGCTTTTTCAGTATTACCGATGGTGGTACCAGACCAGCGCCGATCGAGGCCTTAAGCCGCAGAACTTCATCCCAGTGCTGTTCTATTACTTCCATTTTGGCCTTTCCGGCGATCACGGCATCAAGTGGTTTATATTCCTCTGAGGGGGAAATAACGTACAACCTGCGACTGCCGAGGTTGCGAATACGGGGTATGAGTCTGTAACCAAAAGAGTGAAACATTGAAAATGTTGTTTCAGTCGCACCGGCTGTATCGGTGGCATGCTCATGAATTACCACAGAACTTTCGTTATGAAGTAAGCCGTCAGTACGTAGGGAGCCTCGCTTTCAGAGGCCTGAATCATTCTGGAAAAAAGGATGCAAAACGGTTCGATAAAAAACCATAAATCGACGCGCCAGGTCGTTTGCCGTATTTGGCGTTATATTCGAGGCTGGCTTCTCCTCGTCCACCCGCAGGAAAAAACTGCCCGTCCGAGGATGACACATGCCCATCCCCCCATATAGCAGCAAAAGGATGTTCCTGTTGCGCATCGACCAGAACTGATGTGGCAGACGCATAGGTTTCAGTGCGTAAATGACGATCCATCATTACCATCATCTGGTGAATGGTGACACCCCGGGAACTCTGCGCCATCCGTTCTGCTCCCGCATTCGTCGCATCGGCAAGGATAGCAGCCATAAGTGCAGCTTCATCTTCCGCCTGTTCCCCGGTGCGATAATGGGTGAAACAATCAAGAAAACTGGTCCAGCTATGAACTTCTGCCAGCAAACTGGTAATTCTGATGCGTGGTACCAGCATGTAGAGTTTACGGCTGAGAGCCTTAATTTTGTCGCTCTCTTCTTCGCGAATCGGAGACACAGACAACCCTCTGCTGGAAAGTTCTGCATCGGGTATGGCATTCTCCGAAGCAGCTTTTGCCAGCGCTTTCAGTTTTGCGTTGAGTGTGGTGGTTCGCTCAGCCCGCCATTCAGCAAAGTTGTCCGGAATGGCAAGTCCCAGCCGGGATTCTGCCCGCATCTGCCCGAAAACATGGTGAGGAAGAAGGTAGTCCTCAAAACTACGCCAGGCCCGACTACCATCAACCCATATGTCACCTGTTTTCAGGCGTTCCCGCAAATGAACGAATACGGCGACTTCCCACGCCTGCAGATCGGTATTTTCTCCATGGATGACACGACGTCGCCATTTATGGGACATAAAATCGAGCGGAATTTGTTTGGGTAATTTTCGGCCATGATAGAACGCCTGCAAATACCCAATCGCCAACAAAACGCTATCATCCGGGCGAAAAGCTCTGAAAGAAAAAGCGCTGAAAATGAGTCGTCCAAGCTTACGTAATGATTTTTGTCGTCCGATAAGTTCATCCAGTTCAGAACAGTGATGGGAAGATGCCACCGAAGCTGCAGCCTCCATACTGGCAATCAAACCTTCCCAGCCGAGTGATGCTGTTATTACAGATTCAATATCAGTATTACCGTCACGTGCTGCCAGGAGAGCCCGTCCCAGCTTAATATGATCCTGAGCTACGACTTCAAGTACTTCAGCGGCTTTCAGACGACGCTCTTTCTGGCTTATCTCTGCTCTGCGCCTCGTGCTGCCAATCAATTTGCAGAACATATCAATTGCCAGATCTGTAATTGCTGCCTGCTTTTCAATAACAAAGGCTACCAGCGTGGCATGACGGCGTTCGGATGCCATTCGTTGTATTTCACGCGCATGTAAAACGCGAGAATCCCGGGCAATAATACCGTAACGGTTTACATGAATCCGTTTACGTTGCTCATCGGAGATTGCCGCTGTTCGTAATACCTCCAGCCTGGCAATTAACCCCTTAAGATTCTTGAGTTTCACGCCTTCCGGCGCTTCAGCTATCCAGCCTAAAATGCTCTTTTCTCCGACTCGTTCGGTAAGCAACTGCTCGAGAGCGCTAATGGATGAAGGTTTCAGATCCCTGATGAGTTCCCGATAAGAAAGGCGACGGGCAGCCGCCCGGCCCGCCATTGCCAGACGGATGAGTTGTGCCGGAGCAGGGGCAAGTAACTTCTGGTCCTTCAGCTTATTGATAACTGCTCTGGTGATCGGCAGTCCTTTTTCGGTGGTTGCTGCTTCGCGTGTAGCCGCGATAATGAGCATTCTGTAATCGCTACTCCGGACGGAACGAAGCTCCAAAGCCGAAACTATTTCGCGGGCATGTTCCCGGCGGGTTTCCTCACGTTGTGCGTAAAGTGTAAAAACAGCAGGGTCAATATCCAGTTGTTCCGCAACAACGGTGATAACAGCCTCCGGGGGAATCTCTCCTGCACGCAGTGTACGACCGAGATCACGGACAAGTGCAAGCTGAATGGCAAAACCCAGACGGTTATGAGATCGACGATGAGTTCTGGCGAATGCAATATCCTCGCAGGAGAGCGAAAACCGGGGAAGTGCATCCTCATAAAGTTCAGGTAATCCAAAAAGCGTATCGTACGATTTAGCGTCGAGAAATGACATTGCTCTGATCCGTTGTCAGATTACGCCCCCCAGGTCCGGCCCAGCCAATTCGTCGTAGAGTATCGGTGAGCGTTGAGCGTGGCACACTGAATGCGCGACATACTGACGCTTTACTGGCACCTCCTTCCAGAGCTGCGAGGATTTGATCAACCTTTTCAGCATCTATCGCCGGTGGCCTTCCGCCTTTTCTCCCCCGCCGGAGAGCAGCAGCCAGACCAGCATTAACGCGTTCTGTGATAAGTGTTCTTTCGTACTCCGCGAGCGTGCCAAAAAGGTTAAAGAGGAACGAGCCGTGTGGCGTTGTTGTATCAATAGATTCAGTCAATGATCGGAAAGCAATACCACGAATTTTCAGGTCTTCAATAATTCGGAGCAAATGTGAGAGTGAACGACCAAGTCGATCCAGTTTCCAGACTATCAGTACATCACCTTCGCGAAGTTCAGCGAGACAGGACTTAAGTCCCGGGCGATTATCACGAGCACCTGAAGCATGATCCTGATGTAAATGCCGGGGCTCCACTCCAGCAGCAATCAACGCATCACGCTGCAAAGAAACTGACTGACGTTCATCATTGCTTGATACCCGCATATAACCAATCAACATGTACGACAAACCTTAAAATTGAAGTTTCCGTACAGTTTCTCATTCCGACAGGGTTTGTCACGCAAAAAATCACAGATTTATGGATTCAATTTTCTTCAACAGCAGGACCTGACGGAAAACAAGTGATTTCCGTCAGGGAGGAATCGCTTAGCGGGTGTCATCGCAGAAATTCCCACGGAACCCCTGGTAGGCAATCCAGGACGCGTCACAGAAATGGACAATGCCGCAGAGTAACTGGCGAATGACAATGAGCCGCTTTATTATCGAGTTTGGTGACCGCCTTGACGGTCACTTTTAAGAAAAAGCATTTACACGGAATGGTAAACAGGCTCGGTCACTTGATAAATAGATATATAATCTACTCTTGTACTGTACTCTCTCTTAAGAAAGTCCAATAAATTTAATTTGTTTTTTATATTGTACTCTCCATGATTAGGGTCAAAAAATAAAGTCTCCCCTATTTTTTTTATATAAGCTACTGCATGAGCTTTAGTTCCTTGATCTAGTGAAATGTTTATAATGTAACACCCCTGAGTTAAAAGATATATTTCTATTGGATGTTCTGCTTTCCTCAAATATTTCAGTGTCAACTTGCCATTTTTCATTAAATAAGGATCTCCAGAATATTTTCCGCTCTGATA
>OBVC01000528.1_pt1 | contig 17547 bp, 16 predicted proteins | sample 1494991 | NCBI WGS metagenome assembly OBVC01 (sample SAMEA2579955, study PRJEB22360) | human gut metagenome
CTCCGCAAAGAAACGGCCGCGTGGAAAAGGGAATCGAGCTGGAGCGGGAGAAGCTCGCCTTCTTAAAAAAAGAGGCGGACCAGGTCATCGACACCAGCAGACTTCTGACAAAAGAACTGCGCCATGAGCTGGAAAATCTCTACAGCGAAGCGGATGGATGCAGCAGCATGTTCATCACAGTCGTGAGTTTCGGTTTCAAGTATGGGATCCCGGCGGATGCCGACCTGGTGTTTGACGTGCTTCCTCCCGAATCCCTACTATGTGGAGGAACTCCGGTTCCATACGGGAACGGAGCAGGCGGTACAGGACTATGTGATGCAGGGCGGTACCGGGGAAGAGTTCTTAAAGAAACTGAATGATCTTCTGGAATTCGTGATTCCGAAATATGAACAGGAAGGAAAAACGCAGCTCGTGATCGCGATCGGATGCACCGGCGGACGCCATCGTTCGGTGACGATCGCAGGAGAAGTATTTAAGCGTCTGACGGAGTCCGGGCGGTACGAGATCCGGCTGGAACACAGGGACGCGGGGAAGGATGGAGGAAAGTAAGTATGTCTTTTTCTTCCAGGATCAAGGAAGAGCTTTCCAGGCATATGAGTCCGGCAAGGCATTGCCAGATCGCCGAAATTGCGGCGATTTTAAGCCTTTGCGGACGGATCCAGATTTCCGGGGACGATCATTACAGCATCAAGATCCACACGGAAAATGTGACAGTTGCCAGAAAGTGCTTTACATTATTGAGAAAAACATTTAATATAGAAACTGATATCTCTATACGGCGGAATGCGCACCTGGGAAAAAACAGGATCTATTCAGTCTGTGTGAAACAGCATGAGGATGCACTCCGCGTATTGAAAGCCACAAAACTTCTTACGGAGGACGGAGAGATCGGAGAGAATCTTTCCGTTGTGGGAAATGTGGTCGTACAGAACCCCTGCTGCCGCAGGGCATTTCTGCGCGGCGCTTTTCTTGCATCCGGCTCCATCAGTGATCCGGAGAAGTTTTACCATTTTGAGATCGTCTGCGCGACAGATGCGAAAGCCCGCCAGATCCAGTCCATTATGGCAACGTTTGACATTGATGCAAAAATTGTCATCCGCAAACGCTATTATGTGGTATATATTAAAGAGGGGAGCCAGATCGTGGATATCCTGAATGTGATGGAGGCCCATCTGTCACTGATGGAACTGGAGAACATCCGCATCCTGAAAGAGATGCGTGGAAATGTCAACCGCCAGGTCAACTGCGAGACGGCAAACATCAACAAAACAGTGTCAGCCGCTGTGAAGCAGATCGAGGATATCGAGTTTATCCGCGACACGGTAGGCTTTGAAAGTCTTCCAGATGGTCTTGCGCAGATTGCAAAGGCAAGACTTTTAAAACCGGAAGCGACGCTGAAGGAACTGGGCGAAGACCTGGAACCGCCGGTTGGAAAATCGGGTGTCAACCATCGATTGAGGAAGCTTGGTGAGATGGCGGAGAAACTGCGGGAACAGGGAACCGAAACGTGAATGGAGACTAGTAAGCGCCATTCTTTGTGCAATTGAGGAGGATTATTATGACAAAACGTACGGTGACTATCGAACTTGCTTCTGGTCTGGAGGCTCGACCGATTGCGATGTTAGTGCAGCTTGCAAGCAGCTATGAGAGTACAATTTACGTCCAGAGCGACAACAAAAAGATCAATGCCAAGAGCATCATGGGCATGATGACACTTGATCTTCCGGTCGGCGAGCAGGTGGTCGTGACAGCGGACGGAGTGGACGAAGAGAAAGCAGTAAACGATATTGAGAAATATTTAAGCAACAACTAAGAAGCATGTCTGTATATAGCGACATTACGGGACTGCCGCCTTTCGGGGTGACAGTCCTTTTGCAATTGATGATAAAAAATACGGAGGAGACAGATGGCATTTACACACTTGCATGTCCATACAGAGTACAGTCTTTTGGACGGATCCAGTAAAATCGGAGAGCTGGCGGCGCGGGCAAAAGAGCTTGGCATGGACAGCATGGCGATCACCGATCACGGTGTCATGTACGGGGTGATCGATTTTTACCGGGCAGCCCGTGCGGCCGGGGTCAAACCGATCATCGGCTGCGAGGTGTATGTCTCCCCGGGCTCAAGATTTGACCGCGAGACTGTACACGGCGAGGACCGTTACTACCATCTGGTCCTTCTCGCGGAAAACAATACAGGATACCAGAACCTGATGAAGATCGTCTCCAAAGGCTTTGTGGATGGCTTCTATTATAAACCGAGGATCGACGAGGAGGTCATGCGGGAGTACCACGAGGGAATCATCGCCTTAAGCGCCTGCCTTGCCGGTGAAGTCCCGAGATACCTGGAAAAAGGTCTCTACGAGGACGCGAAGGCGGCTGCAAAACGCCACCTGGAGATCTTCGGCGATGGCAACTATTTCCTGGAGCTCCAGGACCACGGTATTCCGATGCAGCGCCAGGTAAATCAGGGGATCATGCGCCTCTCAAAAGAATTAAATATCCCGCTTGTGGCGACAAACGACTGCCACTACATCAACGCCGAGGACTGGGAGGCCCACGACATTCTGCTCTGTATCCAGACAGGGAAAAAGGTCTCCGACGAGAACCGTATGCGCTACGAGGGCGGACAGTACTATGTGAAGTCCGAGGAGGAGATGCGCAGACTCTTCCCATACGCCCCGGAAGCCATCGAGAACACCCACAAGATCGCGGAGCGCTGCAACGTGGAGATCGAGTTTGGTGTCACAAAACTCCCGAGATTCGATGTGCCGGAGGGCTACGATTCCTGGGGCTATTTAAACCACCTCTGCGATGAGGGCTTCGCGATGCGCTATCCGAATGATGACGGAACGCTCCGCGCCCGCCTGGATTATGAACTCGGAACCATCAAGAGCATGGGCTACGTGGACTACTTCCTGATCGTGTGGGATTTCATCAACTTCGCGAAATCCCATGGGATCGCTGTGGGACCGGGGCGGGGTTCCGCGGCGGGAAGTATCGTGGCGTACTGCTTAAAAATCACAGATATCGATCCGATCCGGTACCAGCTCCTCTTTGAGCGTTTCCTGAACCCGGAACGAGTATCCATGCCCGATATCGACGTGGATTTCTGCTACGAGCGCCGTCAGGAAGTTATCGACTACGTTGTGGAAAAGTACGGGAAGGACCAGGTGGCCCAGATCGTCACTTTCGGTACCCTGGCGGCCCGCGGCGTGATCCGCGATGTGGGGCGTGTCATGGACCTGCCCTACAGCCTCTGCGACCAGGTATCGAAGATGGTCCCGGCGGAATTAAATATCACGTTGGACCTGGCACTCAGGAAAAACCCGGAATTAAAGGCGCTATATGATTCAGATGAGCAGGTAAGAAAGCTCATCGACATGTCAAAGCGCCTGGAAGGACTCCCGCGCCACACCTCCATGCACGCGGCGGGTGTCGTGATCTCCAGGACCTCCATTGACGAGTATGTCCCGTTATCGAGAGGTGCCGACGGCACCATCGTGACCCAGTTTACGATGACGACGCTGGAAGAACTGGGCCTTTTAAAGATGGACTTCCTGGGACTCCGCACACTCACCGTCATCCAGGACGCGGTGAAGATGATCGAAAAGAACTGCGGTGTGAAGCTCGATCTCGAGCACATCGATTATGATGATAAAAAGGTCATGGATTCTCTCGGAACAGGAAAGAACGAGGGCGTGTTCCAGTTAGAAAGCGGCGGCTTCAAGACCTTCATGAAGGAATTGAAGCCGACTACCCTGGAGGATATCATAGCCGGAATCTCCCTGTACCGTCCGGGTCCAATGGACTTTATTCCGAAATATTTAAAGGGAAAGAATGACCCGGAATCCATCACCTACACCTGCCCGCAGCTGGAGCCGATCTTAAAGCCGACCTACGGCTGTATCGTCTACCAGGAGCAGGTCATGCAGATCGTCCGCGATCTCGCCGGATATACCCTCGGCCGAAGCGACCTTGTGCGCCGTGCCATGTCGAAGAAAAAGGCGGCGGTCATGGCGAAGGAGCGCCAGAACTTTGTTTACGGAAATGAGGAAGAGGGCGTAAAGGGCTGTATCGCCAACGGGATCGACGAGAAGACGGCAAACCAGATTTACGATGACATGACGGACTTCGCAAAGTACGCCTTCAACAAGTCCCATGCGGCGGCCTATGCGGTGGTTGCATACCAGACCGCGTTTTTAAAATATTATTATCCAAAGGAATTCATGGCGGCGCTCATGACCTCCGTGATGGACAACACCACGAAGGTCTCCGAGTACATTCTCGCCTGCCGGAACATGGGAATCCCGATCCTGCCGCCGGATATCAACGAGGGATACAGCGGCTTCTCCGTATCCGGAAACGGTATCCGTTACGGACTTTCCGCCATCAAGAGTGTGGGCCGGGCCGTGGTGGACGTGATCATCGCCGAGCGTGAGAGCGGCGGTCTCTTCAAAAACCTCGATGATTTTGTGTCCAGAATGTCCAACAAGGAAGTCAATAAGAGAACGCTGGAGAGCTTCATTAAATCTGGTGCCCTGGACACACTTCCGGGAACGAGAAAGCAGAAGCTTATCGTCTCCGGTGACCTTCTGGAGAGCAAGTCAAAAGAGAAAAAGACGGTCATGGAAGGCCAGATGAGCTTCTTTGACATCGCCCCGGAGGAGGAAAAGGACAACTTCCATATCACGTTCCCGGATGTGGGCGAGTATGACAAGCAGACACTTCTGGCATTCGAGAAGGAGACCATCGGCATCTATGTCAGCGGTCATCCGATGGAGGAATACCGGGAACTCTGGGAGAAAAATGTGACGGCGAGAACTTCCGATTTCGTTGTGGATGAGGTCGGAAAGACCATTGTGGAGGATAATTCCAATGTGGTCATCGGCGGAATGATCACGTCGAAAAAGGTGAAGACTACAAAGACGAACCAGCTCATGGCATTCATCACCGTTGAGGATCTTGTGGGCACGGTGGAAGTTCTCGTGTTCCCGAAGATCTACGAGAAGAACCGTCAGGTGTTCACCGAGGAAAACAAGGTGTTTATCCGCGGCCGGGCGTCCATCGGTGATGACCCGGTAGGAAAGCTGATCTGTGAGGAAGTGATCCCGTTCACCGATATCCCGAATGAGCTTTGGCTTCAGTTCGAAAATCAGGCATTCTACGCGAGCCACATCGACGATGTCATGGCGGCACTCCGTGATTCCGACGGAAAAGACCGGGTCATTATGTATTTAAAAGAAGAACGGAAAATGCGCAGACTTTCCGAAAACTGGGCAGTCCTCGCAGGGCCGGATCTTCTGAACCGCCTGTATAAGATCCTTGGTGAAAAAAATGTCAAAGTTGTGCAAAAGGTCATTGAAAAGAAGGGCAAAGTGTATTAAAATGGAACTGTTTGGTAGGTCTGTGCATTCACTGCGCTGACCGTAAGAGAACATTGGCTGGAAGGCAAAAATCCCATCGGCGAAGTCGATCCGGAATGGATTTTTGCATGTGACTGCGAAAAAACTGAGCAGTTACATTAAAATAAGGACGTGTACGGCGAATGATTGACAGAATTTTTTTATGGAGGAAACCCATATGTCAAAGAAAGAAGTCAGAACGATCGGAGTATTGACCAGCGGCGGAGATGCCCCTGGAATGAATGCGGCAATCCGTGCGGTTGTAAGAACCGCTATCAATAAAGGCCTGAAGGTAAAGGGAATCATGCGTGGCTACGCCGGACTCCTTCAGGAAGAAATCGTAGATATGGACAGCGTCAGCGTTGCGGACACGATCAACCGCGGCGGTACGATCCTTTACACAGCCCGCTGTGAGGAGTTCACAACTGAGGAAGGCCAGAAGCGTGGCGCTGAGGTATGTAAGAAACATGGTATCGATGGTATCGTTGTGATCGGAGGAGACGGTTCCTTCCGCGGTGCCGGAAAGCTTTCCGCTCTCGGAATCAACACGATCGGTCTTCCGGGAACCATTGACCTTGATATCGCCTGTACCGACTATACGATCGGTTTCGATACCGCTGTAAACACAGCGATGGAAGCCATCGATAAAGTCCGTGATACTTCCACCTCCCACGAGCGCTGCAGTATCATCGAGGTTATGGGAAGAAATGCCGGATATATCGCTCTCTGGTGCGGTATTGCCAACGGCGCGGAGGATATTCTCCTTCCGGAGCGCTACGACGGCAATGAGCAGTACCTGATCAACCGGATCATTGAGAACAGAAAGCGCGGCAAAAAGCATCACATCATTATCAACGCTGAAGGAATCGGACACTCCACTTCCATGGCAAGAAGGATCGAGGCGGCGACAGGTATCGAGACCCGTGCCACCATCATTGGCCACATCCAGCGAGGCGGTACACCGACCTGTAAGGACCGTGTTTACGCGTCCATCATGGGTGCGAGAGCTGCAGAGCTTCTGGCGGAAGGAAAGAGCAACCGTATCGTAGCCTACAAGGACGGCAAGTTCGTGGATTTCGATATCCAGGAGGCACTGAATATGAAGAAAGACATCCCGGAGGAGCAGTACGAAGTAAGCAAACTTCTCGTGCGCTAACTGCGTGGAAAGAGCTGCTGTCCGTATGACCTGCGGCAGCAGCAGTAAAGGAGCAGGAACATGGGTATCAGAGAGGACGAAAAGATCGCCCCGCACTGTGAGTTTATTCATGTCCACGACAAGGTGGTAAAACGGGTGATGGACGTGATGCCGGAAGGCGAGGAGCTCCAGAATCTTGCGGAATTCTTCCGGGTCTTCGGCGATTCCACAAGGATCCGTATTCTGTATGCACTCAGCCAGTCGGAGTTATGTGTGTGCGATATTGCAAGTCTTCTCGGAATGGGACAGTCTGCGATCTCCCACCAGCTTCGGATCCTGAAGCAGATGCGTCTTGTCAAGTTCCGCAGGGAAGGAAAGAGCGTTCTCTACTCTCTTGCGGACGGTCACATCCAGACGATCCTCGCACAGGGGATGGAGCATATAGGAGAGAAAATATGAAATTCACGAAGATGCAGGGCATCGGAAATGATTATGTTTATGTAAACTGTTTTGAAGAGACTGTGGAAGATCCCTGCGGGACGGCAAAGATGGTCAGTGACCGCCATTTCGGAATCGGATCGGACGGATTGATTTTAATTAAGCCGTCAAGGGTTGCGGACTGCCAGATGGACATGTACAATCTGGATGGATCCCGGGGTGCCATGTGCGGAAATGGGATCCGCTGTGTCGGAAAATATGCCTATGACCACGGAATCGTGGATAAGACGGAGATCGACGTGGAGACTGCATCCGGAATCAAGCATCTGTCTATGAAATTAAAAGACGGCAAGGTAGAGCTTGTGACGGTGGATATGGGGCGTCCGGAGCCGACCTCCGAGATCGGGGAGCCGATCACGGTGGATGGAAAAGAGTACTGTTTTACCGGCGTGTCCATGGGAAATCCCCACGCGGTGGTATTTATGGATGGAATCAAGGATATGGAGATCGAAAAGATCGGCCCGTCCTTTGAAGTCCACGAAAAATTCCCGGACCGCACCAACACGGAATTCGTGGAGATCGTGGACCGCGGACATGTAAATATGCGTGTCTGGGAGCGCGGTTCCGGAGAGACTCTTGCCTGCGGAACAGGTGCCTGCGCGACAGCGGTCGCCTGCATCTTAAACGGTCTTACTGACGATGAAGTCCGCGTGACACTGCTCGGCGGTGACCTTCTGATCCGTTGGGACAGAGAAAAGGACACTGTATTTATGACAGGTCCGGCGGCGGAAGTGTTCCACGGGGAGATCTGAAATACCAGACTGACAGCAGCCGGGTGCCTTTAAAACAGTGCTGGATCCGTGAAAATACGGTCGGGCAGCATAGATAAAACATGAACGCAGGAATCGTTTGGTGGTCTGGATATCACAGATGTCTGCCGCAGGGATGCGGCGCGGCTGAACGGTTATCTGTATATAGATAAGGAGTTCCGGGCATGTGACACAGCTAAATATACTTGAAAACCGGAACAAAGGAGATAATTATGGATCATATTGACAGGGAGATTCTGCAGATCCTGCAGCATAACGCGAGAGCGTCCTTGAAAATGATCGCGGAGAAGACATTCCTTTCTTCCCCGGCGGTTTCAGCAAGAATTGAAAAACTGGAAAAAGATGGAATCATCACATCCTACCAGGCACAGATCGATCCGATGAAGCTCGGATATCACATCCTCGCCTTCATCAACCTCAACGTGCTTCCGGAGGACAAGCAGAAATTCTATCACTACGCGGAAGGAATCCCGAACATCTTAGAGTGCAGCAGCGTTACCGGAGAATACTCCGTGATCATGAAGGTTGCCTTCGAGAGCACAATGCAGCTCGATAGCTTCCTCGGCCAGCTCCAGAAGTTCGGCAAGACCAGTACCCAGGTGGTATTCGCCACCCATGTAGGTCCACGAGGCGTGCAGGTACAGGAATAAGATACATAGGAAAAATAAAAAGGACATCTGAACGAGAGATACGAGGGTATTTCTGGTTCAGGTGTCCTTTTTGCTGCAAAAACAGCGTTTTTTAATCTGCCGCAGGCATTTCAAACCAATTATTGGATGGCCTGCGGTAGAGATATTTATAAGATCGCAACCAACGCCGACACGATCGGGATCGAGATCATGGACAGCAGAGTGGAGATACAGATCCCTTTCGACACCAGGGTGACATCCCGGTTGTATTCCATACAGAGCATGGACACGTTTCCAGCGATGGGGCAGCCGGAGAGGATCGTGGAGATCTCCAATAATGTACGGTCTTTGATAAAGAATCTCAGGACGAAAAAGGTGATCATCGGGAGAACCAGGAGCTTCAGGAAGGAGAAGAGATACAATTCCTTATCGGTAAACACCGTGGAAAACTTCACTCCGGCCAGAGTGGAACCGATGACGATCATCGCAAGCGGTGTTGTTGTGACACCAATGGTAGAAAACAGGCTGACCGCATGCTGCGGGAGGCGGATATCGAGAAGATAAATGCCGATGGCGAGGAATGCGGAGAGGATTCCGGGGGAGAGAAGCCTTTTGGCGTTGAACCCGGTGGATTTCTGAGAACCGCTGTTTTCTGGAGCGGCAGCCTGCACTTCAGAAACAGCAGCCGCAGCAGTATTTTTTGCGTCATCTTTTGACAGCAGATACACTCCGTAACTAAAAAGACTCAGGTTAAATGTCATCATGAAAATCGAAACATGCAGCACATACTCCCCACCGTAAATCGTGGAGATGATCGGGATTCCCATGAATCCCAGGTTGCTGTAGTTTAACATGAGTTCATATGTCGGGTTCCAGCGGATGGTCTTCTGAATAAAGTGGCAGATCACATGGGCCACCAGGAAGATGGAGACCGCCGCCACAAAGATCGGCAACATCTCCTGGTCATGGGCCATATCAGATCCCGTGACTGCGTTTAAGATCGTCGCGGGCAGGGAGATATTTACGATAAACCGGGAGACCTTCGACTCAAAAGTCTTATCGATCACGCCGGATCGGTTGGCGAGATAGCCGGTGAGCATTAAGAGAAAGAGACTCACCATCTGGTTGAATACGATTAACATGGTGTAAAGAGATCCTTTCGTGTGATTGCCAGGGAAAGTTTTAAGACATGGATGGCGCAGGTCTGATGATACGGGAATATGATAAGGTATCCGATCATTCATTCAAAAAATCGCTGTGGGTATCCGGACAGCGCAGATTTTGGACTCAATGATTGTATCATATCATAAAATTTATGAAAAAGGAGAATAATTTTGGCAAAGCAGAACAGTGTCATCATTGATCCGGGTCACGGCGGGAGTGATCCGGGGGCGGTATATGGGAACAGACGGGAGAAGGACGATACGCTGGCGTTGTCTTATGATATCGGAAATGCCCTGGAACGCCGGGGGGTCCGGGTGGAGTACACGAGAGTCGGCGATGTATACAACAGTCCATATGAGAAGGCGCAGATCGGGAACAGCTCCACGGCGGATCTGTTTTTGTCGATCCATCGGAATGCCATGGCGGTGCCGGGGGCTGCTTCCGGAACTCTGAGCCTGATCTTTGGGAGAGGTGGCGATGCGGAGACATTTGCGGAGAATATCAACAAAAAGCTTGCGGCGGTGGGCTGGAACGACCTTGGAATCAGTGAGCGGCCGAATCTTGTGGTCCTCAGGGATACAGCACTTCCGGCGGTTCTTGTGGAAGTTGGATTTATCGACAATGAGAAGGACAATGACTTCTTCGATGAGAACATGAGCCGGACCGCGGATGCCATCGCGGATGGGATCGTGCAGACATTTGCGGAGCTGGAAAAGCAGACGGCAGGCGAGGAGATGCCGGGCTTTTATATGGTTCAGACCGGGATCTATCGGGTAAGAGCCAACGCGGAGAGGGAAGTGGAGCACCTGAAATCCCAGGGATTCCCTGCGTTTATGACGTTTAAGGACGGACTTTATTATGTCCGCGCCGGGGCATTCCGGAATATGGAAAATGCAGTACGGCAGGAGCAGGAACTTCGAAAGCTGGGATATCCGACATTGCTTGTAAAGACATGAGTTATATACCTGTATTTTGTAATTGTGAAACTTACGAAGGAGCTGAAAAACAGCGAAAATATTATAAAAAAGACTTAAAATTTCAAACTATATATGGTAAAATACAGATAGAATAAAAAGCATTCCCATGATTTTTCCAGGTACATCTGCCGAGAGGCGGGAGGGGAAGAAGGAGGCATTTATGGCGGAGAATAAGAAATTTGTGATCACGGTCGGAAGACAGTATGGAAGCGGCGGAGCGGAGATGGCGAAACGTCTCGGCGAGCGCCTTGGACTTCATGTTTACGATAAGGAGATCTTAAAGATGACCTCCGAGGAGAGCGGGATCCGCGAGAGCTATTTCCACCTTGCCGATGAAAAAGCCGGAAATAAGCTGTTATACCGGATCATCCACTCTCTGATTCCGGAAAACGGAACCCCGTCTCTGGGATCTGACCTGATCTCATCTGACAACCTGTTCCGGTTTCAGTCATCGGTCATCCGGAAACTGGCGCAGGAGGAATCCTGCATTATTATCGGCCGGTGCGCCGACTATGTTCTCGACGGGACGGAAAATCTTGTTCGGATCTTCGTGTACGCAGAGATCGAGGAGAGGATCAACAAGGTCCGTGAAAAGGGATATTTCCCGGAGGAAGATATCTTAAAGAATATCAAACGGATCGACCGGGAACGTCGTGATTACTACCGTTATTATACCGGAAAGAGTTGGGAGAATCTGGAAAACTATGATCTGATGATCAATACCACAAAACTTTCCTACGATGAGATGGTGGAGTGCGTGATCGACTATCTGAAAATGCGCGGACTTATTGCAAAATAGAGGGAAATACGATAGAATATAGGCGGCTTGATCGTAGGCCGCCTTTTTCTTTTCTGTGCCATGTATCTGCAGGGAGCTGCCGGTGGCGGGTTCTGCAGGTAATCATGTGTTGGAGATAAACGGTTGAAAAATTGCTCCGGAAATGAGAAAAGGGCAGACATTTGAAAAAAGCAGGACCACAGGCGGAATTGTTTGATGCGGAGCTTTCGAATTGGAAAATCCGATTTGTGGAATGTAACAGGAGAGGAACAATAAATGAAGATCACACGCCCGATCCGCGCCGTCCTTTTTGATATGGACGGTGTCATGGTAGACAGTGAATTTGTATATATGAAATACCTGCTGGAGTTTGCAAAAGAAAAGAACCCGGCGGTGACAATGGAAGACATCAACCAGATGGTAGGCCGCAGCAGACAGGATAGCTGGACTGTGATGGAACGGGCCGTGAATAACGGTGAGACCTGGGAAACACTGATCAAGGAGTGGGCCGAAAGAGACATTTACAGCCGGATCGACTACCGGAAGATCTTCCGCCCGGAGATGAAGACCACTGTGCAGGAGTTAAAGCGCCGCGGCTATACGGTCGCCCTGGTATCCTCCACAGGTCCGAAGCTGATCTCGAGGATCGTGGAGGAGGTGGGCATGCGCCCGGAATTTGACCTGATCGTCAGCGGAAAACAGTTCAAACAGAGCAAACCGAATCCGGAGATCTACCACTATACAGCGGATACTCTGGGAATCCGTGAGGATGAGTGCTTTGTCGTGGAAGATTCCACTGTGGGGATCGAGGCTGCATACCGGGCCGGAATGTCGATCGCCGGCCTCAAAGATGACCGGTTCGGGTTCGATCAGAGCAAGGCGGATTACCATATTGATTCGATATCTGATATTTTAAAATACCTGTAATTTTTTCTAAAGCAGTTAAACTTCAAAAATGCTGAAACCATGGACAGATTATATAAAATAAAGAATTAAATATGCATTAGAACTTAGATAACGAATCAATAAAGAGAAAAATCACACGATATAACAGGAAACGGAGCAAACATATATCATGGCAGAAAACAACAATAAACAGGAAAACATCATTCTCTGCGGTGCAAACTCATACCAGCAGAAATATTACTTCAACGAGAAATTCAAACTTCTCCCGGAAAACATCAAAAAGGAACTGCAGATCATGTGCGTTCTCTTCACCGAGGACGTAGGCGGCATTCTCTTCCTTGAATTTACCCCGGAAGGAAACCTCGAGTTCCGCGTGGAGGCGGAGGACCAGGATTATCTCTTCGATGAGATCGGCAGCGGCCTTAAGATCCGCCAGTACCAGAGAGAAAAGAAAGAACTTTTAGAATCCCTGGAGTTATTCTACCGCGTGGTATTCCGCGGCGATAAGCTTGAGGACGAGCTGGGAAAAGAGGGAGAATAACACCGGTATCGGAGGACGCGGTATGAGAAGAACAGGCTGGAAAAGTATACAAAACAAAATGAGAAACTGTGGAGGAAATGAGGATAAGAGGAAAGCGCGGAAAACGATGATGGCGGCAGCGGCCGGAATTGCCGGTGCCGTACTTTTGAGTCTTACAGACTCCGGAACAGCAGGGATGACTGCCTATGCTTTCAACATTGGTCCGGGCATGGAGGATCACGATATCATATATTATCAGGAGCAGCCGGAAAACAACCCGGCCTACAACAACGGCTGGACGTCCAATGTCGGCCCCGGAGCGTCCGGTTCCAATCCGGGCGGCGGACTCGACAGTGAGAAAGATTACGTGTACTCGAAAGGCCCGGGAAACGAGGCGGCACAGCAGTACGCAAAAACAGAAAACAGCACGATCTACATCCACAATACCTACCGCGGCGGCAGCTGGAGACAGCGGGCTGACGGGAAATGGGCCTTATATAAGCCGGACGGGAATCCGGTCTCGAGTCAGTGGGGCTATGTAGATGGAAAGACATATCTGCTGGATATGTATGGAATCATGCAGACCGGCTGGCAGAATGTCAATGGAAACTGGTACTATTTAAACAGCAAAGGAGCTATGCAGACGGGCTGGCTCTTGAAAGAAGGAAAATATTATTTCCTGAACACGGACGGAACGATGGCATACGGATGGGTCAACTCTCAGGGCAGCTGGTATTACTTCCAGAAACCAGACGGAGACATGTTAACCAACGCTTATGCGCCGGACGGACGGTACGTAAACGCAGAGGGAGTTTTGATTCAATGACGTTAAAAATCGGAAATGTGGAACTTGAAAACAATGTGATCCTCGCCCCGATGGCGGGCGTGACGGATATGCCGTACCGGATCCTCTGCAGGGAGCAGGGAGCAGGTCTGGTGTGCATGGAGATGGTGAGCGCGAAGGCGATCCTCTACAAGAATAAAAATACTCAGGAGCTCTTAAAGGTGGATGAGCGGGAGCGTCCCGTGTCCCTGCAGCTTTTTGGCTCTGATCCGGATATTGTAGCGGATATCGCGGCGAGCCTGGAGGATGGTCCATACGATATTTTTGATATCAACATGGGCTGCCCGGTGCCGAAGATCGTTAAGAATGGTGAAGGCTCTGCCCTCATGAGAAATCTGAAGCTGGTGGAGGAAATTCTTACGAAACTCGTGAAAGCGGTGAAAAAGCCGGTGACTGTGAAATTCCGCAAGGGCTTTGACGATACCTGCATCAACGCCGTGGAGATCGCAAAGATCGCCGAGAGTGCCGGTGTGGCGGCGGTGGCTGTCCATGGTAGAACGAGAGAGCAGTATTACTCTGGAAAAGCTGACTGGAATATCATCCGCGAGGTCAAAAAAGCTGTGAAGATCCCGGTGATCGGAAACGGAGATGTCTTTACACCGCAGGATGCGAAGCGCCTTGTGGAGGAGACGGGCTGTGACGGGATCATGGTGGCCCGGGGTGCGAAGGGAAATCCGTGGATCTTTAAGCAGATCACCCACTATCTCGAAACGGGCGAGCTTCTCCCGAGACCTTCCGTGGAGGAGCTGAAAGCCATGATCCTGCGCCATGGTCAGATGATGATGGAGTTTAAAGGCGAGCTGGCAGGAATGCGGGAGATGAGAAAACACGTCGCCTGGTACACCGCCGGGTATCCGAATTCCGCGGCATTGAGAAATGAGATCAATTCGGTTGCGACACTGGAGGAGCTGACGGAGTTGATCGGGACGAGATTATAAGGAATATCAAAGGGAGATCCGAAGGATAACGGATCTCCCTTTATTCTTGCGTAACAGGGAATTCTGTGAAATTCCCTGTTACAAAAAAGGCACATTCTATAAAAAATGGGGTGATTCGCCTATTGACAACTGCCATAGATATCTGAATAGGAGACGAGAGTCACGTTTCCGAGTTTTTCGGCCATTTCCGTACATCCACTTGTAAAACCTTTTTTCGAAAACAGAAACAGATGTGTGGAGTTGTAGTGGAAAAGCTGGCTTCGATGAACAAGAAGCTCGAGGACACCGGAATCAACGAGATCGTTTGTCCATTTGCATTCGCAAAACAAGGCTGTATTCTTGTCCTGCTCTCCCATGATGTCGATTTCTGTTTGCGCATGTGTGGCTGGATCAGTTCCCCACCAACGCCCAAGCTCCTTGAAGAAAACAGGAGATTTTCCATTTAAGAGCAGCTGCCATAAATATTGGGTGCAGATATCTTCAAAGATTTTTCCCATATAGTCGGAAAGCTGAGGTCTGATCCTCTGATAGGCCAGATCAGATGCGCCGCGGACGATCAGGGAGGCATTATCAGGAATAAACCGGTACCAGAAGCGGAACATGTTGTCCTCAACCGTGTAAATTGTTTTTTTGGAGTTCTTTTCCCCGTAAGGTGTTTCGCGGCGAATTAGTCCCAGAGAGATCAGATTTTTTAAATAAGCAGTACAGGTGCTGCTGTTTTCGCCGACTTTTGTGCTGATTTCCGATAGCTTGGAAGCTCCGGAAGCAATCGCTGAGATAATTGCGTTATATAGCGATGGTTCGCGTACTTCCTGTTTGAGAAGATTTTCAGGTTCCTCGAAGAGGGCGGAGGATGAATTTAAAAATGTATTTTTTATGTTTTCATCAACGCTCATGGAATCATCCATCTGAAGAAGATATTGCGGGGTTCCACCGGCAATCCCGTAAATCAGGGCACAGTCAGATGGAGAAAAATTTCTGAAATAGTGGCATGTTTCAAAAAAGTTAAAGGGTAAGATCTTAAACTGTGCGGTTCGCCGCCCGTACAGGGGGGCTTTATATGCCAGCACATGATCCTCCATATAAGACATGGAGGAACCGCAAAGGATCAGCATGAGTTTTGAGCGATCTTTATATTGGTCGATTAACAGCTGGAGTACAGAAGAAAAGCTTTTTGATGATCGTGCAACATAAGGATATTCATCAATAACAAGGATGATCCGTTCCTGTTCTGAACGTCTAAAAACATACTCTAATGCTGACTGGAAGGTAAGAAAGACAGATTCAGCAGGATTACGACTGTCTGATTCCAGAATACTTCTGCTAAAGTTTTCAAGGTTCTGCTTTGCGTTGCTTTCAATTCCCATAAAATAAATAGAATTTTTGTCTTTAATAAAATGGCTGAGCAATGCGGTTTTTCCAACCCGGCGTCGTCCGTAGACAACTGCAAATTCAAATTTATCCGATCGATATAGTTTTTCAAGAGAGGACAGCTCTCTTTCTCTTCCAATGAACATGATTTCACCTCCGGCTGTTGAACATGTGATCAGAGTACAAACAGGCAAAAGACTGAATGGTTACATCTTAATTATAGCCGATAATATCCTCATCGTCAAATACAAAAAAGTCATTTTCATTTTACTTAATCATAAATTAGTTATTTATAATTAAGTAAATTATATTGAAGAAAATTTGCACTGTTTACACGACATACGGACAATAAAAACAGTTGTCATCACAGCAAATTTTGAAAGAACAAAAAAAATACGGATCTGGTTCCTCAGAAGATACCAGATCCGGATTTTGTGGTTTTGAGTGTTTAAAGAGTCATACGGTGTGCGAGGTTGTTTGTCTCGGCGTTTGCAACAAGACGGAACACGGAAGCTTTTGATTGTTCAAGGTGGTAGATGAGCTGCTCTTTTGCCTTTTCCCAGTCACCTTTCAGGCACGGTTCTACGATCGACATATGCTCCTTGAAAGTTGCCTCCAGGCGGAAATTCGAAACATTTCCGGTCATATATCGAAAACGCTCATTCTGCGTCTGGATCGTATCATAGCTTCTGTTGATAAATTCATTCGGGCAGGCGGACATGATCAACGCATGGAAGCGATAATCGAGGTCATAGAAGGAATCCTTGTCCCGATAGATTTCTTTGTTAGGATCCCATTTCTTGAAAATATCATAGAATTCATTCAAAGCGGAGACGGAAAGATTTGCTCCGTAATGGGTCAGGACATACGGCTCATACATCATTCGGACTTCAAAGATCATATCAATGTCATTTAATGTCAGAGGACGAACGAGAATTCCGCATTTCGGGCGGATTTCCAGAAGACCTTCCTGTTCGAGACGTCCAAGCGCGTCCCGCACCGGGGTACGGCTTAGAGATAATTCAGTGGTAAGCTGTTCTTCATTCAAAAAAGTACCCGGCGCATATTGACAAGTGACGATCTTGGAACGGATCGTATTGTACGCCAGGGTTTTCAGGTTTATTTTAGGCATAATGGACTCCTGTCTTTTTCTTCTCAATAAAAAAATATATAGATTCATACTAACACAAAACAAAATCGTTTTCAAGCAGATGTCGACGGTTTTTGCTAAAAACGTCAATTGGCGTTTTGCACAAGCCAAAAAGCTCGATTTTGTTGAAAAAGTCAAAAGTGGTGCAAATTTCTTAACACTTATTGACATTGGTGTAAAAAGTACTATAATCTGTTGTATACAACAAAGAATACAACAGATTTGATTTTGGAAAATTATACAGAAGGCAAAAATCGTAAAATTAAGGAGGAAACAACGATGAAAGCAATGTATATTGACGCACCGGGTCAGGTTTCTATTAAAGATGTAGAGATGCCGGTAAGAAAAGAAGGGGAAGTTTTATTAAAGATCCTTTACGGTGGAATCTGCGGAAGCGATCTTGGTTCCTACCGTGGAACATTCGCATATTTTGATTACCCGAGAATCCCGGGCCACGAGTTCT
>OBVC01000529.1_pt1 | contig 17523 bp, 15 predicted proteins | sample 1494991 | NCBI WGS metagenome assembly OBVC01 (sample SAMEA2579955, study PRJEB22360) | human gut metagenome
AGGAATTCCCCGTTACATAAAAAGGCACTGACGTGCCAAAGATGCACACTCGCGCAAAGATGTAGATTGTCGCAAGCGGCCGCGCGAGGCGCGAGAATGTGCTAAGGCACATTCTTTTCATTTTGGGGCGATTGTAAGTAATTTGGCGGTGGAAAGACAGGCGCTTATGTGTTAAAATGGATAGCATGAAAATGGCATTGCCTGCCCATTATGCGTATCAATGATCGGGCAGGACAAAAAGGAGAAAAAATGATTGAAGAATTAGTAAAGAGATATCCGGTCCTGGAATCCGTAAAGGGCCAGATCGAGAATGCATACAAGATCTTGGAGACATGCTATGAGAACGGAGGAAAGCTTCTGATCGCCGGAAACGGCGGAAGCGCCGCAGACTCTGACCATATCGTCGGGGAGCTGATGAAAGGTTTTGTAAAGCGCCGCCCGGTATCCACGGAACTCGCCGAGGCGTTAAAGCAGGCGGACCCGGAGAGAGGGGAAGAACTGGCGAAAAAGCTTCAGGGCGGGCTCCCAGCCATCGCCCTTACAAATCATACGGCTCTCTCCTCCGCATTCGCAAACGATGTGGATGGAATGCTCTCTTACGCACAGCAGGTAAACGGCTACGGAAAAGCAGGGGATGTGTTCCTCGGAATCAGCACCTCCGGAAACTCTGAGAATGTGATGTACGCCGCAGTGACCGCAAAGGCGAAGGGACTTAAAGTTATCGGCCTCACAGGAAAGACAGGCGGAAAGCTCGCGAAGCTCGCAGATGTCGCTATTATCGTGCCGGAGCAGGAGACCTACAAGATCCAGGAACTCCATCTGCCGATCTACCATGTGCTCTGCCTGATGTTAGAAGATAAGTTTTATGCGGAATAAAAAGACCATGACCTGGGGGGAATTATGAAGAGACGGGAATGGGCCTCGTTAATTATTCTGGCACTGGCGGCGGTACCCGCACTGTTAGTTGCCATCGGACAGGTTTATGTGACAGGCGTAGACGGGATCAGGCTCAGAAGAACGGAGACCATCTACCTTCTGACGGAGATCGCGGTGTTGTTCTTTTTATACCTGTTCACGATCTGGAAAATTGAATCGAACCGGATCCGGACAGGTGCGGTACTTCTCATCACAGCCGGATTTCTCTGGATCCACCAGGCATTCACGGCGATGATTCTGTCCGGCGCGTATGTGCTGGTGCTTTTGATGCTCGGCGCACGGATCCGCAGGGGGATGGACCGGGAGCACAGATGGAGGGAGTACCATGTGATCACAGGGCTGGCGGACTTCCTTCTTGGAAGTGGATTTATGATATGCCTGTTCTGCCTGGGATCCCTGTTTTTCGGATGTGGGATCACAAGCTTCCGGTTTCTCACAGTGGTCATCGCCGGACTTCTGGCTGGGTACCGGATGATGGAATTGAGGGCGGCGGGAGATAGCGGAATGCCGTGGAAACGCGTGCCGCAGAGAACCAGGATCTCCCTGGAGATGTCCATCTGTATCGCGCTGATGTTCGCCATGATCCTTTTGCAGGCGGGACGAATGAATATCTGTGCCGACTACGATTCCCTCCATTACGGACTGCGGAATGAGTATGTTTTGGACAACGGCGGCGGAATCTATGAAAATCTCGGAATGGTCAATGTGGTGTACACCTATTCGAAAGGCCTTGAGACACTGCTTTTACCGATCTCCGGGCTGCCGTCCTACGGATTTTTCCTGAGCTTCCAGATCTGGATGACTGTCGGCACTCTGATCGCGGCGGGACAGATCGTGGAGCTGTTTGTCGGAAGAAGGTATGCGGTGAGATGCATGACACTTCTCTCCTGCATTCCGGGAATCATGAACATGTCCATCACGGCAAAGACGGACTCCATGACGGTGTTTATGCAGCTTGTACTGCTGCTGTTTCTTCTGCTCTATATCCGCAGACAGAGGAACGCGTATCTCGTGCTGGCGGTGGACGCCTACCTGATGACGCTTGTGTTAAAGCCAACGGCACTTGTATTTTCAACGGTGGCCGCGGGAACGGCGGGGCTTTATATCCTGCTCACGAGACAGCTGAAATTTCGACTGAAGGGAAGTTTTCTTCCTTCCTGTATTTATATGATCCCGATGTGGCTTCTCATCTGGTACCGGACATGGCTGCATACGGGACTTCCGCTGACATCCGTGTTTAACTCGATCTGGGCGGCCCTCGGATTTACCGTGAGGTACCCGTACCGGTTTGAAAGTCTGCCGTCGAACGGCGGATCCATGATCTCAATCGAGGGACTAAAGCACATTTTAAAGAGAATTTATGGTGTCCTCATGGCCCCTGTGGGCGAGGACATGGCCCATGTGCGGATTGCCTGGAGCACACCGCTGCTTCTGCTCTTTCTTCTTCTCGTCTGTCTGCCGGTGCTGGCGGATGTGAGAAGATCGAGGCAGAAAGAGAAAAATACCTTGATCTGTCTGGCCTTGGTATTTGTGACGAACGGACTCATGAGTCTCATGGCTCTTTACCTGTTATGGCAGGTGGACGGCAACTATTTCCTGCTTCTCTATGCGCTGTCAGCGATCATGGCGGTGATTGTGGTAGGAAAATTAAAGAGTGGTTTCCTGCGCGGATCCATATGCAGGATGCTGGTACCGTTTATTCTCTTTAATGTGACCATCACGGCGGTGAGCAACTGGGGTGGAACCCTGGGACTGACACCGGTGAAGTTCATCCACAGGGGATATTATGATCATATGGAAGAGTCCCATGAACTGCTTGCGTTCTACGGAAATGAGAAGATATGGGATATCCTGGCGGAGAACCCGAGAAACCGAGTCGTCGTATTCGGTGAGCAGCCCGAGATGCTGCGTTTCCCATGCAGCACCCAGAGCTACACGGATATTGAGGGAAGCGGAGGAAACTTCAACCTGTCATCCAGCCCGGAGGTGATGGCGGACTTCTTTACATTCGCTGGAGTAGATTACATCTACCTCGGAAGCGGATATTTAAAGCCTGGAACGGACGGATTCCGGAACGTGACAGGTCTCTTGAAACAGGGGTATCTCTCAGACCTCCTGTATGAAAATGGAAACGGGCTTGCGGTATTCTCGTCCGAGCCGACGGAACTCACCGAGGAGGAGAGCGAGGCACTTTTAGCGGAGTTTACCGAAAAATACTGGCCCGGAGAACAGCAGTAAGGGGATAAGACATGAATTTACAGGAGAAGATCCTGGAAGCGTGGAAGAGATGGAGCCCGGAGCTTCTGATCTTTGCAATCTTTCTGGGATTTGGATTTTGGATCAACCGGGGAGTGGAATTAAAGGGACTTTACATGGATGACCTGTATCTCTGGTCCTGTTACGGGGATCAGTCGTTTACGGAGTATGTGTTTCCAATGGGCAGCAGCCGTTTCCGCTTCCTGTTTTATCTGGCATCCTGGCTGGAGCTTTTCTTTATCGGGGGGCATGTGGAGTGGATGGTTCCATTCAACATCATCCTGAACGTGGGAATTGCGTACAGCATTTACCGGATGGCAGTGTCATTCAGTAACGGAAGAAAGATCATCAGCTTCGCGGCTGGGATTCTCTACCTGTCATCCAGAATGGCATATTATCAGATCGGTCAGTTTTACGGGCTGATGGAGAGCCTGGCGCTGTGGGCGGCGTTAGGCGTATTGTGGTTTCTGTACCGGTATGTGAATGAGAAAAGGGTGGGGGCGTTTCTCATGGCGAACGTCCTGTACTTTGCGGTCTGCTTCATCCACGAGCGGTACATGGCACTTCTGCCTTTACTTCTTATGGCAGTGGTCCTTGGATTTGGAAAAGGCCTGGCGTCGGAGACTGTGACGGTGGAGCCGGAGAGAAATAGTGAACCGGACCGCGCCGCGAAACCGGGACGAAGCCGCGGAAGAGGACAGAGCCGTGGGGCACAGAATAAGAAAGAAACGGCGGTTCGCACGGCAGCAACGGAGAAGAAGGCTGATTCCCGTTTTCCGAAGAGCCTGCTCTTTGTGATCACGCTTTTCGTGTTCGGCGCGATCCAGATGATCCGCCTTTACACTATCGGAACGCTTTCACCGGCGGGAACCGGCGGAACTGACGTGGCAGATACTTTTAAGTTCACGGACGCCATTGGACAGGCACTGAACCAGGTGGGACTCGTGTTTGGGAGAAACTCCGGACCGCTCCACCTCTGTATCGAACCGTTTGCGGACAGCCCGGATAGAATCAAAAATCTAATCCTGGCGGCGGAGGCAATTCTGGGTGTCGGCGTTCTGGCGGCTGTGATCGGTATGATCCGGGCGCGGGATGAGATCGTCTGCCATTTAAAGAACGCGGTGCTGTTCCTTGTGTTTATCACACTCTGCATCGGCAGCTCCAGCGTGACGATCCGTGTGGAGATGCGCTGGGTCTATGTGGCTTACGCGGCGGCGCTTCTGTTCTTTGCCTACCTGTCACGGGTGATGGGGAAGGCGGGGATCCTGGTGCTGTTGTACGGCTGCCTGATCTTCCCGGTGGAGACATATTACCGGGACAACTGGGACAACCTGTATCTGTGGGCGCCCCAGAGCCAGTATAATTCCCTGGCGGAGAAGACATACGGAACATACGGGGACGATATCTTCGACAAGGAGATCTACATCATCGGGAAGGATTTTGAGATCAGTGATTTTAATGCTGAAACATTCCTGAAAGTATACGCAAAAGATAAAACAAATGTTCCGAAGCTCCAGCTTATCGACAGTGACATGGATCTCAAGGAGATCACGGATGACATGGTGATCCTGTGTGAGGATCCGAAGCACAACGCATACAACGATGTGACGGAGATCGTGAAGAGACAGAGGTTCGACACGCCTTTCGGCAGCTATTCGGACGGATGGATCGATGAGCACGCGAAGATCGTTCTGACAAACGGGGAGAGCAGCAAGCTGACCTTAAAGTGCTACTACCCGGGCAGGCTTACAGGCGGTGAGACCTGTAAGATCAAGGTGAACGGACGGCAGATGGCTGATCTTGTATTTACGGACAACACGATGTACTACGAGATCCCGGCTGCGCCGTATCAGAGATTTACCGTGGAATTTTCCTGCAACTTCTATGTGAAAGGGGCGAAGGAACACCGCGGGGAGGAAAATCTGGCGATGGTCGTGAAGGTGGTAGACCAGTAAAAGAGGCAGGTCCGCAGAAATTTTTGCGGACCACCGGGAAAACGCAGGAATGAAATTTTCTGCAAAAGGGCAGCCGGAGAAGGCTGCGACAGTAAAAAAGGAGAATCAGAAGAATGAATGGACAGCAGTGGGCTCCAATGTGCGCGGGCTTTGCCGTTGCTGTGGTCCTGTTCCTTGTGCTCGGGTATTTCCTGAGGAAGAGGGACATGACTGCCCATCTTGCTCCCGTAAAGCGGGAACTCAAGAAGGAAAAGCAATGGCTGCGGCGCGGGGAGTATAATGCGGCTATGGTAAAGGGCCGCCAGAATCTGGAACTGTTTCTGAAGCTGGTGGCGGAATTTAATGGGATCGAGCTCGACAATTCTGCCCAGGCGATGGCGAACGCCAAGAGCGGTCCGGATGGAAGAGGACAGCGCGAAACTTACCGGATGAACGGGAGAAAGCGTCAGAGAGTCATGACCTTCCAGCAGTTTGGATGGTGGCTCGACGAGAATGGGTATCTGGACCGGGTCGGAAAGTGGGAACTGAACGAGATCCGCGTGATCGGAAACAAGGCGGTTCATGAGAACTATGTTTCTAAGGAAGATGCCTGGAACCAGTACAATTATATGGAAGATGTTCTGCGGATCGTCGCTGACCACCACGCAAACCGGCGGAAACAGAGAGGACCGGCGGTTAAAAAGAGCCAGACGGGGTGCCATGGGGCGAGCGTGAAGAAGACGTCCGTGGCACAGATGAAAGGACGCGGACAGGGGCAGTCAAAGAGTGGAGGACAGAGTCAGGCAGGAAAAAGCCAGGCGAAGAACAGCGGACAGGGACATGCCCGGAAGCGTGAAGGCGGAAAGCAGACCAGTGGCGGGAACGCGAGGCAGGACGCAAAGGTAAGCGGCAATCAGAGAGTGGTTCAGAAGACTGAGGGAAAGAAAACGGCGGAACAGAAAAGCACTGAGAATAAGCAGACATTGAGAAAGCCGCAGAACGAAAGCAATGGGAAGTCAGCTGGAAAGAATGAGACGTCGGAGAGAACTCAGCAGAAGAGAGAAGTAAAAACAGCGGTCAATAAAGCCCAGCAGAGCAGGGAAGTAAAGATTGTAGAGAAGACCGCAGAGAATGCCCAGCCGGAGAAGCTGAGTTCTTCCGCAAAGAGGCGTCAGAGAAGAAAGCGCGCGAAAGCGGCCAGAGAGCAGGCTGAGGCAGCAGGAATGGTTCGCGAGACTGCACCGCAGAGTAAGGCAGCAAAGCCGACAGAAAAAATAGCAGAGCCGACAGAAAAAACGGTAAAGCCGACAGAAAAAACGGTAAAGCCGACAGAAAAAACGGTAAAGCCGACAGAAAAACGCACTGTGTGTCATGGGAAAGAGACAGATTGCCAACCGCGCCAGGTACAGCCCCAGACTTCCATGAGGATCGTGACACTCAGTCAGCCAACCGGCGGATGGACAGCGGGAACTGATAAGAAAGAGACAGTGAAGTCAGAAAAGTCAAAGAAGAACACAGCACCGCAATTGAAGCGGAAGAGTGGAGAAGCGGAAAAGCGGACGCAGGGGAATATTGCAGCAAGGCAGACACAGAATGAAGGCGCAGCAGATCCGACAGCGAGACGCCGCCGCAGACCGAAAAGAAGACCGGCAGCGGAACATGCAGGAAATAACGTAGGAAGAACCGCAGCAGGCGGAGGAGATCATGAAGAATAAGAAAAGCTATGTCTATATCGGACTTCCAGTTCTGGGGATGATTTTTTATCTGGCATATATCAGGCGCTCCGCCATTGACATGGTGTATTCCGATTATATCCGGCTCATCAATTCCTATCTGCCGGACGTGTGGAACCCGGATAAGTTTTTTGTGGCGGATCTGCTCACAAGAATTCCGGTGAACTTCTTAGAGCGCGGACTGAATGTCATGATCTTTGGATATAGCGTCACTGTGGACCGGATCATGGGCATCCTCGGATTTGGACTATCCGCCCTAGTCATCGGTCGGTACAGCAGGAAAAAGGAACTCTGCCCGGTCTGGTACGCGGCGATGATGATCGTCATGTTCAGCCTTAATAAGTGGGAGATGCTGTACAACGGAACCGGATGGGCGCATTTCCTGGCATTCGGATTGTTTTTCTGGAATTATGCCCTGCTGGATCAGGTGTACGAAAAGGGATTCCGAAACGCGAAGAAATCGGAGCTTGTACTTCTCTTTGTACTGCCGTTTGTGATCACCATAGGGGCGGCGGGACCGTACTGCGCGATCTACACGGTGACGATCGTGATGGCGTACCTGTTTATTTACGTGCGCGATATTGTAATTGCAAAGAGTTTATCTGGAAAATATCAGGCAAAGGCCGACAGACAGAATTTAAGCAGTACGGATAGGAAAAACGTATCGGGCAAAGGCAGGGAAAACGCTGGCGTGATCGGTGTAATTTCAGATGATCTTGCCGGAATCGGAACCGCCCGCGTGATCGCCCTGATCGCAGTGGCAGTCATTCCGTTTCTCATTTACCTCTGGAGCAACTCCCAGGCGGTTTACGAGTATTCGGGGGCGGTAAATGTGCCGCTCTTTACGGCTTTCCGACAGGATCCGAAATTTTTTATTAAATTTCTTCTTAAGTCTTTTGCTTCCATGGTTTTTGGAGTAGAATTGATTGACAGGAGCTTTGCAGGGATTCCGGGGAAGGTCTGGTGCGCGGTCGGTGTGATCGTCCTGTTTGCGTATTTCTTTGCGCTGTGGATGAATTTTTATTACCGGATCGAGAAACAGACGATCCTGCCGCTGATGCTCCTGGCAGGCGGTGGTATGAACCACCTGATGGTGCTTGTGAGCCGGTATATCTTTATGCCGAATGACAAGTATGGGATGAGTTCCCGGTATGCGCTGCAGTATCAGATCGGTGTGATCGGAATCTTTCTTACGTTCGCTCTGGCTGCGAAGTGCGGATTCTGTAAAAAGGAAGAATGCAGGGAAAGCAGAGGCACAGAGCCGAAAGGGGCACAGCATATCAGCAGGACTGAAAAGGATCCTTTGCCAAAGCTGGTAAAGAGATTATCGATCGCCCTCGCCGCCATGTTCCTCATCGGAAACGTGATGACGACGGCGGAGGAATTCCGCTTCGGAAAGTACCGGAAAGAACATAACCGGGACGAAGTAAAACAGATCTTATTAAATTTTGAAAACGAGTCAGACAAAACACTGGAGGACGCGCTGGAGTATCACAAACCGGGATGCCGGGAAGCACTTACGGTCCTCAAAGAAAACGGTTGGAATATATGGAGGTAAACCTATGAAAGTAGTAATCCTGGCAGGAGGATTCGGAACAAGGATCAGCGAGGAGAGTCATTTAAAACCAAAGCCGATGATCGAGATCGGTGAGAAGCCGATCATGTGGCATATCATGAAATATTATTCCCAGTTCGGGTATAACGAATTTATTATCTGTCTGGGATACAAACAGTATGTGGTAAAGGAGTTCTTTGCGGATTACTTCCTTCACACATCTGATGTGACCTTCGATCTTGCGAACAACAGCATGAAGGTCCACAACAACTATGCGGAGCCGTGGAAGGTGACTCTGATCGACACAGGACTCAACACCATGACCGGCGGACGCGTAAAGAGGATCAAAGATTATGTGGGAAATGAGCCGTTTATGCTGACCTACGGTGACGGTCTCGCAAACATCGACTTAAAGGCACTGGAAGAGTTCCACAGAAGCCATGGAAAGCTCGCAACCATCACGGCAGTCAATATCGGACAGCGCTTCGGTGTCCTCGACCTCGAGGATAACGGAAAGATCAATTCCTTCCGCGAGAAGAATGACGATGACGGCAGCCTGATCAACGGCGGTTACATGGTATTAAATCCGGGCGTATTCGACTACATTGAGGGCGATTCCACCGTATTCGAGCAGGCACCGTTAAGAAACCTCGCAAAGGACGGCGAGCTCATGGCATACCGCCACGAGGGATTCTGGAAGTGCATGGATACCCAGCGCGAGAAACAGCAGTTAGAGGCGATGTGGCAGTCAGGAAACGCGCCGTGGAAGATCTGGGAATAGGTTCACACGCCTGCTTTCCGGAAGCCGCTGTGAGGATCGCAGAAAACGGCTGCGCGGAGAACAAAAATCCGTAAATGGAGATACGAAAATGAATTTGGAAGAAGTATTTAACTTTTATAAAGGAAAGAAGGTCCTCGTAACCGGACATACCGGCTTTAAGGGAACCTGGCTTTCCAGGATCCTTGTAAACGCGGGGGCGGAGGTCACAGGATATTCCTTAAACCCGCCGACAGACCCGGCACTGTTCAACATGGCAGGGCTTGAGGGTAAGATGAATTCTGTCATCGGGCGGTAGCCGGACCTCGCCCATTTAAAGCAGGTATTCGAGGATACAAAACCGGAGATCGTCTTACATCTGGCGGCACAGCCTATCGTGCGGGACTCCTATAAGGATCCGGTCTACACCTACGAGACGAACGTCATTGGCACCGTCAATATTTTGGAGTGTGTCCGCCTGAATCCGTGCGTGAAGTCCTTCTTAAACGTGACGACGGATAAGGTCTACGAGAACAGGGAGTGGGAGTACGGCTACCGCGAGGTGGACCGCCTGGACGGCTATGATCCGTATTCCAACAGCAAATCATGTTCTGAGCTTGTGACACACAGCTACAGGAAGTCCTTCTTTGCGGACGGACACTGCGCGATCTCAACCTGCCGTGCGGGAAATGTCATCGGCGGCGGCGACTTCGCGAATGACCGTATCGTTCCGGACTGCGTCCGCGCGGCGATGGCGAAAAAGCCGATCGTTGTCCGCAATCCGCATTCTACCCGCCCGTACCAGCATGTGCTGGAGCCGTTAGCGGCATATCTCATGGTTGCGAAGGCCCAGTATGAGGACGGAAAATACGCCGGATACTACAACGTGGGACCGGATGACAAGGACTGCGTGACCACGGGTGAGCTTGTGGACATGTTCTGCAGCGCCTGGGGAAATGGACTTTCCTGGGAAAACAAGAGCGACGGAGGTCCTCACGAGGCAAACTTCTTAAAACTCGACTGCTCCAAGTTGAAGACCACATTTGGATGGCATCCGCGTTATGGCGTGAAGGAAGCCATCGGACTCACTGTTGAGTGGTGCCAGGAGTATGAGAAGAACGGCGATGTTGTGGCTGTCATGGACAGACAGATCAAGGAGATGTTCCAGTAGAACAGAAGAAAATAGTCCACTATTTGAAAAAGACAGGAAACCTGGAGGTGCGTGCAGAAACTTCCCGGCAAATGAAACATTGTATACAGCAGGAACGAGTTCAGAAATTGGTCTGCTGTATCATCAGGAAAGGAAAAAGTTATGTTTGAAAACAAGACAGAGGCGGAGGCAAGAAAAGAGATCCTTGACCTCGTAGCCGAATATGCCGATAAATTCCATAACCAGAAAAAGGAATTCCATGAGGGAGACCGTATTCCGTACGCGTCCCGTGTGTACGACAGCAGGGAGATGGTAAACCTTGTGGACAGCTCCCTGGAGTTCTGGCTTACATCCGGACGTTACACGGATGAGTTCGAGAAGAAGCTCGCGGAGTACCTTCATGTGCGCTACTGCGCCCTCGTAAACTCCGGTTCCTCCGCAAATCTGATCGCATTCATGACACTTACATCCCCGCTTCTCGGCGAGCGCCGTGTAAAGCGCGGGGACGAGATCATCACTGTTGCGGCAGGTTTCCCGACCACCGTAACTCCAGCGATCCAGTATGGCGCTGTCCCGGTGTTCGTTGACGTGACGATCCCGCAGTACAATATCGATGTCACAAAGTTAGAGGCGGCACTTTCCGATAAGACAAAGGCAGTCATGATCGCCCATACACTCGGAAACCCGTTCGATTTAAAGGCAGTGAAGGAATTCTGTGAGAAACATAACCTGTGGCTCGTTGAGGACAACTGCGACGCGTTAGGCTCCAGATACACCATCAACGGTGAGGAGAAATTCACCGGAACCGTAGGCGATATCGGAACATCCAGCTTCTATCCGCCGCACCACATGACCATGGGTGAGGGCGGAGCCGTTTACACGGACAATCCGCTGTTAAACAAGATCATCCGTTCCTTCCGCGACTGGGGCCGTGACTGTGTCTGCCCGTCCGGACATGACAACCTCTGCGGACACCGCTTTGACAGACAGTATGGTGAGCTTCCGCTTGGCTATGACCACAAATATGTATATTCCCATTTCGGATATAACCTGAAAGCCACAGACCTCCAGGCAGCCATCGGATGTGCCCAGCTCGAGAAATTCCCGACCTTCGTGGAGCGCAGACGCCACAACTTCGACCGCCTGAGAGCAGCTCTCGCTGAGACAGAGGACCGTCTGATCCTTCCGGTACCGGCTGAGAATTCCAGACCGAGCTGGTTTGGCTTCCTGATCACATGCAAAGAGGGAACAGACAGAAATAAGCTCGTCCAGTATATTGAGAGCAAAGGGATCCAGACGAGAATGCTGTTTGCCGGAAACCTCATCAAGCACCCGTGCTTCGATGAGATGAGAGCTGAGAAAAAGGGCTACCGCGTAGTAGGCACTCTGGAAAATACGGACCGGATCATGAGCGACACCTTCTGGGTTGGCGTTTATCCGGGAATGACAGACGAAAAGATCGACTATATGGCAAAAGTGATTAAAGAGGGGCTGTTACAGTGAGCGGAGAAAAATCCTTTGACCTGACGAAAGTCCATGAGGTCAACTTAAAGCTTTTAAAGGAGATCGACCGGATCTGCAGAAAGTACAAGATCAAGTACGCACTGGATTCCGGCACGCTTTTGGGCGCGGTGCGCCACGGCGGCTTCATCCCGTGGGATGACGATGTGGATGTCATGTTCACGAGAAAGAACTATGAGATGTTCGCGAAGGTCGTAAGGCGGGAGCTGCCGGAGGACATGTCCTTTGTGGAGCCGAACGAGTACCATGGCGGAAAGGCGTTCTACGACTTTATCTCCCGTGTGACCTACAATAAAAGCCAGAAGTTTGAGGACTCCGGAAAGATGGAGTTCTATGACGATAAGATCAGCCGCCTGAACGTGGACCTGTTCATCGTGGACGGACTTCCGGAGGGAAAGCTCGCGAAGAAGCTCACAAAGCTCTCCCACTGCGTTCTCTACGGATTTGCCCTGGGACACCGGTATGAGATCGATTACAGCGATTACAAGGGCGTTATGAAGCTTTTTGTGGCAGTTCTCGCGACCATCGGAAAGCTGATCCCATTCCCGGTGATCTGGAAGCTGTGGAATGCCCTCTGCCATATGGACAGCAGGAAAGAGCGCCCGTTATATTTCTACACGGGTTACGCGCCGAACTGGTTCTATGTGGAGATGAAGAGAGAGTGGGACGATGAGGTCGTTGAGATGCCTTTTGAGGACACAAGGTTCTACGCTCCGGCCGGCTGGGATGAGCTTCTGACGCAGCTTTACGGCGACTACATGAAGCTTCCGCCGAAGGAAAAACAGATTCCGGAACATTCCGATATGGAGATCAAAATTTATGACTAAACTGCTTTCGGTCGTTGTATCGGTATACAACGAGGAGCTGGCGCTAAGAGAATTCTATGCAGAGACAGGGAAGATCCTGAAAAGGCTGCCGGGAAACTGGGACTATGAGTTCCTGTTCGTGAACGACGGCAGCAGGGATCAGTCCCTTTCGATCCTAAAGGAGTTCGCGGCGTCGGACGAAAAAGTGAAGATCGTCAATTTTTCCAGGAACTTCGGGCATGAGGCGGCGATGATCGCAGGGCTGGACTATGCGGGCGGTGACGGTATCGTCTGCATGGACGCGGACCTGCAGCATCCGCCGGAGTGCCTGCCGGAGATCGTGGAAAAATTTGACGAGGGATATGAAGTGATCAGCATGGTCCGCACGAGGAATAAGACGGCTGGGCTGGTGAAGAATGTCACATCCGCGGCGTTCTACAAGCTGATCAACCATCTCTCCGATGTGAAGTTTGAGGCCAACGCCTCGGACTTTTTTGCGGTGAGCAAAAACGCGGCGGAAGTTCTCAGGAACAACTACCGGGAGAAGGTCCGCTTCCTGCGGGGCTATGTCCAGAGCATCGGTTTTGAGAAGACCACCATCGAGTACGAGGCGAGACCGCGTTTTGCAGGGGAGAGCAAGTACAGCTTAAAGAGTCTGTTCAAGTTTTCCATCAACACGATCCTGTGCTTTTCTGATCTGCCGTTAAAGCTTGGAATCTATTCTGGTGTGATCACAGCGCTTTTCGGACTGATCATGGTGATCTATACCGTCTATACCTGGAAAATCTATGGGGCGCCGAACGGCTATGCGACCATCGTGGTACTGATCTCGTTTATGTTTTCCGTGTTGTTTGTGATCGTGGGGATCATCGGCGAGTATATCGCGATCCTGTTTGCGGAGATCAAGGACAGGCCGGTGTATATCGTGAAAGATACTGCTAATGTCAAAAAAAACCGAAGCAAAGATACAGATGGACAGGATGTCCGGTAGGTTCTATGCATGGAAAATGATCCTGGCAGGAACTTTTTCAGCTGTGATCGGCGGACTCCCACCGGAACAAATGGAAAAACATTACAAAATCATGAATTATTTGTGTAAATTTGAGAAAAGGACTTCAAAAATAAAAGGGAATCGTATATAATACGTGAGTATGCCGATTTCCCGGAAAAATCTATTTAGCATAATGGGAGATCCGTTGAATTCAGAGGAGGAATTTTATCATGAAATTATTAAAGAGAATGGCTGTGCTGTCTTTAGTAGTTCTTGCCCTTGGCGGATGTACAAAGAGCAGCATTTCAACAGATGCACCGGTATCTGGAAGTGAAGAAGTGGATCCGGCAAAAATGGAGACGGATGACGATGAGACACTTCCGAGAGATCAGAACTTCCTTGTAGAGGATGAGACTGTAGAGACGACGATGTACGACTGGGAGCAGGCACAGAGCGAGTGCGACGGACTGTTCAACGACACATCTGCATTCCCGCAGTCTGTAAAGATGGAGTTCACTTATGATGAGTCCGCATTAAACATCGGTCTCACATGGACAGTAAAGAACGACACAACAAACGATGACGCTATGGAATATGCTGTGACAATGGTTAAGCAGTTCAACGATATCATCGCTGCACAGAGCATGGATCTTGAGAATTCCAGCACTGATTCCTTCGGAACACTCTGGAACCAGTTTTCCCTTGATGTAAAAGTTGTTACTGAGGGAGGAAAGGCACTTGTAGATAAGAGTTACAAGGCCGGAGAGAAGATCGACCTCAAGAGCAACGAGACTGCTGCAGAAGGTCCGGAGGACGTTGCAGACGATTCACCGAAGAAGCTTGACGAGACAAAGGCTTCCAAGTAATTAGTTGGAATAATTTTAACAGAATAAATAATTAAGACAATATAATGGCAGAATGCTTTTCAATGTGATCCAGAAAGCGTCCTGCCATTTTTTGTTGTCATATTTTCTTATGGTCTGCACAGACCTGCTGAACAGTAACAAACACCGCACTATTCTTAACGGCAGAATAAATGCGGCGTTTATATATGGATTCAGTTTTAAATTTCAGACCTGCGTTTATTGACGCGGCTTATTTTGCACACTGCTTCACGAAGTACTCAAACATCGGAAGAGAGTCGGCACATTCCTTCGGGTTTGTAACCGGGCCGGTCATGCGCTCCGGGTGCCACTGTACGGACCAGATCGGAAGAGTCTCGTGCTGCACAGCCTCTGTGAAGGTGTGTCCGTTGGACTCGCCCCATGCGATGGCCTCAAGACCTTCGCCGAGCTTGTCGAGGGCCTGGTGGTGGTAGCTGTTTACTTCCATGGACTCGCCGTAAAGGTTTCCTAAGATGGAATCTTTCTTGAGCGTCACCTGATGGCAGACACCCTTGGAGTGATCACCGCCGAGCTGTGTCGGGATATCCTGGGTGAGAGTACCGCCGAAGTATACGTTTAAGATCTGGATTCCGCGGCAGATGCCCCAGATCGGTTTCCTGCGGTCAACGAAGGCCTTGATGATCTTGTATTCCAGATCGTCGCGCTGTGGGTCTGTGATGACGAAGTCAAACATCTTTTCCTGACCGTAGAGCTTTGGTTCAACGTCTTTACCGCCGCTTAAGAGAAGTCCGTCAGCGAGATCCGCGTACTCCTCAGCACAGTCGTTGTTGACTGCAAGGATCGGGATGCCGCCTGCGCGGCGGATATTCTCAGCATAGTTCTGGTTTAATGCCCATGTCGGTGTTCCGTTGGCTGCTGCGCCGGTTCCTCCGGTCAGTAAGATCAATGGTTTCATAATGTAATTCTCCTTTTCCATTTCTGCCCGTCTGCCTGTCCCCGTAGTGAAATCTGCCGGAATGGATCCGGCTGTCTCTCATACAGACAGAGCGGAAGTTGATAGATGGCAGCTGTTTAAAAAGTGAAACAGCTATGATAGTATATGATAATTCTGCAGCACAGGGCAGAAATCATCCGTTTTAAGCGGCATGCCCCGGAAAGCGAAGCCTCCCAGAATCCGTGTCTGGCATCAGATGATGCAGGTCATCCCACATCAAGTCCGCTGTGGTAGGAATAGTTTCCAAGCTCCGCCAACAGCGCGGACATATCCGGCGGCCCGGATGAGACATTCGCGATCAGGAACGCATTGAGGTAATAGTAGACTGCATTGCATTTCTTCAAGGTCTGATGGTACAGATCCGGGAATGACGTCGTCGAGGCGATGGAATTATCCCATGGATTCGTCCAGACCTCATGGTCCAGGTTCAGGATATCGCGGACCTGGGCGGAAAGCTTATCCGTCACAAGCTTTTTAGAAGCGATCGGATGCTTTAGGAAGATTGATTCCAGGGAGCCGATCACATGGGTCTTATGTCCCGCAGGATCGGACAGGATCCGGCTTCCGAAGCGGATCGCGAAGATCGACCGGGCAACCATTCCGTCTGTGACCTGAAAGTTGTTTTTCTCTGTGATCTGGTAGTAGGTGCGGTTGATGCACCGGCTGAGATATCTGGAGATAAACTGGCTCTCCTGGGCGTTTAAACAGAGGGAAGCGGTCTGGTTGAATTCGGACGGCTTTTTGTGCTTGAACTTCCAGAGCAGGATCGCGTCGATATCGTTTTCCAGGGCGGCATGGAGTCCATGACACTCGGTCTTTTTCTTATCGGTGCGGTACTTGATCCGCCCGTAGACGAAGGGGTGGCAGATCGAATCAGAGATATAGTGGCACATGAATCCTGCGAGGAATGCTGCCGCCTCCTCCTTCTGCTGTCTCGAGTGGATCTCGGTGAGCTCTAAGAGACTGTTCTTAAAAAAGTCATTTACCTGATACTCGTGCATATGGGAACCGACGTTGCGGTAGTCCCTGTGGCGGAGGATCGGGACATTATAAAAGAAGATATCAGGTCCCTGGAGACCAAGCTGGTAGAGCCAGCGGTATTTGGATATCACATGTTTTAAATAGTTGTTCGGCAGGTCATTGTAGGCTTTCACACCGAACAGGTAGTGGGTCGTAAATCCCGGCACAAGAATCATCTCCTTTGAAAGAAAATGCCAAGGTCCTGCTCCGGCGCGGACTTTGGCTTTCTGCTTGTGCAAATAAAAGCTGCCATGGGCAGACACAGTGTTTATTATAGCATAGATGTGTGGAAATGGGAATAAAACGTAGTAAGAAATAGAAAAGGTAAAAACGCGGCGGGCGGCGGTAATGCGCGGCGGGATAGAAAATGAGGCCGTCAGGCTGCAGGGCGTGATATGGAATGAATATGATTGGGGAGATCCATGATATTGTGTGGGGACCATGGACACCGGTACTGTTTTTGATGGTGGGGACCGTATACAGTGTGCGGATCCGGTTCTTTCAGCTCAGGAAGATCCCGCGCTGGTGGGATGTGACCATCGGGAATCTTTTACGGGATCGGAAGAACCACCGGGAATCGTTCCAGTCGGCATGTACGGCGCTGGCGGCTACCATCGGAACCGGGAATATCACGGGGGTGGCGGCGGCTGTGATCGCCGGAGGACCCGGTGCTGTGTTCTGGATGTGGGTGTCGGCATTTCTCGGGATGGCGACGGCTTACGGGGAGACGGTCCTCGGCATCCGTTATCGGGAAAAAGGCCGGAACGGCGGTTGGATGGCGGGACCGATGATCTATCTGGAAAAGCGGCTGGGATGTCCCGGGGCGGCGGTTCTCTACGGATTTTTCTGCATCCCGGCAGCGTTCGGGATGGGCAGTATGGTACAGGCGAACGCGATCTCGGAGACAGCGTCCTATGTGTACGGGATCCCGGAGGCTGTAGTGGGGGTGATCCTTGTGATCCTTGCGGGCATCGTGCTGGCAGGAGGCGGACGGGGGAACTTTCTCGCCGCGGTGCCGCCGTCTC
>OBVC01000534.1_pt1 | contig 17326 bp, 15 predicted proteins | sample 1494991 | NCBI WGS metagenome assembly OBVC01 (sample SAMEA2579955, study PRJEB22360) | human gut metagenome
AGCCATGGGAGGTTATACCACCATCATCGACATGCCCCTTCAAAATGAACCGGCCATGACAAACGCGGCAATTTTTGACAGAAAAGTGGAGAAGGTGGACTGTAACGCATATACGGACTACTGCTTCTGGGGCGGCCTGGTGCCGGATAATTTTGACGAACTGGAAGGCCTGCATGAGAAGGGCTGTGTTGCCTTCAAATCCTTTATCGGACCGGTATCACCTGATTACAGCTCCTTAAACTACGGGCAGGCCTATGAGGCCATGGAGAGGATTAAGGAATTTGGCGGCCGTGCCGGCTTCCACTGCGAAGATTTTTCCATGATTAAATGGCAGGAAGCCAGGATGAAAAGAGAAGGACGTATGGACTGGCAGGGATTTCTGGATTCCAGGCCGGTGATTGCGGAGATGGTTGCCACTGTGGATATGATTGAGATTGCCAAGGCAACAGGGTGCAAGGTACATATCTGCCACGTGAGCAGTCCTGACGTGGCCCAGAAGATAAAGGAGGCCCAGCAGGCGGGCTATGATGTGACGGCGGAGACGTGTTCCCATTATCTGAGCCTGACGGACCAGGATGTCCTTGCCAACGGACCTCTGTTCAAATGCGCGCCTCCCCTGCGGTCCAAGGAAGATGTGGACCGTCTCTGGACCTATGTGGAGGACGGTACCTTCAGCGGTATAGCAAGCGATCATTCTCCCTGCTCCTACGATGAGAAATTCAAAGAGATTCTGGGAAATAAAATCGAGAATGTATTTGACGTATGGGGCGGCATCAGCGGCATCCAGAGCGGATTCCAGGTGGCGTTTAACGAGGGATGCGTAAAGCGGGGCGTGGATCCCAGGGTATTGGCAAGAGCCATGGCCCTTAATCCGGCAAAAGCATTCGGCATATACGGGAAAAAGGGTGACATACTTCCGGGATTTGACGCGGACCTTGTGATTCTGGACCCGGAAAAGGAGTGGGAGATTACAAGCGAATCCCTCCTGTATGTAAACAAGATTTCCGCGTTTGTGGGAATGAAGGGCAAAGGACTGCCCGTATGCACCATCATCCGCGGCAATGTGGTGGCTGAAGACGGAAGGATTACAGCAGAAAAAGGCGTGGGGAACCTGGTCAGGAGACTGAGCTGACAGAACGTGATTTTCAGACACTCCCCGGAAAAGGAGAAAGTATGAGTAATATAGTTGAAAATATGAATTTGAATCCGGAGCTGGTAAAGAACGTGGATCCGGATCTGCAGCCGACGAAAAAACGTATTATGGGGCCTCTTTCCTACGCGGCAAGCTTCATGGGAGGGTGCGTATCCATCGGCACCTTCTCCATGGGCGCCGGCCTGATAGGGGCATTGACAGTGGGGCAGGCCATCCTTGCCATGGTCATCGGATGTCTGGTCATCGCGGTGGCGCTGGTAATCATCGGCAACTGCGGGCATAAGTACGGTATTCCTTACACGGTACAGCTTCGGAGCAGCTTCGGCACCACCGGCGTCAAGGTGCCCGGCCTGTTAAGAGGTATTCCTGCCATTATCTGGTTTGGTTTCCAGAGCTGGGTGGGAGCGGGAGCCATCAACAGCTGTCTGAGCATCCTGTTCGGTTTCAGCAACCTTCCCCTGGTCTATGCCCTGTTTACAATGCTGCAGGTTGCCCTGGCCATCAAGGGATTTGAGGGCATCAAGTGGCTGGAAAATATTTCCTGTGTATTCATCATCGCAATACTGGCCTACATGCTGTATGTGGTCAAGACACAGTTCGCAACTGAGATTGATGACGTGTTCTCCGGAATCAAGGGAACATGGGGCATGCCTTTCTGGGCAGCCACCACCTCCTTCCTGGGAATCTACTCAACCATGATCATCAATGCATCCGACTATTCCCGTAACCTGGAGGGGAAGGTGGGACCCACCTTTACCGGAAGCATTTACACGGTTGCCATTCTGCCTGTAACGCTGTTTATGGGATTGATCGGACTGCTTGTGACGGCTGCTACCGGCAACAGCGACCCGGTTGTGGTGTTCTCCACAACCATGGGAAGCAAGTTCCTCACAGTAGTGACATTGCTGTTTATTGCATTTGCCCAGGTCACAACCAATGTGCTGAACAATATCGTTCCGCCATCCTATGTGCTGATGGAATCATTCCACATGAAATGGTCCCACGCCACCATTCTGGTAGGAATCCTCTCGGCATGCTGTATGCCGTGGAAGCTGGTGACGGATGATTCGGCAGCGGGCTTAAGCCTGTTTACCCAGTTCTATTCCGCATTCCTGGGCCCGATTTTTGCCGTAATGGCGGTGGACTATTACATTCTCCGGAAAAAGAAGCTGAATATCAATCATATGTATGACAAGCAGGGTGTGTTCAAGGGAATCAACTGGGCAGCCATCATAGCCATCGTCATCGGCTCCCTCTGCTCTCTGGTCATCGTACAGCTGTCCTGGTATGTGAGCCTGATTCCCACGGGACTTGTGTATTACTTCCTGATGAAGAACATGAAGAGCGCAAAGTCATTCCGCACAGGAACCATTTTCCAGGAGCAGGAAGGCTAGTTATCAGCACTGGGCCGGCGGCAGCTTCAGGTTTTCCTCCAGGAATGCCAGTGTCTCGTCCAGCAGTTTTTCCGTAAACGGGTTTTCTTCATCCCGGTCAAAGTCGTGGCCATCGCAGGAGGCGATGAACTGCCATGGGCGGAAACGGTTTGACAGCTCCAGGAATTCCCCATAGGGCACATCATTGTCACGGGTGCCGTGAGCACAGAAAAGGGGGCAGGGAAGGGCGGTGCAGGCGCGCAGGGTGTAGTCCAGATAGAAATATTTATCCCTGCCTTCATACAGAAGGGAACGCCAGGATCCGGTCTGTCTTGCATATACATAAATGCTGTAGTGGGTGTCCAGGCTTCCGGCCGTGTGGAGGTCAGCACCGGCCTGTTCCAGGCAGGACGCATCTACAGCCGGAAGGGAGCGGTAAAATCCGCTGGGTGTCTCATACCAGTGGTCGCACAGGAATCCGTATCCGTAGTAGGAGAGGATTCCTGCGGGCACGGCAGGCAGGTTGCCTTTGGCCCCGGCTAAGAGGCAGAGATAGGCTCCGGCGGAACGGCCCCACAGGAAGGACGGGAGTTTGCGTCCGCAGTACATTTCAGGATGATTTATGTAATGGGTGATGGAGGAACAGACATCACCCATTATGGTATCCAGCCTGGCGGCGGGCGCAAGAGGGTAGTCGTAGGATATGATGATATATCCGGCCCGGGTCAGGGTATCTATATGCCTTCGGGGCAGATCCTCCCTGCTGCCGTACAGCAGCCCTCCCCCATGGAAGTAAAGGATACAGGCTTTTGCATCTGTATCCTTTTCTGAATATACAGTTGCATACTTTGGATAAGCTGGATGTTCCAGGTTTATCTCTCTTTTTTCCGTCATAATGGTGTTCTCCTTTGTATAATAGATTAGTTATATTTAAAGATATTATAACATGAGACCGGAAAAAAGTGGGATGTGAAAAAATTAGCAATAGGGTATAAAATGGATAAAAATCATAGGGAGATTTGCATAAATACATAATTGAAAAAAGAGCGTTGTTTTGCAATAATATAAATATAAAAAAGTTGACCCAAAAAGGCCTTTAACAAAGAATGAAAGCGAGGAAGTAAATATGAGTTATTTAAATGATCAGGTAGGATACAGAGAGGAATTACTGGCAACACGTTCTGTAATCAAGAAGGAAAATTATGTTCTGCTGGAACCGGACGGTCTGGTTAAGAACAGTATCCCCGGTTATGAGAACTGCGACGTAACCATTCTGGGTTCCCCTGCCATGGGAGCTACCTTTGCGGATTATCTGGTTACGGTAAAGGAAGGCGGAAAAAACAGCGGCATTGGCGGTGAAGGTCTGGAGACGTTTATTTATGTACTGGCCGGCGAAGTGGTTGTCAAGAATGCCGACAAGGAAGAGAGCCTTACCGAGGGCGGTTATATCTTCTCCCCTGAGAGCGTTAAGGTTTCCTTTGAAAACAAGAGCGGCAAAGAAGCCAGGCTGTATGTATATAAGCGCAGATATGAGAAGATTGAGGGATACAGCGCATTTACGGTAGTGGGAAATGCCAATGATATTCCCTGGACAGAATATGAGGGAATGGACAACTGCCACATCAAGGATTTCCTTCCGGCAGCAGGTAATTTCGGATTTGATATGAACATGCACATCCTGAAGTTCAAGCTGGGAGCGTCCCACGGCTACGTGGAGACACATATCCAGGAGCACGGAATGTATTTCCTGTCAGGCAAAGGTATGTACAGGGCTGACAATGACTGGGTACCGGTAAAGGCCGGAGATTACATGTTCCTGGACGCATATTGCCCGCAGGCATGTTATGCGGTGGGACGTGAAGAGGATTTCGCGTATATTTACTCCAAGGATTGCAACAGAGACGTGCAGTTGTAGAATATTGAGAAGAAGCGGGGTGCAGATATGAAACTTTCCCATGATGAGTTAAAGGGGTTAATGAAAAATAAGCTGATGCAGGCGGGGCTGAAGGCGGATCATGCGGATATGACGGCCGATGTCCTCACCTGGTCTGACGAAAGGGGTTATCACTCCCACGGGGCTGTGCGTGTGGAGTATTACAGCGAGAGGATTGCCAAGGGCGGCATCACGGTTGATCCGAAGTTTGAGTGGAGGGAGACAGGACCTTGTTCCGCTGTCTTTGAAGGGGACAACGGCTGCGGATATGTAGCGTCTGTGCTGGCCATGGAAAAGGCCATCGAGATGGCAAAGAAGTCCGGCATCGCAGTGGTTGGCATCCGCAACATTTCCCATAGCGGCTCCATTGGTTATTATACGGAAATGGCCGCCAAGGCGGATCTGGTGGCGATTGCATGCTGCCAGTCCGATCCGATGGCGGTGCCTTACGGCGGGATAGAGCCTTACTACGGTACCAACCCCATCTCCTTCGCAGCCCCCACGGCTGACGAAAGAACGGTTGTATTCGACATGGCTACAACGGTCCAGGCATGGGGCAAGATACTGGACAAACGCTCCAGGCATGAATCCATTCCCGACACATGGGCAGTGGACGCCAAGGGACGTCCGGTTACGGATTCCAGCCTTGTGAATGCCCTGGTACCCATTGAAGGCGCCAAGGGATACGGCCTGATGATGATGGTGGACATTTTCTCGGGCGTGCTTCTGGGAGTTCCCTTTGGGAAGCATGTAAGTTCGATGTACCATGACCTGTCGGCAGGCAGGGAGCTGGGACAGATGTTCATTGTCATGGATCCGTCCAGATTCGTGGGATTAGACGCATTCAAGGCGTCCATGTCAAAGGTGCTTGATGAGCTGGGAGAGATGCCGGCCGCAGAAGGCTTTGATAAGGTATATTATCCGGGTGAGCGCGCGGTCATGAGGCGGGATAAAGCCTATGCCACAGGCGGCGTGGAGATAGTTGATGAAATCTATGAGTATTTAAAGAGCGATAAGGTACACTTTGATAAATATGACCACAAAAACAGGTTTGCCGAATAAGGAGAAGGGGAGCGTATGTTAAAAACCATAGTAAAAAAAGGGAGTTATCATGATTCTGTAGTCCTTATGCTTTTGACTAACCAGATTTCTTCCATAGAAGGTGTAAAGAAGGTTTCCATCATGATGGCAACTCCTGCCAACAAGGATATTTACAGGCAGAGCGGCCTTAGTACCAGCGAGCTGGAGGAGGCGTCCGCCAATGATATGGTGGTAGTGGCTGATGTGGATGACGACGGGCTGCTTGACGTGATCATGGAGGAAGTGGAGGCGTTCTTTAAGAAACAGTCCACTTCAGAGTCGGATAAAAAGGGAGCGGAGGCGGTCCGGTCCTGGGATAAGGCACTGGGAAAGCTGGCGGACGCCAACCTGGCGGTGATTTCCATACCGGGCGCTTATGCGGCGTTGGAGGCTGACCGGGCATTGGATGAGGGCATGAACGTATTCATGTTCAGCGACAATGTTACGCTGGAGGATGAGATTAAGTTAAAGAAAAAGGCCCATGAAAAGGGGCTGGCTGTTATGGGACCGGACTGCGGTACCGGAATCATCCAGGGTGTGCCCATTGCCTTTACCAATCACGTGGCTCCGGGACCCATCGGCATCATCGGAGCGTCAGGCACCGGCATCCAGGAGCTGACCACCATCATAGACCGTCTGGGAGAGGGCGTTAAAAACGCCATCGGCACCGGCGGCAGGGATTTGTCCACTGAAGTAGGCGGAATTACCATGATGGATATGATTGAGGCCATGGAAAAGGATGATACCGTGAAAGTGCTGATCATCATATCCAAGCCTCCGGCAAAGGCGGTGAGGGACAGGATTTCCGACCGGCTGAGCAACTTTAAGAAACCGGTTGTCACCTTGTTCCTGGGTGAGAAGCCGGAGTACCATGAGGAAAACTTCTACCATGCGTATACACTGGATGAAGCAGCCCGCCTGGCCGTGGGGCTGGTGAGGGGCCAGGATATCGCAGAGGGCAGCGTGGAGGCGGATTCCTCCAGCTTCTTCGCGGCAGAGGAAAAGAAGACAATCAAGGCATACTACTCAGGAGGCACCCTGGCAGGGGAAGCTGCCATGTTAATCAAGGATGCCCTGAACCTTAAGGTTCCGCCCCAGAAGGCAGAAGGCTTTATGTTAAAGACCGACGGACATATCGTGGTGGACCTGGGAGACGATGTATACACCCAGGGCAAGCCTCATCCCATGATTGATCCCGCCAAGCGCATTGAGTGCATGCAGGAGGCGATAGACGACGGGTCCACAGGCGTTATCCTTTTGGACATCATGCTGGGTTACGGTTCCCATGAAGATATGGCCGGGGCCCTCCTCCCTGCAATCATCCGCCTTCGCGACAAGGCCAGGGAGGAAGGGAGAAAATTATTCTTCGTGGCCACTGTATGCGGGACAAGAAGGGATTTCCAGGGTTATGACAAGGCCGTGGAAACACTGAAGGAAGCAGGGGTCATTGTATGTGAGAATAATAAGCTGGCTGTACATACGGCAATCCGCGCCATCGGTCTGGACTTTGAAGAGCCGGTGAAGGAAATCCGCCCCAAGACAACAGCCCGGATCCAGAAAACGGAAGCATCGGAAAAACTCCTTGAACTTCTGTCACAGAAGCCAAGAGTCATCAATGTGGGCCTTAAGAGCTTTGCTGAGGTCATAGAAGCCTTTGGATGTGACGTGGTCCAGTATGACTGGGCGCCGCCCGCAGGGGGCAACGTGGAGCTGATAAAGGTCCTGAATTTCCTGAGAAGCTGCCGGGAAATGGATATTGATGAGGCCAACCGCTCCGTTATTGCCAAAGTGGTTGCCAGCCAGCCTGTCATCAAGGATGTGGTGCCGGCTAAGTCCGTCATCAAAGAATTGAATGAGGGCAAGGTGATTCTCCATGCGGGACCGCCAATCCGGTTTGAGAACATGCCGGACCCGGTACAGGGTTCCTGTGTGGGCGCAGCACTCTTTGAGGGATGGGCCGCTACAGAGGAAGAAGCAAGAAAGATACTTGCGTCCGGTGAAGTGACCTTTATTCCCTGCCATCATGTAAAGGCCGTGGGCCCCATGGGAGGCATTACCTCCGCCAACATGCCTGTGTTCGTGGTTGAGAACCAGACCGACGGCAATGAGGCATACTGTACCATGAATGAGGGAATCGGCAAGGTGCTGAGGTTCGGTGCATATTCCAAGGAAGTGGTTGACCGCCTGCTGTGGATGAAGGATGTGCTGGGACCAACCCTTGGAAGGGCCATCCGTTCCATAGGCGGACTGAATGTGAATCCTCTTGTAGCCAAGGCAATCGCTATGGGAGACGAGTTCCACCAGAGGAATATTGCGGCGTCCCTGGCTTTCCTGAAAGAGGTCAGCCCGGTGATTACCAAGATGGATATGGACGAAAAGGACCGCTATGACGTCATCAAATTCCTGGCTGATACAGACCAGTTCTTCCTGAATATCATGATGGCAACAGGTAAGGCTGTCATGGACGCCGCAAGGCAGGTAACCGACGGCACCATTGTCACTGCCATGTGCAGAAACGGCGTGGAATTCGGTATCCGCATAAGCGGCATGGGGGATGAATGGTTCACCGCTCCTGTCAACACGCCCCAGGGACTCTACTTTACAGGTTATGACGGTGAGGACGCCTGCCCGGATATGGGTGACAGCGCCATCACAGAGACCTTCGGCGTAGGCGGCATGGCCATGATCGCGGCTCCGGCCGTTACCAGATTCGTGGGAGCCGGCGGGTACGAGGACGCGCTTCGTACCAGTACGGAGATGACGGAGATTACCATTGACCGGAATCCCAACTTTATCATACCAAACTGGAACTTCCAGGGAACATGCCTTGGGATTGATGCCAGACTGGTGGTAGAAAAGGGTATCACACCAGTTATCAATACGGGAATCGCCCATAAGGTGGCTGGCTACGGACAGATAGGGGCCGGCACTGTACATCCGCCTATTGCATGTTTTGAAAAGGCAATCGCGGCATACGCGAAGAAACTGGGGTTCTCTTTGGACTAAGCTTATGATGTAAGGGAGATGGGGTTATGGATAAAAAAAGAGTAGTAATTGCCCTGGGCGGTAACGCCCTGGGCAAGGATATCGAAGAGCAGAAGCAGGCAGTGGCAAAGACAGCTGAGGTGATTGTTGACCTGGTGCAGCAGGGCATGGACCTGATTATCACCCATGGCAACGGCCCCCAGGTGGGCATGATCCAGAATGCCATGGACCAGCTGGCCTGCAGCTATGAGAATTACAAGGAAACGCCGCTGCCGACCTGTGTGGCCATGAGCCAGGGGTATATCGGCATCGACCTGCAAAATGCCATCAAGTATGAGCTGTATAAGAGGAACATGGATGTAAAGGTATCCACGATCCTCTCCCAGGTGGAGGTGGACCCGGAGGACGAGGCATTTAAGAATCCCACAAAACCCATCGGCAGGTTCCTGACCGAGGAAGAAGCAAGGAAAAACATGGAAAACGGGATTCCCTGCATGGAAGACGCGGGAAGGGGTTACCGCATCGTGGTGGCCTCCCCCATGCCCATGAAAATCCGGGAGCTCAAGACCATTGAGACGCTGGTGGATGCCGGCCATATCGTCATTACCTGCGGCGGAGGCGGTATTCCTGTGGTGAATGACAATGGCAGGCTCTCAGGAGTCAACGCCGTCATTGACAAGGACAATGCCAGCAGCCTGCTGGCAGCGGAGCTGGAGGCGGATTACCTGATTATCCTGACCGCTGTGGAAAAGGTAGCCATCAATTTCGGCAGGGAGAACCAGGAATGGCTCAGTGACCTTACAGTAGATAAGGCCAAGGAGTACATTGCCCGACAATGATTGCCCAGGAGCAGTTTGCCAAGGGGTCCATGCTTCCGAAAATCGAGGCAGCCATCCGTTTCGCACAGTCTGGAGAAGGCAGGCGTACACTTATCACCTTGCTTGACAAGGCGGCGGAAGGAATCGCCGGCAGCACGGGGACAGTAATACATAAGTAATCGGGAGATAAAATATGAACGTACCAACAAATCTGTTTATGTGGATAATGGCATGTCTGCCAATCATTGTCCTGCTGCTGCTAATGATTAAGTTCCAGTGGAAAGTTCATTAAGCAGCCCCCGTGGGGCTGGCCATTACGATTATTACCGGCATTGTATTCTATAAAGCTGATATTAGGTTGCTGGCAGCGGAAAGTGCAAAAGGAATATGGAGCGCTCTTATTATCCTGCTGATTGTATGGACTGCGATTCTTCTGTACCAGGTGGCGGATGAAGCCCGGGCCTTTCTTGTAATCCGTAACGGGATGAGAAAGCTTTTGCCCAATGAACTTTTGATGGTGCTGGCCCTGGGATGGATACTGGAGAGCTTTCTCCAGGGAATTACAGGATTCGGTGTACCGGTGGCAGTGGGAGGTCCCCCGCTCATGGGCATTGGAGTAGTTCCCGTATTCGCGGTCATTATACCTTTATTGGGGCAGGCATGGGGCAATACCTTCGGTACCCTGGCAGCTGCCTGGGATGCCCTGGCCATGTCCACCGGACTTGTGCCCGGTACGCCTGACTATCTGGCGGCTGCCTTTTGGGCAGGTGTGTTCATCTGGATGTGGAATGTGGTGATTGGTCTGGTTATATGCTGGTTCTACGGAAAAGGAAAGGCTGTGAGGAAGGGACTTCCCGCCCTCCTTATCCTGTCCCTGATTCAGGGAGGGGGAGAGCTGCTTCTGACCCGGGTCAATACAACCATAGCCTGCTTCCTTCCGGCCTGTCTCTCCCTGGTGGCCCTGATACTGATAGGCAGAATGAAGATGTACAGACAGGAGTGGAGTGTGGAGGACAGCCGGATTATGGACCGTGGCGCCGCGTCCGGCACATCGGAGGAGACTCCGGACGGCATGACGCTGGTACAGGCATTTGTGCCTTATATCCTGCTGACTGCGGTTACCATGGTGGTGCTGGTGGTGCCTCCGGTAAATCGTTTCCTGAACCAGGTGTCCATTGGATTTTCCTTTCCGGAGACTTCCACGGGGTATGGATTCGTCAACCAGGCTACGGAACAATTTTCGCCGTTGCGGCCCTTTACCCATGCCAGTATGTTCCTGTTTCTGTCATCCATTGCAGGGCTGGTGTATTTCGGCAGGCACGGATGGATTCGTCCGGGAGGCGTAAAGCGTGTGTTTGTCCGTTCCATAACCATGTCCATGCCGTCGGGAATCGCTATCATCGGTCTTGTCATTATGTCCAAAATCATGGGCGGAACAGGGCAGACCAGCGTGCTGGCGGACGGGATAGCAAGGGTACTTGGCAAGACTTATGTCATATTGGCGCCTCTGGTGGGAATGGTGGGATCGTTCATGACCGGAAGCAATATGTCATCTAATATACTCTTTGGAGAGTTTCAGGTAACCACAGCCAATCTGCTTCATCTGAACCAGGCGCCAATCCTGGGCGCCCAGACAGCGGGAGGTTCTATCGGAAGCGCCATCAGCCCCAGCAATATCATCCTGGGGACTACCACAGCGGGAATCCTGGGAAGCGAGGGACAGGTGCTAAAGAGAATCATACCCTTCACGACCATTATGACGCTGGCAATCGGTATTATCGTATTTTTATCAGTGGCTGTTTCATGACGCGCAGGCAGTGCCGGGGCAGAGGAGGATGACATATGGAGACAGAGAAATTTTTCAAGACAAAAGGGGGCAGGCTCACAGTGGCCTTTGCAGCCATCCTGGCGGCCTTTGCCCTGATACTGACAGGACTTAAGATGCAGGGAGACGGGGGATGCCTGTTGGGATTTATTCTGCTGGTGGCGGCTATGCTGTACTCGCCGTTTAAGGTATATGTATTAGACAGAAAGAAATAAGAGGAAACACAAGTTGGTTTCCAAATAAAGAATAGAGAGGGTTTACTAATGGTGATTGAGGAGATTACAGGCAGGATTGCCAGGGATTTGGAGCATTTAAAACAGTTTACGGCAACACCGGGAAACGGCTGCACCAGGCTGCCGTTCACAAAAGAGGCCAGGCCGTAGAGTATTTAAAGGAGCTGATGACGGAGAGCGGACTTGATGTGAGGGAAGACGCTGCCGGCAATGTGATTGGGGTATTAAAGGGTGAGGACTCCCAATTACCCTGTGTCATGATGGGCTCCCACTATGACTCTGTATATAACGGCGGAGACTATGATGGGATAGCCGGCGTCATCTGCGCCATTGAAGTGGCACGTCTCCTTTTAGAAGAAGGAATCAGGCCTAAGAGAGATTTCGTGGTGGTTGGATTCTGTGACGAAGAGGGAACACGGTTTGGAACCGGCTATTTTGGCTCAGGAGCCATCCTTGGTCACAGGGATGTGGACTACATGAAAAAATTCCGTGACAAAGACGGTATATCCATCTATGAGGCCATGAAGGAATACGGTATGGATCCGGAGCGGATCAAAGAAGCAATCTGGGAAGACGGAAAAATCGGCTGCTTCCTGGAGGCGCATATTGAGCAGGGGCCGGTCCTGGATACGGAAGGCACAGAGCTTGGACTGGTAGACTGTATCGTGGGCATTCAGCGCTACATGGTGACGGTGCACGGCAGGGCCGACCATGCAGGAACCACACCCATGGATATGAGGATGGACCCGGTGGACGCGGCGGCAAAGGTTATCTCAAGAATAGCTGACTGGGCCAGGGAAAAAGCGGACGGAACCGTTGCTACGGTGGGATATGTGAACACCATACCGGGCGGGATGAACATTGTGGCGGATACAGCGGAGTTCACAGTGGATATCCGTTCCAGAAATAACGACAATATAAATGATATTACAAACAGGATCAAAAAGGCTCTTGAGCGGGCGGTTGGTGAGTATGGCGGCAGTTTTGACATGGAGAACAAACTGACCATAACTCCTGTGGAGCTTTCAGGGGAAATGCTGGATATCATGGAGAAAGAATGCGGGGAGCGGGGCTACAGCTGCAAGAGGATGTTAAGCGGCGCAGGCCATGATGCCCTGGAAATCGGTCAGGTACTTCCCACAGTCATGCTGTTTGTGCCGAGCAAGGACGGACGGAGCCATTGCCCGGTTGAGTTCACCAAATACAGCGATCTGGCCAAAGCGGCAGTGGTTATGGAGAAGCTGGCAAAAGAAAAGGTCATGAAATAGCATATAAATAGCAAAAGGACACAGACGTGATATTTTATTATACGTCTGTGTCTGTTTGTGCTATAATTAGGAGGTAGTGTTGGCAGGACAAATGATGGCGGTGAGGGAAAAGATGGGATTAACAGTAAGAGAACTTCTTTTGGCAGAGGAAATGAAGGATATCAAGGTACTTGCAGGCGACAGGGGACTGGACAAGGAAATTAAGGGTGTGACAATCATTGAGGCGCCGGACATCGTAAAGTTTATTGACGGCGGGGAGGTACTTCTGACAGGTCTGTATGCTTTCAGATCCTGTACGGTAGATGAATTCCGCACGTATATCAACGAGCTGAGCAGAAAGAGTGTCAGTGCCCTTGTGTTAAAGCGGGGCAGGAAGGTGGAGAATGCGGACACCAAGATTGAACTGCTGTTTACATTTGCCCAGGAACATAACATTCCGGTTCTGGAGGTGCCGTTCGAGGTTTCCTTCCGGGATGTCATGAGTCTGATTATGGAACGGCTTTTTAACGAGGAGGTTACCAGGCTTAAGTATTTTAAGACAACCCACGACAATTTCGCAGCCCTTGCCATAGCCCCTGATTCCACAGGAAAAGGTGTGGATGAGATACTGGATGTGCTCTCTAAGCTGATCCGCAACCCGGTAGCCGTATACAACCAGAACCTGACCTGCCTGGCGGCTACGGATCAGGCGCCAAGAGAGTTCGCCGTCAGCAGGGACGCGGTGCCGTTTGATCCGGGCACTTATTCCAATTACACCTATATGAGGCAGAAGGGAGAGGTCTCCCAGTGCCTGATCCAGGTGAAGATGAGTTTTCGGGAGAAGATATACCTGGTGGTGACAGAGTTAAACCAGCCCTTTGGGACCATGGACTGCATAGCCGCAGAGAGCGCCATTACGGCCCTGCGCTTTGAGTTTTCCAGACAGTACGCGGTGACGGAGCTGGAGAAGAAGTTCCAGAATGACATTATACACAATATTCTCAATGGAAAAATCCATTCTATGGGAGAACTCCAGAAGAATACCAGCCTGCTGGGGGTCGACATCAACGGCAGCTACCGTGTGATTGTGTTCGGCATGACAAACGAAAGCATGGCCAGGGGAGACTTTAAGGCCAAGGTAAAAGATATTGATGTCTTAAGTGATTTAATCCGAAGCCGTATATCCAAAGCCAAAATCCATAACGATCTCGATAAAATCGTGGTGATACAGGAGGTGGAAAGGGAGCAGACCCAGGAGGAATACCGCAAAAACATCAAAAAGATAGCGGAACAGGTTCAGGCGGACGTGGCCAGATATAACAAGTATCTTAAAATCAAAGCGGGAGCAGGCAGAGTGGTGGACGGCATCATCAATCTTCCGGAGAGCTTTAAAGAAGCCAACGAGGCGTTCATGTTCGTGGATGTGGCGGGAGAGACGCCGGAGGACGGAGGCCCCCAGATTATGCTGTTTGCGGACCTGGGCATATTTAAGCTGCTGTGCCAGTTAAGCGACCCTTCCATGCTGTTGGAGTATGTGCCGGAAGGGCTTCAGAAGCTTTATAACTATAAGAAACCCCAGAGGGATGACCTGATTACGACCCTGAGGGCGTATCTGGACCGGAATCTGAACCTTTCCAAGACGGCCCAGGATCTTTATGTTCACTATAAGACAGCGGTTTACCGCATTGAAAAAATAGAGAAGCTGACCGGGATTGATTTTGACAATGCCAACGAGGTGCTGGCGGTGCGGATTGGACTGGTGGTGTATAAGATGATAGAGAATTACAACAAGGATTTTATATAGCAGCAGGGGGTTGCGGCTGTGAGAATTCAGCCTGTAATATACCATAGAGAGATAGTTTATCCAGACTAGATAAATTATCTCTCCATTTTTATCAGTTTGCTCCGATGCAATCTGTTAAAATATTATCTATAATGTGCAATATAGATAAGAAGTTCAGGAAAGAAATAAACGGTGTGTGCAAGATTGACAACGAATAGAAGCGAGGAGGGGTTAAATGGATATCAATTTAGACAGGGTTCTCGGACGGCTGGAAGAGCTGTACCAATGCGGAGCCCAGGAAGACAGAACATTCACCCGCATGGCATATTCGCCGGAGGACAGGAAGGGACGGGAGATCTTCATGGACTATTTCCGGAAGCTGGGAATAGAACCTAAGATGGATGCTGCCGGAAACCTGATTGCCAGACTGGAGGGAGAGGATAAAACACTGCCTGCCATCATGACAGGCTCCCATCTGGACACGGTGCCGGACGGCGGGAGGGATGACGGGGCGCTGGGCTGCGTAGCCGGCCTGGAGGTCTGCCAGACACTGATTGAGAGCGGCAGAAAACTGCGCCATCCGCTGGAGATTGTGGTATTCACGGATGAGGAGGGCTTCCGGTTCGGAAGCGGAATGTTGGGAAGCGGAGCCATGTGCGGACAGGACCTTCATGTCAGCGAGGAGGACCTGGATATGTACGGACAGGCCAGAGGAGATGTGCTTAAGGCCTGCGGATTAAAGGTGGCTGACCTGGGCAATGCCAGACGGCCCAAAGACTCTGTGCACTGTTTCCTGGAACTGCATGTGGAACAGGGGGCGTCCCTTCACAAGAAGCAGATTCCCGTAGGTGTGGTGACATCCATTGCAGGAGTGAGCCGGTTTGAAATCAAGATTACGGGAGAGGCCAACCATGCCGGGAGCACGGTGATGGAGGACAGAAAGGACGCGCTGGTGGCTGCGGCCAGATTCGTGGCCCGGGTTCCGGAAATCGTAGCTGCTTACGGTAATCCGTTTACAGTGGCAACCGTGGGAACCATGAAGGTGGTGCCCAACTCAGTGAATGTGATTCCGGGGGAGGCTTTCTTCCACCTGGAGATACGCGACCAGGATGAGAAAGTGATGGAAACCATAGAACAGAAGCTGAGAGAGTGCCTTGGGGAAATCTGTGAGGCGATGGGGGAGGAATACAGCTTTAACCGGTTCTCCTACCATGAGCCGGCGCCCATGACCGAATGGGTGAAGGATGCCATTGAAGCCTCTGTCAAAGAACTGGATATTCCTTACACGAAAGTCCCAAGCGGGGCCTTCCACGATTCACTGCTCATGACAACAGTTTTTCCCACAGGCATGATATTTGTGCCAAGCGTGGGGGGAATCAGCCATTCCAGATATGAATTTACAGAGGGACGGGATATCGGACAGGGGTGCAGGGTGCTGCTGGAAACAGTCCTTCGTGTAGATGATATATAAACCTTGTGATAAAAAAATAAAAATGTGAAAGGCAGGTAAAGTTATGGAAAAGAAAAGAATTGGTATTATTGGCGGAGGTATTTCGGGAACATGTCTCGGATATCATCTGAGTCTTTATGACAATGCAGAGGTAATTGTGTTTGAGAAGGATACCATCGGCGGAGCTTCCACAGCAAAGTCCGCTGGAACCGTATGTCTCTTTGACGATTCCTTAAGAAACAGATACTGGGACGTAAGGCTGTATGGCTTTGAGTCATATTTAAAGATGGAAGCAGAGGAAAAGGGTTCCGCCGGATTTGATAAAACAGGTACTCTGGTTGTCGCAACAGATGAGAAGGTGGAGGCCACCATTAAGACAGGTATCGCCCTGGCAAAGGCAGCCGGCTATACAGGCGAGTACATAACGGACAAGGACAGAATCAAGGAAATCCTTCCTGACATCTCCACAGACAATATCCTGGGCGCAGGCTACACACAGGATGACGGATACTTTGACGGAACCATGATCTCCAACACCTACGCAAAGAAGATGCAGAAAAACGGCGGAGTTATCAAGACCGGCGTAAAGGTGACGGAAGTTCTGAAAGAGGGCAATAAAATAAAAGGCCTTAAGACAGACGACGGCCAGGATTATGAATTTGACTATGTTGTGGACTGTACCGGCCCATGGAGCAAATTTACCGGCGAGATGGTAGGCATGGACGTGCCGATTTGGCATACAAAGGCAGAAGCCTTCTTCTTATGCCCTCCAGGCAAGAAATTAGGCTATACCTTCCCGGTGCTTAAATACCCGGCCTTCTACGCCCTGCGCGCAGGAGACAACATCTTTATCTGCAAGTCCCACCTTTCCATGGATTTAAGCAATCCTATGCACGCAGGCCAGTGGGATCCGGACAAACTTCCGGCCACAGGCGGAACCGATGATTACTTCATTGACTTCCTGTTAGATCAGTTAGAGTGCAGGGTACCGGGAATCCTGGACAGCGGACTGGTATCATCCTGGCTTTCATACCGTGCGGAGCCAAAGGATTTCCTTCCGATTCTGGGAGAGACACCGGTGGAGGGCTATATCCTGGCAACCGGTTACGGCGGGAACGGCGTTATCGAGGCACCTGCCGCCAGCAGAGACCTTGCAAAATTCATTATGCGCGGAGAAAAGACACCTTTATTGGAAGACTGGGCGTTTGAGCGTCTGTTAAAATAAGAAAGCGGCGGAGAGGAGAAAATATGGATATAGCGGTTCTTATAAAACAGGTTCCTGTTTCCAACGATGTTTCCGTTGACCCAGAAACCCATGCCCTGATCCGTTCCAGTTCAGAAGGCATGATCAATCCTGCGGACCTGAACGCCATAGAGGCCGCCATGGTCTTAAAGGAGCAGACCGGCGGTAAGGTGGCCGTGTTCACCATGGGGCCCACTGACGCG
>OBVC01000540.1_pt1 | contig 17133 bp, 18 predicted proteins | sample 1494991 | NCBI WGS metagenome assembly OBVC01 (sample SAMEA2579955, study PRJEB22360) | human gut metagenome
ATATGACGCGCCGCCCCAGCCGCCGCCGTCACCGGGATAAGCCACATCTGCGCCCCAGCCGGGAACATCAAAGAAGTCAACACCGTGTCCGACTTCCTCGTCCGGTGTGAAAGCGATCTTGATGGTTCCGTGCGGGATCTCCGGGTGTGTCAGAAGTGTCTCCGCCATGGTCATGATCTCGGCAATTCCCGCCTTGTCATCTGCACCTAACAGTGTAGTTCCATCTGTAGTGATCAGATCCTGCCCCACATAGTTTTTTAAGAATGGGAACATCTTTGTTGTCATCTTTACACCGAGTGCCTTATTTAAAGTGATATCCTTTCCGTCGTAGTGCTTAACGAGCTGTGGGCGGACATTCTCATCCGGACAATCCGGTGAAGTGTCCATATGCGCGAGGAAGCCGACGGTCTGGCAGTTATAATCCCCGTTTGCCGGAATCGTTCCGTACACGTAACCGTGCTCACTCATGGAGACGTCCTTCACCCCGATATTCTTTAACTGTTCGGACAGAAGCTTCGCCAGAGCGAACTGTTTTTCCGTACTCGGAACTGTTCCCGCATCCTCTGCGGACTGCGTATCGAATGCTACATACTTGAGGAAATAATCAACTACTTTTGACATAACCCTTCTCCTTTACCGTATCATTATTTATCAGACATCCACGATCTTTTTTACTGACCGCGGTTATGTCCCGCAGCAGCCTGCTTCGTCCGGATCGCTCCGGGTCTACAGCATCACTGCTTCACAGGAATTTTCCGCTGTTGCGGTTTTATCCTGGCCGCTCCTTAATAGTTTCCCCTGAGGATCTTCGCAAGCTCTGAATTTTCATCCAGAATGATCGTCTTATTATCTCCCTTGAGACTCGCCTTTAACGCGTCCAGACTGCGGATATAATTATAGTAATCGGCCTTTCCCTCGTCATTGTACGCGCCGGAAAGGATCCTCATATACTCTGCCTCGCCTTCCGCCCGGATCTTCTCCGCCTGGGCCTGCGCCTCGGAAATGATGATAGAGACCTCTTTATCTGTGCTGTTCTTGATGACATTGGACTGGTACTCACCGTCTGCGATATATCCGGCAGCGATATTCTGCCGTTCAGAGATCATACGCTGGTAAACAGCCTCCTTGTTGGAATCCGGAAGGTCTAAGAGCTTCGTCTCCACCTTTTTTACCTTGATTCCGTAGCTGTCCAGAGAAGAACCGATCTTTTCCGTGATCATCTCTGCCAGCTTTCCGTCACGGCCGGAGATCACATCTGCCTGATCCGTGGAGGAAATGACATTTTTCACAGCATTGTATACAACAACGGAAATTCGGCTTTCCGCATTTGCTTTGTTTGCTCCGAGTCTGGAAAGGTATGCCAGCGGATCTGTGACACTCCACAATGCGAAGGAATCCGTTACCATCACCTTTTTATCCCTCGTATTAACTTCACTCGGAATAAGGTCATAGATCATCTCATAATTAGGAATCGACTGTGTTGTCTGAAGAAACGGGATCTTAAAGCTGAGACCCGGTGTCTCCACCACCCGGACCACTTTCCCAAACTGGAGAACAAGCTTATACTCATCATTGTATGTGCTCACCATACTGCCCTGAAGCAGAACAACAATCAGAAGGAGAACAACGATTCCTATGATTCTTTTTCCTGTCTTTTTCATTTAGTTCCCTCCTCCCGTCTGTGCTGCGCTGCCGGAAGCTGTCTCTGAAAATGGTTCTAACGGCAGCAGCGTCTGTGTGCCGTTTCCACCGGTGATGATGACCTTGAGATCCGGAAGAACTTCCTCCATCGTCTCATAGAACATACGCTTTTTCGTGATCAGCGGGTACTTTACGTACTCCGCGTATGTGTCCTCGAAACGCGCCACCTGTCCATTTGCCTCGTTGATCCGCTGTTCCTTATATGCCTCGGCATCCTGCAAAAGCTTATCGGCCTTTGCCTTCGCCTCCGGAATGTTCTCAGACTGATATTTCTTTGCGGAGTTGATCGCCGTCTCCATGCCCTGTTTCGCATCCTCAACCGCCTTGAACGCATTCGCCACATCATCTCTCGGCATTTCCGTATCCTGAATCGACACGTTGTAGATTCCATATCCGATATTTTCCTCGACGAGACGGTTTGTGAGCTGCTCTTTGATCCGCTCCTGAATCTGGGTCTTTCCGGTGGTGATCACATCATCAACATTATAAACGCCGACGGTATCGCGGATATAGCTCTGAGCCAGGTTCTTGATGATAGACTCGTACACACTTCTGTGGCGCACCGCCTGAACCGGATCTGTGACCATGTATTCCACATAGAAATCCACGTTTGTCAGATTGAAATCCTTTGTGATCATCAGGCTCTCGTTCTCGATAGATACCGGATTGTCTATGGAGGCGCCGTCCGCCCGGGCCGGGTCCGTCGTGTAGCCGATCTGCATACCCGTGATGGCTTTGGAAACCTTAGTCACGCGCTGGATCACCGGAATTTTAAAGTGAAGACCTGATGCCTCCTCCACTGCCGGTTTTCCGAACGTGGTGACCACCGCCATCTCCTCCTCGGAAAGAGTATAGAAGCTGTCAAAGGAAAGCACTGCCGCCGCGAGGACGATCACAACCGCAGTCACCGCAAGACCTGTGTGCTTCGGGACCCGGATCCCCGGCCCCTTCTTCTTCTCCTTCTTCCCGGAACCTTCCTCCGGCTGTTCGTACACCACGCGCTCTGCCTTATTTTCTTTCCGCTTCTTTGCACCCGCAAAGAGTTCGTCCAGTGTCCCGTTCTTTTTTAACGCCCGGAACACGAACGCCGCGATCACAACGAGCCATATGACCATCTCAATCATTCGCTGTCTCCTCCTTTTTCTTCCTTCCGGTCAAGATCCTGCTGGATCCCTTCCAGGTAATGGACATACATGTCCCGATGGCTCCGGATCCTGTACGCTTCCGGCACCACCTCATCATAGGTAAAGCTTTTTCTTCCGCCCTCTTCCATCCGTTCCCAGAAACGGTTCACCACATCAAAAGGAACATAATAGATCTCGTTCTCCGCTGTGAAGGAGAGGATAATGAAGGCAACTCCGCCCTGGGCTTCAAATTCCTTCATAAATGCGATCTGGTGCGGGTGGATGTTCTGAAGTGGGAACGTCCGCACCGCGCATTCCTTCGCGTCAAAGCAGACCGGGATCCCCTGAACCGCGCCGATATAGTCGACCGTACTTTTCATATCGAAGTACGCCAGCGTGATATGGCGGCTCTTTTTATCGATCTCGATGGGCGTGATCGGGGTCGGGATCTTCTGGATCAGGGCCAGCTTCTTTTCCCGGTAGCTGTCATTGGTCCGGTTGATCAGATCTTCCAACGTGGAACCACGAAGGCCCCTGGTTTTCCATGTTCCCATAGCTGTTCCTTATCACCAATGCAAATATTTTCGAGTGATTTACATAAGTTTTTTATGTCAACCACTTGCTTGCCACATGCCTGTCCGGCGCTGCCAGATTTTATGGCAGCCTGATCCCGGTCTCTTTCAGTACCGAAGCAAAATATCCCGGCATCGGCGCCTCAAACACCCTCCCGGAAAGATAGGCAAACGGTTCCGCAAGCTTCGGAAACTCCAGACGGTAAGAATGTAAAAGCTGATACTTCACGGTCCGCCCTGAGGGGTTCACCTTCGAAACTCCGCCGTACTTGGAATCCCCTACGATCGGATGTCCAAGAGACGCTAAATGGGCGCGGATCTGATGGGAACGTCCGGTCAGAAGTGTCACCTTGAGCAGCGTAAACTTTCCGTCCGTCGCGATCGGCTCATATTTTGTCCGGATCCGTTTCGGCTCCTCGTCTCCGTCTCTTCCTCCAAATCGCTTTGCCTCCGCCTCCGTGAGGATCCGCACCTGATTCTTCTTCTCATCCTTTAAAAGCCAGCCGTCCACCGTCTTCACGTCCCGGATCACACCGGATACGAGACACTGATAATACTTGTGGATCGAGCGGTCTTTAAACACGCCGGAAAGCATCTGAAGACCCGCCAGAGACTTTCCTGCTGCCACGATACCGCTGGTATTCCGGTCCAGACGGTTGCAGACCGAAGGGCGGAACGCGCGGAGCCCGCTCTCCGTGAGCTTGCCGCTCCCCAAAAGATAATCAATCAGATACTCCACCAGAGACTCATCGGTTTCCTTAGCCTTCTGCGACAGCATACCCGCCGGTTTATTGACCAGAATGATCTCATCATCCTCATAGAGAATATCAAGATCTACTTTCTTTACCTCCTGCACCTGAATACTGGAAAATTTTTCAATGGTGTCCTCCGCGAGAAACAGCTTCACGACATCGCCTTCGGCGAGTTTTTCATTTCCCTCACACTTTTTCCCGTTCAGCGTGATGTTCTTCTTGCGCATCATCTTATAGAAAAAGCTCTTCGACGCCTCATTCATGTACTTCGCGAGAAATTTATCCAGTCGCTGTCCCGCCTCGTTCTTTTCAATCACGATCTCTCTCATCTTTTATTCCCCTACATGGACAGACTCTTTAATAACTTTAAAACATGTGGAGCGCTTCCGTCATCCTCTTCCTCTGTGACGTTCTTAAGCTCAGAAAGCCTCCGTAGGAACTTTTTCTCCTCGTTCATGACCTTCGCGTTTCCGTCCAGCTTCCAGCCCACCAGCATCTCGTTTAAGAATTTTTCCGCCTTCCTCCTGTCCACGTTTTTGTTCGGACAGTAGAGGTAGACCCCGGTCGGATGGACCACCGCAGCGTCCACCGGCATGATCAGGTCATTCGATGTAATGATCAGATCGTATAAGATCGGAAATTTCTCCTCGTATGGAACACACGCGTCGTGAAATTCCGCCGGGACCTCCGGGATCCTCGCTGCAACCACCAGTGGGGACGCAAGGTTTGCCATCGGCAGCACCGTGAGGATCGCACTGATCGTGACAAGATTTTTATAGATCTGCTCCGTGATAAAGTTTCTTAAAATAAGCTGCGCAACAATCGCCAGAATAAACAGTACCACGAAGAAAAGCTGACGTTTCTTGTGGGCGGTACGGTAACGGTAAGTTCCTTTTTCCAGTCGTAATTTCAAGTTTTTCCCTCTTTTCTGCTATACTTTGTAAATTTTCAGTGCTCTGTCCCGCAGTCGGAGGTTACCAGTTGATAAACCCCATCAGGATCTCATGCGGAACGATCCGGCAGAGAACATAGAATGCTTTCATCCACGGGCCATATACCGAGATCCGTTTGCCCTTCATACTGTCCAGGAGAGCTTTTTTCACTACTCTTTTCGGATCTGCCATCGTGAGTTTCTTGATAGGTGCAAGCTTTCCCCCATTGAGAGCGATCCCGAAAAACTCCGTCTCAACAGGTCCCGGACAAACCGCTGTCACATAGATCTCCCTCTTTTTTAACTCGGCAGCCAACGCCCGGCTGTAGCTCAGCACAAAGGACTTTGACGCGGCGTAGACCGCGAATCCCGGCTGCGGCATAAACGCCGCTGCGGAGGCAAACTGGATGATCCGGCTGTTCCTTGAGATATACGGAAGTACCATCTCCGTCACCGCCACCAGCGCCTCATCGTTTAACCGCACCATTCCGGTGGAGAGGCCGCCCGGGATCGTTCCCGCGGCACCTGTCTTTCCGTATCCCGCGCCGTTTACGAGGATCTTCACATTCGGCTGTTCCTGCTTTAAAAGTCCGGAAAGCCTGCGGAGGTCTTCCTCGCCTGAAAGATCGAACGGCAGGATCCGCAAGGATACAGGAACCTTTCCAACGAGCTCCTCCAAGCGGTCCTTTCGTCTGGCGATGACCCAGATCTCCTCCAGTGCCGCAAAGTGATCCGCAAGGAGATACACCATCTCCCTTCCCATTCCCGACGACGCGCCGGTCACGATCGCAATCTTTTTTCCACTCATGAAATCTGCCTTTCTAAAAATATGGTCGAGCTGTATCAATGCTCATCTTTTTACAGATCCGCGCAGGATAACGCCGTTATTTCTTTCGTCCTCCCTGCTTCGGCTTCGGTCTTCTCCCACCGGTCTGTCCGGCCATTCCCTTTGCCCTGCCGGATAAGACCTGGCGGCCTTTTCCTTCCGTTTTCCCGTTCCCGGGCTTTTTTCCGGTCCTCGTTCCGACTTTTTTTCTATCTGCGATGTCCTTCGTCATCTTCCTTGGCTTGATCAGGCATTTCTGGTCAAATCCGATGAGATCCTCTCTTCCGGCCTTGATCAGTGCCTCTTTTACAAGATCATAGTTGTCCGGATTCCGGTACTGGATCAGGGCACGCTGCATCGCCTTCTCATGCGGGTTCGTCGGCACATAGACCGGTTCCATCGTCCGCGGATCCAGCCCTGTATAGTACATACATGTAGAGATCGTCGACGGTGTCGGGTAAAAATCCTGTACCTGCTCCGGCATGTATCCAAGATCCCTTAAGTGTTCCGCAAGCTCCACCGCCTCTTTCAAGGTGGAACCCGGGTGGGAGGACATCAGGTATGGAACGAGATACTGCTTTAATCCCAGCTTCTCATTCATCTTTTTATATTCCTGAGCAAACTTCTCATAGACGGAATTCTCCGGCTTTCCGAGAAGTCTGAGCACCTGATCCGAGACATGCTCCGGGGCAACCTTCAGCTGTCCGCTGACATGGTACATGCAGAGTTCTCTTAAAAAATCCTTTTTCTTGTCCGCGAGAACATAGTCAAAACGGATGCCGGAACGGATAAATACCTTCTTCACCTTCGGCAGCGCCCGGAGTTTTCTTAAGAGGGCGATATAATCCGTATGGTCCGCGATCAGGTTTTCGCACGGCTTCGGGAAGAGGCACTGTTTTCCAGGACATGCTCCGTATTTCAGCTGTTTTTTGCAGGCCGGAAAGCGGAAGTTCGCCGTCGGGCCGCCCACATCGTGGATGTATCCCTTAAAATCAGGTTCCTTTGTCAGGTATTTCGCCTCATCGATGATCGATTCGTGGCTTCGTACCTGAATAATACGCCCCTGATGGAACGTCAGCGCACAGAAGCTGCAGCCGCCGAAGCAGCCACGGTTGCTGATCAGGCTGAATTTCACCTCCGAGAACGCCGGGATCCCGCCTGCCGCATCGTAGGACGGATGCCACCGCCTCATATAAGGAAGTGCGTAGACATCATCCATCTCCTGAACAGAAAGCGGTTTTGCCGGTGGGTTTTGGACAACATAAAGGTTGTCCCGGTACTGCTCCACAAGACGTTTTCCCGAAAAGGCATCCGTATTTTTATACTGGATATTGAAGCTTTCCGCATAACGTCTCTTATCTGTTTTGATCTCATCATAGGACGGCAGGGTAACCGCATCGTATACGGAATCCAGACTGTCTGTCTTATAGACAGTTCCGTCGATAAATGTGATATCCTTCACATCAAGACCGGAGTTCAGCGCGTCCGCGATCTCAACGATAGACTTCTCGCCCATTCCGTAAGAGATCAGGTCTGCCTGGGAATCCACGAGAATCGAGTGCTTCACCTTGTTCGACCAGTAATCATAGTGGGCCAGGCGCCGTAAGCTCGCCTCGATCCCGCCGATCACGATGGGGATATCCTTATAAACGGAACGGATCAGGTTGCAGTAAACCACCGCCGCGTAATCCGGCCGCCTTCCCATAACACCGCCCGGCGTGTAGGAATCCTTATCGCGGCGTCTTTTTGAGACGGAATAATGGTTTACCATGGAGTCCATATTTCCGGCACTCACGAGGAAGCCGAGACGCGGTCTTCCGAGAACCTGGATGCTCTCTTTGTCCTTCCAGTCCGGCTGGGCGATGATCCCGACCTTGTATCCGTAGGATTCCAGCACACGGCTGATGATTGCGGAACCGAAGGACGGATGGTCCACATAGGCGTCTCCACAAACGAAATCACACTGGTCCCAGCCTCTTTTTTCCATATCTGCCCGGCATACCGGGAGAAAATCATGTATCATATGTTATGTCCTTATTCATTTTATCGTTGAACCGGCAAATGAGCCAATCTTATAAAAACTACAGTAATTCTCTGTAATCGGAGATCACCGCATCCGCAAGCTCTCTCTTCTCATCCATCAGATCTGCCGAAAAATCATCCTCCACGGCGATCACCGGCATCCCCGCCGCTTTGCCTGCCATGATCCCCGCCGGGATATCCTCAAACACGAGGCATTTCTCCGGCTGCACACCAAGACGCTTTGCGACTTCGAGGTAGATATCCGGCTCCGGCTTTCCGTGAGCCACCTCACAGGCTGTCACCACCGCATCAAAGTATTCTTTCACCTTCAAAGATGTCAGGACCGCATCTACGATCTCGCTTCCGTTGCTGGTCCCGATCCCTGTGCGGATCCCGTTCTCCTTACAGTATTTTAAAAATTCCAGCACACCCGGCTTCAAGGGTACTTCATGACGGTACTTGTCGATCGACATCCGGGTCCAGACTGCCTTGATCTCGTCAAGACTTAACGGGAGATCAAACCGCTCCTTAAAATATACCGCCGTCTCCGAAAAGCTCATTCCCTCGATGGCTCTCTGGATATCGTCCGGGCATTCATAGCCGTAAGCTCCCAAAAATTCGATATCAATCGCCTCCCACATCCACATGGAATCCACCAGAGTCCCATCCAGATCAAAAAGCATCGCCTTTTTATTTTCCAAAAAATTCTTTATCATAAGTTTTCCAACAACTCCCGTTCTTTATCCGTCAGTTTCCGGTATTCCCCGGTCTTTAAAGCATCATCGAGCTTCAGCGGCCCCATAGACAGGCGTTTTAAGTGAAGCACCGGACAGCCGGTCTCCTCCATCATGCGCTTAACCTGATGGAATTTCCCCTCGTGAAGCGTGAGCCGCACGAGACTCTCCGCCGCTGTCCCCGTCTTCCGGTCCTCCGCTCTTCTCTCTAAGATCTCCAGCTCCGCAGGCATACAGGAAAGTCCGTCCGCAAGCGTCATTCCTTCCCGAAACTTATCTACCGCCTCATCTGGGACAAGTCCCTCACATCTCGCCTCGTACACCTTGTCCACATGATGTCCCGGCGCGAGGAGTCGGTGGGCCAGCGCCCCGTCGTTTGTAATGAGAAGCAGGCCTTCCGTATCGATATCCAGGCGTCCCACCGGGAACAGGTCTTTTCTGCTCTTTTCGTCAATCAGATCCACGACCGTCTCCCTGCGGCGGTCCTCCGTCGCGGAGATCACACCCTGGGGTTTATTTAAAAGGTAATATTCCAGTTCCACATACTCCACCGGCGCATTGTCAAGGCAGATCGTATCTTCGCCTTTCTTTATCTTCGTCTCAGGCTTTTTTACGATCACACCGTTCACCGTGATCCGTCCTCTCCGGATCATCTCCTTGAGCTCCGTCCTCGTGCCTTTTCCCATGTCAGCCAGATATTTATCCAACCTGATCGCTTTTTCCAAATATTTCTCTCCTTCCAAATCCCGTGCTTTTCTGGTCCAATCCGCCGCAGTCCGTATTCATTCTATTGGAAAATACAGGATCCCGGCAAATATGGACTTTTGAATAGAAAAGCGCACTATATTTATCATATCAAAATTCCGTTGAAAGTACAATGAAAATAATAGAAAGAGTTTATCTGGTGTTACAGTTCAGCCATGCGCTGGTTTGAATGAGAAAGTGTGTTGCAAGCTTGCTTGCATAAGCACTTTTTCATCCAAATCAGCATATGGTGGAACCACCAAGCTTCTTGTTTTCATGAATATGAAAACAAGAAGATGTAATGGCTGAACTGTAACTATCTGGTGGCGCCCGGTAAACCTGATCTAAATATCCTCCTTAGGAGTATTTATGATAAAGACATCGATCCTGGCTCTTTTCTCCCTGCTTTTTATGATCTTTCATGCGGACCTTGTGACAAAAGGTGCAGCTGCAGGACTTCTTTTGTGGTATTCTGCAGTGGTACCGGCGCTGTTTCCATTTATGGTTCTGTCATCCGTCCTCTCTGGCTCCGGTGGGATCTCCTGGCTTATGCAGCCGTTTACGGTGGTTTTCCGTTTCTGCGGGCTGTCTGCAGACGGATGGTATGTTCTCCTCACAGGGCTCCTCTGCGGCTGTCCTATGGGGGCAAAAACGTGTGCGGACTTTCTCGCGGAAGGGCGGCTCAGCTCCAGCGAGGCAAAGTTTCTCTTCGCCCTCTGTAATCACCCGAGTCCCATGTTTCTCGCAGGTTTCGTCTATCCCATGTTTGCCGCTCAATTACCGCTTTTGTGCTTTGTCTTTGCCATTTACATGCCGCTCCTGCTGCTCGCTATCCCGGCACACTTCATTTATCACGCTCCTTTTAGTCCTGAATCCATCCCGGAAAATTCCGGTATTTCCCAACAACATCCAACTCTGAATTCCGCCAATGCGTTTTCTTCAAAGCACACACGATCAGATAAATCGTCCAGTTCTGCACTTTCCCTGGACGCCGCGATCCTGAATTCCGCAGAAATTCTTGTAAAGATCGGCGGCTACCTGATCTTTTATTCCATTTTGATCCTTGTGATCCGGAATACTCCTGAGATTCCAGCCCCAGCCCGTCTGTTTTTTTCTGGCGCAATGGAGATCACGACAGGGATCCGTGCAGTCAGCGCTTCCCTTACATACCCATATTCTGCAATTGCAGCTGCTGCTGTCTTCTCCTTCGGCGGCTTTTCCGCCATGTCGCAGACAAATGCAGTGATCCGGATACACCGATCCTCATCGGGATCCGCCGGCAGGACGATCTCCTGCGGCGGCCGGCAGAATTCTGTGCACGAAAAAACTGCCGGACTCTCCATCCGGCAGTATCTTCTCTGGAAAATTGCCCACGCCTCCCTGACAGCTGCCGTCATGGCAGTCCTCACCGGTGTTCTGCGTTTTTCCATATTTTAAATTCGTTTTGTTTCCATCAGCGATTCTGTACAGACTGACTGCATTAAGCGTTCTTACCCTCGGTCTCCGGCGCAGCGTCTTCCTCTTTCTCTGTGATGATTCCAGAGGAAAGTTCCTTTCTGTTGGAGGAAACGATATCGTAGCTGGACTTCATGGAGTTCATGAACGCGTCGAAGCGGCCCTGGGCGCCTTCCATTGTGTGGTTCATAATTGTCTGAAGGCTCTTTAACATATCATCTGTGTACTGGATAGATCCCTGACGGACACCGTTTGCGTCAGCGACTGCGTTGTCAACGATAGTCTGGGCCTGGGCCTGGGCCTGCTCGATGATCTCATTTGCCTGGGCGTAAGCTCTCTGCATGATCTCGTGCTCGTTTACAAGCTCGTTTGTCTGGGCCGTTGCCTCTGCGAGCATTGCGTCTGCCTTGCTGTGGGCATCAGAGAGGATCGCATCCTGGTTGCTGATGATCTTCTGATACTGCTTGATCTCATCCGGGATTCTTAAGCGAAGCTCCACTAAAAGCTCGTCCAGCTCCTCTTTATTTACGATGATCTTTGTTGTAGATAACGGCTGAAATTTACAGCTGTCGATATATTCCTCAATTTCATTGATTAACTGTTCAATTCTGCTCATGTCGTTTCCTTTTCCTTTCCCTTACACCTGACTGCCTTGTCTCTCACGCAGTCTCTTATGTACTTCATCCGCCACATAAGGTGTTACAAAATTCGAAATATCCCCGCCGTAAGCCGCAACTTCCTTTACGGTACTGGAACTTAAGTACGCGTACTCAAGGCTCGTGGTCAGAAATACTGTATCGATGCTGGTATCCATCACGCGGTTTAACTGGGCGATCTGGAGTTCATATTCGAAGTCAGTGATCGCGCGGAGTCCACGGACAACGGCGTTGGCGTTGCATTCCTTTGCAAAGTCAACGGTAAGTCCCGCAAAGCTCTTTACCTCCACGTTCGGAATGTCTTTTGTGACCTCTTCTAACATCTTAACACGTTCTTCCACAGAAAACAATGGCGTTTTCGCGCGATTATTGAGAACGCCGATGATCAGATGATCGAATAATTTTGATGCCCTCTTGATAACATCGATATGTCCCAGTGTGACCGGGTCAAAACTTCCCGGATAGATTGCTGTCTTCATGATTTTTGTCTATGCCGCAGGCTGCTGCGGTTTATCTCCTCATTTTATGTGTTTTTTCTGGCTTTGTTCTGGTAATTTCCAGCCTGTGATCTGTCATTCGTACTGGTCGCTTCATCACACTTCCTTAATCTTAAGGAAAACATGTTTATTCGTCTTATATTCTTTGATCTTCACGATCTCATACCCGAGTGCACCAGCCCAGGAAAAATCCACGTCAAGAGCTTCCTCAGCGATGATCAGCGTCTCTTCGTCCGCGAGACAGGTGTCCTTTAATGCCTCAAGGACTTTTTTCGGAAGATCCATCCGGTACGGTGGATCCATAAAGATAAAGTCAAACGACTTTCCATCCCGGTCAAGTCTCCGAACTGCCTCTGTCACATCCACAGACATGACCCTGGCCTTTTCTTCCAGGTAGGTTGTCTTTAAATTCTCCCGGATGCAGGAAATCTGTCCGTCACCCTTATCGACAAAGACCGCTTCCTTCGCCCCGCGGCTTAATGCCTCGATTCCAATCGCGCCGCTTCCCGCGAAAAGATCCAGGAATCTTGCCCCGTAAAGGTCATTCTGAAGCATATTGAACAGGGTCTCTTTTATCCGGTCCGTGGTGGGTCTTGTCTCCATTCCATCCACCGTCTTTAAAAGCAGCCGTCTCGCGCTGCCTGCAATCACTCTCATATTTCAACCTCTGAATATTGCAATTATTCGTAACTGTTCAGCAGGTCTTGCTGCGCTGACCGCAAGAAAGCATACCCATTATAATCGCATTTTTTCTATTATACAAGTATTTTTTGCTGTAACATACTCAGTTACTGTCTGCGCAAGGCGTGAACCGTGACACGGAAAAAGCCCTCACAGGGCAGATGGAACTGATGAGGTCCCGTCTTTCCTGCGAAGGCTTTCCGGATGCTCAGGCTTTATTTACCTGCCATCTTCTTTTCCTGCTCTTCGATCATCTTCTTGACCATATAGCCGCCGACGCTGCCGTTCTGGTAAGAAGTCAGATTGCCGTTGTAGCCGTTTGTGAGCGGTACTCCGAGCTCATCTGCGATCTCCATTTTGAATTTGTCCATCGCTTCCTTTGCTTCCGGAACTACTACACGGTTAGAAGAACTGCTTGTGTTAGACATAAGATACGCCTCCTTTTAGTGTAATGCCTTTTACTGCTTTCGCATCGGGCATGTTTGATGGTACGTTCCTAGTATGATCGTCCTGAAAAATAATACACTGGAAGGTTTTGTGTGAAATGTCGTTTTCTTGCAATTCAACCACTTCGTGCTGTCTGTCGGCTCTGCCTGCAATTCAATATCAGCGGCTTCGAGACCTTTATTTCTCTTTAAGCGCAAGAAACGCGCAGAGATTCCCTCGCTTCTCCCCCATCGCCCTGTGGGAAAACAGCTTATCCGGATTGCACTTCGTGCAGATATCTGTGACGGAAATATTCTTTGACGGCACTCCGGCTTCCATCAGGATCCGGCGATTTGCCTCCCAGAGATCCAGCTGACGCTTCCCGATCACGCCGCTCTTAGACGGGAAGACAATGTGTTCACAATCCTCTTTCGAAAATGCATCACGGAAGTTGTCCGCCACATCTTCCCCGACCTCATAACAGTCGCTGCAGATACTCGGTCCCACGCAGCAGATCAGGTCTTCCGGGACAGTTCCGTATTCCTGCTTCATCGCATGTATCATCTTTTCTCCCATGCGGTTCACGGTTCCTCGCCAGCCGGAATGTGCGAGACCGATGGCATGGTGTTTCGGATCTACAAAATATAACGGGACACAGTCCGCAAAAAATGTCACAAGCGTCACGCCCGGCATGTTCGTCAAAAGTCCGTCGATATCCCGGTAGTCCCGGTCCTTCACAACGCCTTTTCCGAGATCATCCGCGGAGACGACTCGGATATTTGTCGTGTGGGTCTGCCAGGTTAAGACCATTTTTTCCCGGTCTACACCGAGAGCCGCCGCCATCCTGCTGTAATTCTCCAGCACATGTTCCCGGTTATCACCGCGGGTAAAGGAAAAATTCATGGTCGAATACCAGCCCTCGCTGACACCGCCCATTCTCGTGGAGAACGCGTGAGTAACGATTCCCGTGGCATCAAGTACCGGAAATGTCAGATATGTGACACCGCTCTTTGTCACTTCTCTCATATGATCCGCCGCATCTGTTTTTCTGATCCACTGATTCATAAATTTTCCCCTTTCCGAGATATCTCATGCAAAAAACATAAGACTATTTCATTAAAAAGCGTTTCTGATATATGTGATCTCTTCCCCATCGATCCCCGCCGCATCAAACCGGCACGGAGTCTCCTCCGGAAATTGATGGGAAAACAGATAATACACCGCTGCATTCCGGATCCGCATGGCCTTCCTGTGGTCGATGGCTTCCAGTGAAAAACCAGCCGAGCCGCTGGCGCGGAATTTCACCTCGATAAACACGAAATATTTTCCATCCTTCGCGATAATATCGATCTCGCCCTGCTTGCAGCGGTAATTCCTCTCCAGGATCATAAATCCGTTCTGTTTTAAAAAGGCAGCGATCTTTTCTTCATAGATGCTGCCTGTTGCCCGATTATTCTTTGTCACGCTCATCCCCCGATTTATGACAATGCAGTCATACAGCTCATCTCCTGCAGCCGCATAAACATTTTTATTCTCTCTTTACACCTGATCCTCGAGCCTGCCAATTTATACGAATTTGGTAATAAACGTCCGTCTGTGGATCGGTGTCGGACCAAACTCCTTGAGCGCCGTGATATGCGCCGGAGTTCCGTATCCTTTATGCTTCGCGAAACCATACTCCGGATAATCTTTATCGTACTCCTCCATCATATGGTCCCTGGTCACCTTTGCGAGGATGCTGGCTGCCGCGATAGAAACGCTCTTCGCGTCGCCCTTGATGATCGGCACCTGGGGAATCGCAACGCCCGGGATCGTCACCGCGTCGTTTAAGAGGACCTGCGGCACCGGATCGAGCTTCGAGATGGCCTGTCGCATCGCCTCGTAGGTTGCCTGCAAGATGTTGATCTCATCAATCCGCTCCGGACCCACGATCCCCACCGACCAGGCGATGGCTTTCTCCTTGATCTCCAGGAATAGTTCCTCCCGTCGGCTCTCAGAGAGCTTCTTTGAGTCATTCAGATAAAGGATCTGGCAATCCTTCGGCAGAATCGCCGCACCGGCTGCTACAGGACCCGCAAGAGGGCCACGACCTGCCTCATCGATTCCACAGATGAATGCGCAGTCCTCATACTGTCTCTCGAATTCCCGCATAAGAGAGAGACGTTCCAGTTCCTTCTCAAGTTTTTCTCCCGTCAGCACCCGTCTTGCCATATTCTGCCCAGCTCCTTATCCTCACATAATTTCTCTGCCTGCATGCGCAGCTTCTCCCCTTTCATTTCATCAAAACAGTCATCATCTGAATATTTCCGGGAAATATCTGCACACCTCTGCATTTTCAGAGTTTTATATTATTCCGCTTCTTCTTTCTTTTCCGGCATCTCCAGCGTAATCCTTCCAAGCTTTCCACCCCGGAATTCATCGAGCAGCAGTCTCGCAGCCTTCGTGAGATCATTCACCCCGCCTTTCGTCAGGCATGCGCGGGCTGCCGCGATCTCATCGAGAAGCTCATACGGCTTCTTTCCGTCCTCCTCGATTCCATAGCGCTCCTTTAAGAGTCCCGGAGTGATATTCCTAAGATAGTCCGCAAGCTCGGATGCCAGCTCATCTTTTTCCAGGATCTCATCGTTGATGGAACCTAAAAATGCCAGTAAAAGTCCCACTCTCTGGTCCTCAAATTTCGGCCATAAGATCCCTGGGGTGTCAAGAAGCTCCACCTGCTTGTTTAAGCGGATCCACTGGTTTCCTTTTGTGACGCCAGGCTTATTTCCGGTCTTCGCAGCCGCCTTTCCGGCAAAGCTGTTGATGAAGGTGGATTTTCCCACGTTCGGGATCCCCACCACCATGGCGCGCACCGGGCGGTTTAAGATTCCGCGTCTTCTGTCGCGCTCGATCTTCTCCTTACATGCCTCCTGGATCAGGGCATTCAATTGCTTTAAGGTTGCCTTCGCCCTCGCGTCGATCTTCATGACCTGGAAACCCTGACTCTCAAAGTAAGTGATCCACGCCGCGTTTGCCTTCTCAGAAGCGAGATCTGCCTTGTTTAAAAGGATCACACGGCCTTTTCCAGCTGCGAGACTGTCAATATCCGGGTTGCGGCTGGCTAACGGCGCGCGCGCGGCCCCGAGGCCGAAATATTTTCTTACAAGCTTCACGTCCTCTTTCATGGCGCGTTTCGCCTTTGTCATATGGCCTGGATACCACTGTATATTCATAGTAATTGTCTCCGTCCTTTCCTGCTACCGGACGAAACCAAGTCTGGAAAATGGCTGAAACCGCAGCCAGACGCGTCCGATGAGATTTTCCCGTTTTATATTTCCAATGCCGGAAAACCGGCTGTCTTCACTTGATTCCCGGTTGTCTCCCAGGAGAAAATATTCATCCTCCCCAAGCTCCACCGGATATTCGGCTGCCCCGGCGATCGTGGCCTCACCAAGACCGTCCTGCGCCTTTAAGAGTTCCCCATTGATATAGATGGACCCGTTTTTGATCTGGACCGTTTCCCCCGGAAGTCCGATGATCCGCTTGATTCCAGGCTGCTGCCCTTCCCGCTCAAACACAACGACATCAAGCCGGTTCGGTTTCCCGATATCGTAGGACAGGCGGTTCATCAATACCACATCTCCGGATTCCAGCACGGGCTTCATGGAACTTCCATTCATCTCAATCCTGCTTCCAAAACAAAACACAAGATAACACGCAAGGGCAACCATGACTGCGCAGTCGACCGCCCATTCCGTGAGCCGGTGAAGTCTGTTCGATTCCTTTTCCTCAAAAAATTCCATGGCGAGGCCCCCTCTCTGAAAGGCAATTGTTCCATGACTAAGTCACTCCCACAATTGCCGCCAAAATTCGTAATCCGGGCTATCGCCCTGCTTACTTATATCGGCTTGGCTGTCAAATGTCTGCCCATCCTTGCGCGCAAGTACGCAGTCTGGTCATCCGCTTAACAACACTTTCATATAAAAAGAATGTGCCTTGGCACATTCTCGCGCCTCGCGCGGTCGCTTGCGAC
>OBVC01000547.1_pt1 | contig 16959 bp, 12 predicted proteins | sample 1494991 | NCBI WGS metagenome assembly OBVC01 (sample SAMEA2579955, study PRJEB22360) | human gut metagenome
TTTCCTCCACCGGGAAGAAGTATCCCATGGAGCTGGCGGACGAGGCTGGTTTTTTCGCGGCGCTGATACCACGCAAGAGCAAGACGCCCTATACCCTGGAGGTCACCTATGACAACGGGGTGACGGAGGAACTCTATGATCCCTATTCATTTGCTCCCCAGTACCGGGAAGAAGACCTGAAGAAATTTGCAGCGGGCATCCACTATACAATTTATGAGAAAATGGGCGCCCATCCCATGACCATTGACGGGGTATCCGGCGTGTACTTTTCCGTGTGGGCGCCATGCGCCATGCGCGTCAGCGTGGTGGGGGATTTCAACCTTTGGGATGGAAGACGCCATCAGATGCGCCGCCTGGGCGAAGGGGACGGCAGCGTGTTCGAGCTGTTCATTCCCGGTTTGTATGAAGGTGAGATATATAAGTACGAGATAAAGACAAGGGCAGGGGAGCCTATGCTGAAGGCTGATCCCTATGCAAACTACGCAGAGCTGCGTCCCAACAATGCCTCTATTGTATGGGATATTGATAAATACAAATGGAACGACAAATCATGGATGGCTCAGAGGGCAAAGACCGATACAAAGGACAAGCCCATGAACATATATGAGGTCCATCTGGGGTCCTGGATCCGCAAGGAGACGGTCAAGGATGAGACAGGACAGGACCTGGTGGGTTCCGAATTTTATAATTACCGGGAGCTGGCCCCAAGGCTGGCGGAATACGTAAAGGATATGGGATACACCCATGTGGAGCTCATGCCTGTGATGGAGCATCCTCTGGATGAATCCTGGGGTTATCAGGTAACAGGGTATTATGCCCCTACCAGCCGTTACGGCGCTCCTGAGGATTTCATGTACTTTATGGACTATATGCACGGACAGGGAATCGGCGTCATACTTGACTGGGTACCGGCCCATTTCCCAAGGGATGCCTATGGAATGGCTGTATTTGACGGCACCTGCGTCTATGAACATATGGACCCAAGGAAGGGCTCCCATCCCCATTGGGGAACCCTGATTTACAATTACGGCCGTCCAGGTGTATCCAATTTCCTGATTGCCAATGCGCTGTTCTGGGCGGACAAGTACCATGCGGACGGAATCAGGATGGATGCAGTTGCTTCCATGCTCTATCTGGACTATGGGAAGAATGACGGTGAATGGGTGCCCAACATATACGGAGGCAATGAGAATCTGGAGGCAATGGAGTTCCTGAAGCATCTGAATTCCGTATTTAAGGGCCGAAAGGACGGCACGGTCATCATTGCGGAGGAGTCCACTGCATGGCCAATGATTACAGGCGATCCGAAAGAGGGCGGTCTGGGATTTAACTATAAGTGGAACATGGGCTGGATGAATGATTTCACCAACTACATGCGGTGCGACCCTCTTTTCAGGAAAAACAATTATGGAGAGCTGACATTTTCCATGCTGTATGCCTACAGCGAGGACTTTGTGCTGGTATTCTCACACGATGAGGTGGTTCACGGCAAGGGTTCCATGATTGGCAAAATGCCGGGTGAGACCCTGGAAAAGAAGGCCGAGAACCTGAGGGCTGCCTATGCCTTTATGATGGGGCATCCCGGCAAGAAGCTGTTGTTCATGGGCCAGGAATACGCCCAGACGGCTGAATGGAATGAGGGCGCGTCCCTGGAGTGGGAACTTTTGGAGTATCCTGTTCACAAGAACATGCAGGATTATGTGAAGGCGCTTAACAGGCTGTACCGTGAGCACCCGGCTCTGTATGAGATGGATTATGATCCCGATGGTTTTGAGTGGATTAACTGCAGTTACCAGAATGAGAGCATGATTATATTCCTGCGAAAGAGCAGGAAGAGTGAGGAAACCCTTCTCTTTATCTGCAATTTTGACAATATGGAGCATGAGAAATTCCGTGTGGGCGTTCCCTTCCACGGTAAGTATAAGGAGATATTCAACACTGATGCCAAAGACTTTGGCGGAGAAGGCCGGGTCAACGGGCGTGTCAAGACATCCCGGAAGCTGGAATGGGATGAAAAGGACGATTCCATTGAAGTCTATATACCGCCGATGAGTGTCAGCATCTACACATGCACGCAGGCGGCGGAAACCGTGAAGCCTGATGGAAAGAAATCCGGGGCTAAAAAAACAGCAGATAAAAAGCCTGCGGCCGGTAAAACGGCGGTTAGGAAAACAGTGTCCGGTAAAACGGCAGAAGGCAGGACGGCAGAAGGGAAAACGGCAGAAGGCAAGACGGATGGTAAGGCTGAAACAGCAGCCCCGGAGACAGCTGCCGCGGCACAGGAATCAGAGGGCGCCGCAGCTGTAAAGGGTGGACAAAGGCAGATGGCTGCTCCAAAGGAAGAGCAGATGCAGTTTCATACATCCAAAAAGAAACCGGAGCAGAAACGGATAGCCACGTCCAAGGAAGAACAGAAGCAGATAGGCACGTCCAAGGAGGAGCAGAAGCAGATAGCCACGTCCAAGGAAGAGCAGAAGCAGATAGCTACTTCCAGGAAGAAGCAGGAGCAGATAGGCACGTCCAAGGAAGAACAGAAGCAGATAGGCACTTCCAGGAAGAAGCAGGAGCAGATAGGCACGTCCAAGGAAGAGCAGAAACAGATAGGCACTTCCAGGAAGAAGCAGGAGCAGATAGGCACGTCCAAGGAGGAGCAGAAGCAGATAGGCACGTCCAAGGAGGAGCAGAAGCAGATAGCCACCTCCAGGAAGGAGCAGAAGCAGATAGCCACTTCCAGGAAGAGGCAGGAGCAGATAGGCACATCCAAGGAAGAACACAAACAGATCAGCACTTCCAAAAAGAGCCGGAAACAGATCGGGACAGCTAAGAAGGACCAGAAGCAGATAACCGCTTCAAAACCTGAAGGCAGTGAAACAAAATAAGTAATTGGGAATAACTGGAGCGCAAGGCCGGGGGCTTTGCGCTCCCTGTTATTATATGGTATAATGGCGAAAGATAATGACCAGACCGCGGGTATTACCGGAGGGATGGCATGAGGCAACACGCATAATACGATTACACAGAGTGCAGATGGAACAAACAGCCGGAGAAAAGCAGGTTTCAGACACATTCCGGTGCGATTGGGGTGGAGTATGTTCTCTTATATTAAAAATCAGTGGCTTTCAATCTCGTTGAAAAAAAAGCTGGGCGCATTTTCCGTGGTTGTCATTTTGGTAATGGGTCTGTCCATTGCCTTCAATATGCTGGTCATGAATTTTTCCCTGGAGAGTTTTAACGTGATACTCAATGACAATTCCCTCTGCTATGATGTGCAGGAGTCCATGGAGCAGGAAGCGGATGCCTTTGAACTCTATGTGAGGGAGAGGTCATGGGAGAATGCAAAGCAATACAGGCTGGCCTGTTTTAAGACGGAGAGCAGTCTGGACGCCCTGCCCTTTGACTATGATGTTATAGGGCCGGAGCGGTATGCAAGAACGTGGAATATTAAGAATGGCTATGAAGGCTACCAGACATTCCGGGACCAGGTCCTCCACATGGACCAGTCGGATGAAGGGTTTGTGGAGCAGCTGTACAGGGTATATGGAATGCAGGGGTATCTGCAGACGTATGCCAGAAGACTGATGCAGTCTACCCTGAAGGAGGGAAAGCGCAGCTACCAGGAAAAGGTTCCTCTCCTCTATGACCTTCCCTACATGATTATGGCCTGTTCCGTCCTGATGATTATTACGGTTATCTGTCTGACCAAGCTTCTGTCCAATACCCTGATTGCCCCCATGGTAAAGCTGGCCCACAGCTCCAGGGAGATAGCGAGAAATGATTTCGGCGGTGAGGACCTGGTGGTGGAGAACCGGGATGAGATGGGAGAGCTGGTACAGGCATTTAATAAGATGAAACATGCCACAGAGGGGTATATCAATACCCTGAAGGAGAAAAATGAGATGGCGGAGCGCCTCCACAAGGAGGAGGTGGAGCGCATTGAAATGGAGAAACGTCTGGACGCAGCCCGTCTGGAACTGCTTAAGAGCCAGATTAATCCCCATTTCCTGTTCAATACCCTGAATATGATATCCTGTATGGCTAAACTGGAGGAAGCCCGGACCACTGAGCGGATGATATCCAGCCTGGGAAATCTCTTCCGCTATAATCTTAAGACCTCAGAGCAGATTGTGCCCCTGGAGCGGGAGCTTAAGGTGGTGCAGGACTATATGTACATACAGCAGATGCGTTTTGGCAGCCGTATCAGCCATGACCTTAGGGTGGAGGTGGAAGGCAGTGAGACCATGATACCGGCCTTTACCCTTCAGCCGCTGGTGGAAAATGCCATCATACACGGCATAGCCAGAAAGGAAGAGGGGGGAAGAATATTTTTAAGGATATGGAAACGGAAGGATAAGATAGTCATTTCACTGGCTGACACGGGCGTGGGTATGGATGAGGAGACGCTCAAAAAGCTTATGGATGCCCTTAAGGGACACCGGACAGCCAGAGTGGGCATTGGGCTGGGGAATATATATCAGAGGATTAAATCCATGTACGAGGATGGGGATTTGAGAATCTACAGCAAGGCAGGCAAGGGGACCGTGGTCCAGATTATCCTGCCTGCCGCCCGGGAAGAGGACTATCAGAAGATATAAGGGGGGAACGGATGTTGCGTTTACTGATTGCGGATGATGAGATGATTGAGAGGCAGGTCCTTTATAAGACGCTGCAGAAAAATCTGGGGGACAGGTGCCGGATTTTCCAGGCAGCCAACGGCAGGGAAGCCCTTAAGATCTATGAGGAAGAGAAGATACAGATTGCCATTCTGGACATCGAGATGCCGGGCATAAACGGCATAGAAGCTGCCCAGCAGATCCGGCAGGCCGACAAGGACTGCTGCATCATATTCCTGACAGCCTTTGACGAGTTCTCCTATGCAAAAAAGGCCATCACGGTAAGGGCCCTGGATTACCTTCTGAAGCCTTACGACGAGGAGGAACTGATGTTAGTGGTGGAGGAAGCCATGCATATTGCAGGGGAACACCGGCAGGATGAAGGGGATGGGGATGAAAATGAAAATGAGATTCCTGCGCCGCCAGACACAGAGGAGCCGGAGGACGGAGGACATGCCCGTCTGTCAAAGGTTACATCCTTAATCAGCCAGTACATACATGAGAATTATATGTTTGACATTTCCATGCAGGATGCCGCAAGGGCCATGAATTATTCAGAGGCCTATTTCTGTAAGCTGTTCAAGCAGTGTTTTGACCAGAATTTCACATCCTACCTGACACAGTACCGGATAAAGGAGGCCAAGAAGATGCTAAGCCAGCCAACGGTCAATGTGAAGGAGATTGGAAGGGCAGTGGGCTATGGGGATTCCAATTACTTTGCAAAGGTGTTCAAGCGCATAACGGGACAGAGCCCCACAGAATACAGATTGTCTATTTTCCAGAAGGGATAAAGATTGTATAAAGACCATATATGTGATATTTGCATAAATGGATGGGAGAAACAAGTTAAAATCCTACTATGATTCACAAAAATTTACTATGTTCAGAAACGCAAAATACTCTTATAATAAAATCAGTGTTAAGAAAACATAAAAATATCATGTGAAAGCATGAAAAAAGTATTAAGAGGAGGACACGTTTCATGAAAAAAAGATGGATTAGTACCGCGTTGTGTGCAGCAATGGTAGCCGGCTCCCTGGCAGGCTGCGGCTTAAAGAGTCCTGATGCAACCACAGCGGCTCCCGCAGCAACTGAGGCACCTACAGAGGCCGCAAAGACAGAGGGGGATGCTGCTGAGGAGTCAAAGACAGAAGCAGCTGATACCGAGGCAGCAGCTGATACCAGCGACATGCCTGAGGTCACTCTGGTTATGGCAGAGGTTAACCCGTTAGACACCATTGTGGGACAGACTGATACCAAATTTAAGGAGACTGTTGAGGAACTGTCCGGCGGCAAGATTAAGATTGACCTGCAGGCCAGCGGTGTACTTGGTTCAGAGAACGACGTTCTGGATACCATGCTTGGCGGCGGCGGCACCATTGATATTTCCCGTATTTCCGCATTTGCCCTGACAAGCTACGGCGCTGAGAAGTCCGTGCTTCTGTCCATTCCTTATACATTTGCAAACCGTGACCACTTCTGGAAGTTTGCTGACAGCGAACTGGCTCCTGAATTCCTCATGGAACCTCATGACAACGGACTTGGCGTAAGAGGCCTGTACTACGGCGAGGAAGGCTTCCGTCACTTCTTCACAGTTAAGGAAGTTAAGGGCTTAGACGACTTAAAGGGCATGAAGCTGCGTGTGTCCAATGACCCGATTATGAATGGTATGGTGGAAGGCCTCGGCGCAAGCCCAACGGTTGTTTCCTTCAACGAACTGTACTCCGCACTTCAGACCGGTGTTGTGGACGGTGCTGAGCAGCCAATCGCAAACTACAAGTCCAACGCATTCCAGGAAGTTGCACCAAACCTGATTCTGGACGGCCATACACTGGGCGCAATCCAGGTTATCATCACAGATGAAGCATGGGATAAGCTGACAGAAGAGCAGCAGAACATCCTGATGGAAGCCGGCAAGGTTGCATCCCAGTTCAACAGAACCATTTCTGAGGAAGCTGAGAACAAGGTGCTTGAGGAATTAAAGGCCGATGGCATCAACGTGGTTGAGGTTCCTGATATCAAGCCATGGCAGGATGCTTGTAAAGGCATCATCGAGTCTTCTACAAAGGACCAGGCTGAACTGTATCAGCAGATTCTTGACATGAACAAATAATAAACGGCAATCGGACAGGCACAGGGCAAATGAATAAACTCTGTGCCTGTAGTTTTTGAAAGGGGAATCAATATGCCTGCAATATTTCAAAAGATTGATAAAATCAGGCCTGCATATGATATGACATACAGGGTTGTACTGTTCCTTTGCAAGCTGCTTCTGGTAGTGGATATCCTTATCACCACCATGGCTGTGGCAGGAAGGTACATTTCGTTCATTCCCGATCCTGCGTGGAGTGAAGAGGTTGTTCTGACCTGCATGTCCTATATGGCAGTGCTATCGGCAGCTCTTGCCATCAGAAGAGGCGCCCATATCCGCATGACCGCATTTGACCGGTATCTGCCCGCCAAGGTGGTAAAGAGCCTTGATATCATCGCTGACCTGGCAGTGCTTGCGCTGGCGGTAATCATGATTACAGTGGGCTGGAAGTATGCAACAGGAATCGGATCCAAAGGTACCTATGTGAGCATGCCCAAGGTTTCCAGGTTCTGGATGTATTTCCCGGTGCCTCTGGCCGGCGTGGCCATGCTGGTTTTTGAGGTAGAGGCCTTATACAATCATGTTAAGAGTTTCTTTGTAAAGGAGGGGATGGAGTAATGGATGCAAATAGCATGGCAATTCTGGTTTTGCTGGGCAGCTTCTTCCTGATGGTATTCTTACGGTTCCCCATCGCTTATGCGGTGGCGCTTTCATCTGTGTTCTGCCTTTTGTTCCAGGGACATAACCTGACTACCATCTGCCAGCAGATGGTAAAGGGAATCAGCTCCTTCAGCCTGATGGCAGTTCCCTTCTTTATCACCATGGGATGCCTGATGGGTTCCGGCGGTATTTCCGAAAAGCTGATTGCACTGGCCAATGCATGTGTGGGCTGGATGCGGGGCGGCATGGCAATGGTTAATATTGTCGCTTCTTACTTCTTTGGCGGTATCTCAGGTTCTGCTTCTGCAGATACGGCTTCTCTTGGTTCCATCCTGATTCCCATGATGGTGGACCAGGGATACGATGACGATTTCTCAACAGCAGTAACCATCACTTCATCCTGTGAGGGACTGCTGGTGCCTCCCAGCCACAATATGGTTATCTATGCCACCACGGCAGGCGGTATCTCCGTGGGAAGCCTTTTCCTGGCAGGATATATACCGGGAGCACTGCTGGCCGTAACGCTGATGATAGGATCCTATATCATTTCCGTTAAGCGCAATTACCCTAAGGGCGAGAAGTTCAGCATCATCAACCTGATTAAGCAGCTGAGTGTTTCTTTCTGGGCCCTGGCAGCTGTGCTGATAGTTGTATTCGGCGTGGTAGGCGGCGTGTTTACGGCCACAGAGTCCGCAGCAGTTGCTGTTATCTACAGCCTGATTGTCAGCGTGTTTATCTACAGGGGACTGGACTGGAAGGGTGTATGGAGAGTCCTGGGAGACAGCGTGGACACCCTGTCCATTGTAATGATTCTCATTGCAACATCCAATATTTTCGGATTCTGCCTGACCCAGCTGCATGTGCCTATCCTGGCCGCCAGCGCAATCACCGGCATGACCAATAACCCCATTATTCTGGCCCTGCTGCTGAACCTGATTCTTCTGGTGCTCGGATGTATCATGGATATGGCGCCAATCATCCTGATTGCAACCCCTATCCTGCTGCCTATCGCCACATCCATTGGTCTGGACCCGATTCAGTTTGGTATCATGGTAGTGCTTAACTGCGGTATCGGACTTCTGACACCTCCTGTTGGCGCTGTTCTGTTCATTGGCTCTGCGGTTTCCAAGGTGCCCATGGAGCGGGTGGTTAAGGCTACGCTTCCATTCTATGTGTGTATGATTATCACCCTGCTGCTGATTACCTTTATTCCGGCTGTCAGCATGTGGCTCCCATCTGTACTGGCCCACTAATAAATGAATACCGGAAAGCAGTTTATCATGTTATAATGAAAATTCAGAGTGGCGGCCATGTCGCCACTCTGTTAAGATTCAGGACATCCGTACAAGGAGCATATGAATGAGATACAAATACACATACAGGACAACGGCGCGGGATTTATGGCAGCTTTCCATGTATTATATATACGGTTCGCTGGCAGGACTTTGTAATATCATATTTACAGTGGCGGCATTTGCCTTGGGATTCTCCAGGTGGGACCAGGCCCAGGGGATCGTGAGGTGTCTCATTGTGCTGGGGTGCTGCCTTTTTACAGTTATCCAGCCGCTTATGATTTATGCCAAGGCAAAGAAGCAGGCGGCGGGAATTACCCAGGACACCCAGGTTTCTATTGACGACAGCGGGCTTTACATCCGGGTGGGCGATGACACGTCGCAGCTGCCGTGGAAGTCGGTAAAAAGGATATCCAGGAAACCTGCCATGATTATCATATTCAGCGATACCACCCATGGATTTATATTTACAAACCGTGTTCTTGGAAATGAGAAAGAAGAATTTTACCGTTATGCCTCCTCTAAAGTGGAAGGCAGGAATGTGCATAATTAAAGGACAGGCCCTCCTTGACCGGGTCTGGTAACTGGGGTATGATATATGCGAAGGGAGGGACGGCTGCTTGAGAAAAAATGTGATTTACCTCATGGGCTGCGCCGCTGTCATGATTCTGGCCGCGTCCTGTGCAGGCAGAAGCAAGGACAGCACGGCGCAGAAGACAGTTCCGGAGTTCGTCCTGACATATGCTGAGAATCAGGCGGAGGATTATCCCACCACCCAGGGAGCTTATAAATTTGCAGAGCTGGTATATGAACAGACCGGGGGCAGGGTGGAGATACAGGTCAATGCGGGCGGTGTTCTCGGAGATGAGAAAACAGTGATTGAACAGCTTCAGTTTGGCGGGGTGGATTTTGCCAGGGTATCCCTGTCGCCCCTGGCTGAGTTTGTGCCCAAGCTGAATGTACTTCAGATGCCCTATCTGTATACTGGCCGGGAGCACATGTGGAAGGGGTTAGAGGGGCCCATTGGCACGGATTTCCTTCGGCGGTTCCAGCCTGGTGCCGCTGTCTTGGTATGATGCGGGCGCCCGTAATTTCTACAGTACGGCCGGGCCCATTGAGTCCCTGGACGACATGAAGGGGCTTAAAATCAGGGTCCAGGAATCTGAACTGATGATGGATACGATTCAGGCTCTGGGTGCCACGCCGGTGCCCATGGCTTTTGGGGATGTATATTCAGGCCTGCAGACAGGGGAGATAGACGGGGCCGAGAACAACTGGCCTTCCTATGAGTCCACCAGGCATTATGAGGTAGCCAAATATTTCACCCTGGATGAACACACCAGGGTTCCGGAGCTCCAGCTGGCAGCCCAGTCCACCTGGGATAAGCTGCCCGAGGAATACAGGAACATTATACGGGATTGTGCACAGAAATCAGCCCTGTATGAGCGTGAACTGTGGGATGAGCGTGAGAAGACCTCAGAGGACAGGGTCAGGAGAGCCGGATGCGTGGTGACGGAGCTGGATGCCGGGGAGAAAGAACGGTTCCAGGAAGCCGCGGCCCCTATGTACGAAAAATACTGTTCTGAATATGTGGATATTATTGACGATATCATGGACGCGGGCAGACAGTGACAGGCTTCAGATTGGACAGGTATAGAAATGAATTAGAATATAGAGCAAAAAACAGACCATGGTCCGTGCAGTGGATCCATGGTCTTATTTTGATTGATTTTTACAGATAGACTCAGATAAGTGTCAGCCCAGGGGTACGATGGTGACATTATCCCCCGAACCGTTATCAGGAGACGGTGCCTGTGATGCCTGCGTAGGTGATGGTGCCTGCGTGGGAGACGGTGCCTGTGACGACTGAGTAGGCGATGGCGTCTGCGGGTCGGCGGGAGACAGGGCAGCTGTTGTGGCCGCGGTGGATTCTGCGGCTTTAGTGGTTTCTGCGGCCTTAGTGGTCTCCTTGGCTTTGGTGGTTTCCTTGGCCTTGGTGGTTTCCTTGGCCTTGGTGGTTTCCTTGGCCTTGGTAGTCTCCTTGGCCTTGGTGGTCTCCTTGGCCTTGGTGCTTTCTTTGGCCTTGGTGCTTTCCTTGGCCTTGCTGGTTTCCTTATCCGTGCCCGAACCCTTGGAGCTGCTGCCGTTAGTGCCGTTGGTGCCGTCTGAAGGGAATTCCTTGTCACGGCCGCTGAGGTCTATGCCGTCTTTCACGCTGAAATAGGAGCCTTTTATGGTATTGCCCGCGTAATCCGCCACAAACACTACAAGAGTCTGGGTATCCATGGGGAAGGTAATCTCTCCGGATTCTTTATTAATATGGCTGGGTTTGACAGTCTTTTCCTCTTCATCCGTGGCATAGACAGCATCAAAGTTAATACCGGACTGGCTGTCCTCTGCAGTGATGGTCAGTATGCCGTCTTCCATCACATAATCTTCCTGTATGGTAGGCGCCATATCGTCCAGGGCTTGAATGGTGTCGGACAGTCTGGCAGACATTCCGTTCCATCCCTTCACATATATCTGCAGGGTTCCGTTGCTGGTCAGGGTGGCAGTGTAGACTCCCTTTTCCTTTTCCATTTCAAGGGGCTGGGATTCCATGGTGACGCTGGTTTCGCGTATGGGGAGAAGGGAACGTATGCGGATGGATATATCCACGCTGCGGTAATCCCTGGTGTCAGATACATCATACTCTATCTTGGGTTTGGATGTGGCCACAATGAATATGACCAGATTGATTAGGATAAAGGGGAGTATGTAGAATACCAGGGTATGCAGTTTTCTGTTATCGTTCCATGAACGTTTATTATAGGTGTTGCGTTTGGTGCTTCTGCCGCGGTTGCCGCCGTAAGAACCGGAAGCACGTTCGCTGCGGGGAGCCGAATATGACGAATGACGATCCATGAATTATCCTCCTTAAGTATTGCGGAAAAAATACTTCTATAGCATATCAGAAATTCTCTTTTCTTACAAGTTTAACTTGGAAAATGGCAAAGATTCCACAATACCCTTCAAAATGCCGCTTGAATATGTTATGATAGGTATGATTCCTGACATCAAAGGGAGAGGTACATAAGGAATATAAATAGTGCTATCACAGAAGGAGTAAGACCTATGATTGGAGAAGCGGCTGCGTTTGCAGATAAAGCCCACAAGGGAGCTTTCAGAAAGGGCACAAAGATTCCGTACATCACGCATCCCATGGAGACGGCAGTGATTGTGTCCGCCTTTACGGATGATGAGGAAATCATTGCGGCAGCACTGCTCCATGATGTTATGGAGGATGCAGGAGTTACCAGGGAAGAGCTGGAGGACGCGTTTGGTCCCAGAGTAGCGGATCTGGTAGTGGATGAGAGCGAGGATAAAAGCCGCAGCTGGCAGGAGAGAAAGACCCGTACGGTCAGGCATCTCTGCACGGCTTCCAGGGAGATTAAGATATTGGCTCTGGGGGACAAGCTCAGCAACATGCGCTGTACGGCCAGGGATTATCTGGTGGTGGGCGATGCCATATGGCAGCGGTTTAATGAGAAGGATAAGCAGAAGCATGCCTGGTACTATTGGGGGATAGCCCATGCTCTGAAGGAGTTGGAGGACCACCTGTATTTCAAGGAATATGTAATGTTATGCAGGACCGTGTTCGGCGAGGATGTCATTTCCTCAAATAAAGACATGATGCAAGGAGAATATGAATGATCAGATGTGGGAAAAAGTCAAAGATTCTGGCTGCTGTCTTGGCAGCCGGAATTATTTTAAGTATGCAGGGAATGACGGCATTTGCCGGCAGCACAGGGGTAGGTGCGGTTAAGTCGGCCCAGACAGGTCCGGGTGTGGCAGCACAGAATGACAGCCAGACAGGCCAGCCGGAGGGACAGACAGTACAGCCGGAGGGGCAGAACGGCCAGACAGGCCAGGCGGAAGGCCAGACAGTACAGCCGGAGATCCAGACAGGCCAGCCAGAGGGACAGGCAGGCCAGCCGGAAGGCCAGGCAGTACAGCCGGAGGGCCAGGAACAGAGCGCACAGCCGGTCCCGGGCCAGGAACCTCTCCAGGTAAATTACAGCGCTTTTATATTGCAGCAGGGATGGAGCGCGGTCACGGCTGATAACAATTTGTGTTCAGCCCCGGTTAACTCATGGGTCACTGCCGTAAAGGCTAATCTGATTCATATTCCGGACGGTACACAGGTGGGCATTCGCTACCAGGTGAATCTGAGCGGTACGGGTTGGCTCTCCTGGGCGGAGGACGGAGCTGAGACAGGAGGAACAGAAGGCGTCATGCCTCTGGAATCCATATGTATGGAACTGACAGGCAGCGGCGCAGCCGCATATGATTTATACTATAAAGTACTTCAAAACGGCGCCTGGACAGACTGGGCGGCCAATGGTGCGTCCGCCGGACAGGAGGGTGCAGGCCTCAGGGTGGACGGCATACGGGCTTCCATTACGGCTAAGGGTGCAGGGATTCCTGCAGATCCGGTGGTTTCCCATGGGATTGACCCGTCCAGGCCTATGATTGCCCTTACATTTGATGACGGACCCAAGACATCCGTGACCAGCCGGATACTGGACAGCCTGCAGGCCAATGGAGGAAGGGCAACATTCTTCATGCTGGGCTCCAATGTGAACGCCAATGCAGGGGTAATCAGGCGCATGGCGGACCAGGGATGTGAGGTTGCCAACCACACCCATGACCACAAATATCTGACCAAAATCGGTGCTGAGGGAATTGTAAGCCAGGTGGGGTCCACCAACCAGAAGATCCAGGCTGTCTGCGGCGTATCACCGGTCCTCATGCGCCCGCCGGGCGGATATATTGATGGGGCGTCCCTTAACGTGCTGGGTTCCATGGGTATGCCTGCCATCATGTGGTCTATTGATACCAGAGACTGGCAGCACAGGAATGCGCAGAGGACCATAGACACTGTGCTGAGCCAGGTTAAGGATGGGGATATCATACTGATGCATGATATCTACAGTACAACAGCAGATGCGGCGGTGGTGCTGATTCCGGAACTGACAGCGCGGGGATATCAGCTGGTGACAGTAAGCGAGCTGGCGGCCTACAGGGGAGGAATCGTTCCCGGACACAAGTACAGCCAGTTCAGACCGTGATTCGGCTGACCATGCAGCGGCAGATAAATTTGAGACGGTATTCCTTCTATCGGAGAGGGGGTACCGTCTTTTTGTCCGTCTTTCTGTCAATGGGGGCCGGGTACTGATTGAGCGTCCCGGCATATAAGTCCCGGCATATAAGTCCCTCCATATGAGATGAATAATATGGGAATTACCCTTGATTCTTGTTCTCAGGTTATGTATAATAAGACCACAGATTGTTTTCTTCAGACATCTGGCTGTGCGTCTGCACAGAGGCGGGGGTTTTATTTTGAAAACCCCGTTTCCCCTTTTCCTGCGCCTCTTTTATTTGTGCACATTGACATATTCATATGATTTGTATACTGTTCTCCGGCAGTTAGTAAAATGGCAGATAGCCGGGAGGAATGCTTATGGCAGATAGAGGGAAAGGAATACCGTTGGAAAAACGGATAAATATAAGTGGAAAAATGGGCAGGGCTGTGTTTGCTGTGACTGCCGTGACGGCAGCTGTATTCTGGCTGTCAGGCAGTGCGGCGGCCATGGAGGCGCAGGAACCGAAGGACGGGGAACGTTATGGCGCAGAGCTTCGGATCACCAGGGACGCGGAGACGGAAGAGGACGGGGGAATCCGGGAACCGGCTGACCGGTATTGGGACGGTAATGGAAAGGAGTACCGGCTGGATTCCTGGGAGATAGTGACAATTCCGGGACAGGATGTCAGCCGGCATCTGGAGCGGAAGATGGTGTATACCGGTGTGGAAGGGGCTGAAGAGATTCCCGGGTCCATTTCCCAGAAGGAGGATGTAGCGGGAAATCAGGCAGAGGGAATCCTATTCCTCAGGAAAAGCCGGATTGTAAGAGAGGAGTGGCAGGATGGATTTGCGGCGCCCGTCACCTTTCACGCCTATGGTGCGGATGAATACCAAGGAGGCTCCCTGGTTATACCGGGGGACGCGGTTTTAGAGACCTGTGTGTCCATGGGAGGGCAGCTGCTGGAGTTTATGGGCCTGTCTCCCCTGGAGTACCGCATACTTTTTGCAGACTGGTCAGGGGAGTCATACGAGGATGAGGAGGGGAGAATGTGCCGCCAGGCCATGGTCTGGGGTCAAAAGCTCCTTAGGGACTATGAGGCCGAATATGAAGGAGAAGTCAGCTGGACAAAACCGGAAACCCGGGAACTGGAGATGGTTTACAGGCAGATCCCTGAGGTTTCTCCCGCAGCTTTGCAGACAGTTCAGGGGGCAGACCATGTACCTGTACCGGAGATTCAGGGTGAGGAACCGGTGGGGAATCTCTGGTACTGGGTACGCAGCGGTTTTGTCATAACAGTGGGGGCCGGACTCATAGGCATAGGCGTGGGACTGCTGGCTCTTTTGGCAGTGTGGTACAGGCAGAACCGGCGGGAGCACCGAAGAAGATGCCTGCCCCGCATAAAAGGTTGAGCCCTGCGGCTCAGGTATGATATACTTTACATAACAAGGGAGGGATAAACTCCCGTAAGAAAAGGAGAACAGATATGACAAATCCTGTGTATGACAAGCTGAGAAACTGCTATGACAGCATAAAGGATAAAATTCCCTTTGAACCTAAGGTGGCACTGGTGCTGGGGTCCGGCCTTGGCGACTATGCGGAGCAGCTGGAAATCCGGGGTACCATTGATTACCATGATATAGAGGGATTTCCGGTATCTACGGTACCCGGACATAAGGGCAGGTTTGTGTTCGCCCGCATAAATGAGGTTCCGGCCGTACTGATGCAGGGGCGTGTCCATTATTATGAGGGCTATCCCATGTCAGATGTGGTCCTGCCTGTCCGGCTTATGAAGCTTATGGGAGCGCAAATCCTCTTCCTGACCAATGCGGCCGGCGGAGTCAATTATGATTATGGGGCAGGGGATTTTATGCTCATAAAGGACCAGATATCCTGCTTTGTTCCCTCACCGCTGGTGGGGCCGAACCTGGAGGAGCTGGGACCAAGGTTTCCGGACATGAGCCATATATACGATGAGGATCTGAGGGACATCATCCGTTCCACTGCTCTTGAGCTTGGTATCAGGATACAGGAGGGGGTCTATGTGCAGCTCACAGGACCTGCCTATGAAAGCCCGCATGAGGTGAAAATGTGCAGGATACTGGGCGGGGATGCAGTGGGTATGAGTACGGCCTGCGAGGCAGTGGCGGCCAATCACATGGGGATGAAGATATGCGGTATATCCTGTATATCCAATCTGGCCTGTGGCATGACAGACGTTCCGCTGTCCCACAAGGAGGTCCAGGAGGCATCAGATAAAATGGCCCCTCTCTTCAAAAAACTGGTATCAGAGTCCATCAGAAAACTGGGGCGTATTTAAACTTTTATGAAAAATTAAAGAAAAAGACATAGTAAAATAGTGTTTTTCGTAGTAATATGTAACGTGGACAAAGGCAGGGGGAATATGCTGCCCGTCCTGGCATAGTATATGACATATCATGATTTAGAAAAGAGGAGATTATTATGAAGAGACACTATTTGGCAGTTGCAGTCCTGGCACTTGCATTGGGGATGACAGCTTGTTCTTCCGGCAATAAAGAAACTACAGCGGCCCCAACTACTACAGCAGCACAGACTGAGACAGAGAAAGCGGCAGAAGCAGAAGACGATATGGAACTGGAATACTTCTATGGTTTTGTGGGAGAGGTAGCTGATAAGGTGGTTACCGTTAAGGACGACGAAGGCAAGGAAGTGAAGTTTGATGTATCTGAGGCCAAGATTGAAGGCGCAGATGCCATTGGAGAAGGTGATGAGGTAGAGATTGCCTATGCAGGTGAGCTTTCCGCAGACACCACCAAGGCAAAATCAGTGGATATCGTTACATCTGCAGCAGCAGAGGCAGCCGCTGAGGAGGATGACATTGTCACGGGAACCATAGAGAAGGCAGACGACAATACCCTGACTCTGACCACGGACGAGGGTACATATACCTTTAACACCAAGATTGCGCAGAAGGTATCCAAGGACGGCATCAAGTCCGGCGTACAGGCAGATGTGACCTACTACGGGGATCTGGAAGACGAGACCGACAAACCGGTGGCCACCAAAATTGTGACCGAGGATGCCATGGACTCAGAAGACGCTAAGATCAATACCCTTTCCGGCAAGGTGGCAGAAGTTGGGGCGGATTATGTGGTTATCGACACAGCGGACCCGGAGAATACCCTGTTTACCTTCCTGGG
>OBVC01000555.1_pt1 | contig 16587 bp, 20 predicted proteins | sample 1494991 | NCBI WGS metagenome assembly OBVC01 (sample SAMEA2579955, study PRJEB22360) | human gut metagenome
AGCCGGGGATTATTTTCCGTGATATCACTTCAATTTTACAGGATCCGGATGGATTAAAGCTGGCGATCGATTCTCTCCTTGAGATGGTAAAAGACGTAGATTTCGATGTGGTCGTTGGAGCGGAGTCCAGAGGATTTATTTTTGGAACACCGGTTGCTTACGCGATGGGAAAAGCCTTTGTTCCGGCGAGAAAACCGGGAAAGCTTCCGAGAGAGACCGTTTCTATGGAGTACGCCTTGGAGTACGGCACAGGAACCATCGAGCTCCACAAGGATTCCATCAAGCCGGGCCAGAAGGTCGTGATCATCGATGACCTGATCGCGACAGGCGGAACCGTGGAAGCGATCGCAAAGCTTGTGGAAGAGCTTGGCGGAGAGGTCGTTAAGATCTGTTTTGTGATGGAGCTTGCGGGATTAAAGGGAAGAGATAAACTGCAGAAATATGATGTGGATTCTGCGATCATTTACGAGGGGAAATAAGCTCGTCAGACAGGTTTGAGAGAACATGGCAGCAATGCCGGGAAAGTAAAAAGGTAATGCCGCCAGGGAACGCTAAAAAAGCGGTCTGGCGGCATTTTTACGTCACTGGGCATCCGGAAGAAACTGCCTGTGGCGATGATACAAGGCGGAAAGTGAGAACCAGAAGGTACCGACGAAATGTTTCACGACTTCTGGAATGCCTGTTACCGTAAATAGAAAAGAGGATAAAAATGAGAGAGATCGTATTTAAAATGGAACGTCCGGGTCTTGTGGAGGTCGGACAGGAGGTGGACGTCAGCGAGTCCATCACACCGGTCAATGTGAACTACATGATCGAGCCGGCGGTGGCGATGTCGGGATTGTTCCGGTTTACGGAGAGACTGAAGAGCAAAAAGGGCATCGTGAAGGATATTATCCAGAATGACCGTGGGTATTATGTGACGGTGGAATTCGACGAGTGATCATGTAGAGGCCGGACTCTGTTTTCTGTGAAAAAACAGCAGAAACAGGAGATACATGGTGGATAAAAGAAGTATCTGCACTGCAGTCCGGAAAAAATCCGGGAGTCCTGCCGGAAGCGGAAGCGTTTCCGGAAAGAGCCGGAAGAGCCACAGGGCGCAAAGCAGGCAGAAAACAGGCTTTCCGATCAATATCCATGCGTTCCAGTCACATGGGACGATCCTTCGGAGCGCCAGAATATGGAGCAGGGCTAAAAGCATCTCACTCGCAAGCATCCCCCAGAGGCATGCGCGGATCCCAAACTCCGGGATCCCGAACCACACGAAGGCGATGCGGACGAGAAGGGAGATCAGATGGTGGAAAAAAGTGAGCTTTGTTTTTCCGAGACCATTTAAAATACTGCCAGACGAGGTAGCGAGATAGAGAAACGGACAGAGCCAGGCGAGGATCTGAATGAAGGATCCGGCGTCCTGGCTTTTAAATATCTGCAGGCCAAGTGCTTCGCCGAAGACCGTGAAGACCCCAACGCAGAAGATCCCGAGATAGAGACTGTACCGGAAGGCCATGGAGATCCCGTCCGCGATTCCGGAATCGTTTCCGGCGGACTGATGCCTCGCGGTGACTGGCAACAGGACCACAGCCAGAGAGTTTACAAGGGCCGATGGAAAGAGGACAAAGGGCATTGCCATGCCTGTGAGCGTTCCATATGTACTGACGGCCTGGGAACGGGTGAGTCCGTAGACGGTCAGGCGCTCCGGGATCATGATCGTCTCCGCGCTTTGCAAAAGGTTCAGGATGAGACGGTTTGCCATGAGCGGAGCGGCGAGGGCAAGGAGGGCGGCCATGGGAGAGAACAGATTGCCTGAGAAATCTGAAATTCGTCCGGAATTCCCGAAAAGAGGATTTTTTATGGAACTTTGGCCAATCCTGCAGGATCTGCCTGTATTTTCGTGAAATTCATGAAATAAAAGAAAAAATATCAGCACAAACAATGCCGATCCGGCTTCCCCGGCAACCAGCCCGAATACGGCAAGTGACACTGTGACCGGAATCCGTTTCTCGATGCAGACAGACACCAGCAGAAATACCGTAAAGATCCGGATCATCTGTTCAAAAAGCTGGGCGGCAGCGGGGACGGAGACTTTTTCTTTTCCGTAATAGTACCCGCAGATGCAGGCATGGACGGAGGTACACGGAATCGCGAAGGCCATGACGGAGAGCAATGGGGCACACCGCGGTTCCATGAGGACGTGTTCCGCAAGAGGGACCGAGAAGTGCCGGATCACAAAGGCGGCGGCCAGAGACATGGCGAAAGATAAAGAAAAACCAGAGAGCAGCGTTCGCTTCGCATGGTCCGGGTCCGCCGCGGTAAAGCGGGAGATGGCGGTCTGGATCGACCCGGCGCAGAGGGAGAAAAAGATTCCGTAGACTGGGAAGATCATCTGGTAGATTCCGAGTCCCTCAGCATCGATCGTCCGGGAGAGAAAGATCCGGTAGAAAAAACCGAGGACCCGGGAGAGGAGTCCGGCGGAGGTGAGGAGAATGGTTCCGGTGATCAGTGGGTGAGTTTTATGGGAAGAAGGCATGGGCAGCTCCGTTGAGGCAGAAGGATTCTGTTATATATATGTGGAAATAAGAGAGGGATATGACGGCTGAAACCGCTGAAAATACGGGGATTTCCTAAATACTTAGCGAGTTACTGTGTATTTCTGAAAAAACATAAGATTACCGGTTGAAATTCCCAACCGGTTTCGTATATAATGTAGGATATCTGTGGCTTGTCTGCGCCTTTTTGGGCGCTGACTCACGGGTCATGGCATAAAATAAATGGTAACAGTTCAGCCTTGCGGCGGTATAACAGCAAGACTGGATGATCAGGCTTTACAGAAAGGCGGAACAATGAAAAAAGTAATCTATCTCGACAATGCGGCTACGACAAAGGTACGTCCGGAAGTCGTGGAAGCCATGCTGCCGTTTTATACAGAATATTACGGAAACCCTTCCGCGGTATATGAGTTTTCCACACCGTGTAAGGAAGCCCTCGCAAAAGCAAGAGAGACTGCAGCAAACGCTCTCGGCGCGAAGGACAATGAGATCTACTTCACAAATGGCGGTTCCGAGTCCGACAACTGGGCTCTGATCGCGACTGCGGAGGCTTACGCGTCCAAAGGAAAACACATCATCACAACAAAGATCGAGCACCACGCGATCCTTCACACATGTGAGTATCTCGAGAAGCGCGGCTATGAGATCACCTACCTCCCGGTAGACGAGTTCGGCTCCGTTTCCATTGACGAGTTAAAGAAGGCGATCCGTCCGGATACGATCCTGATCTCTGTAATGTTTGCAAACAACGAGATCGGAACGATCCAGCCGATCAGGGAGATCGGTGAGATCGCCCATGAGAACGGGATCATCTTCCACACTGACGCAGTTCAGGCATTCTGCCATGAGCCGATCAATGTGGATGAGTACCATATCGACATGTTAAGCGCCAGTGGCCACAAGTTCCACGGACCGAAGGGAGTCGGCTTCCTCTACATCAGAAAAGGCTTAAAGCTCCGCTCCTTCATCCATGGCGGTGCCCAGGAAAGAAAACGCCGTGCCGGAACTGAGAACGTGCCGGGAATCGTCGGTCTCGGGAAAGCTGTCGAGATCGGGATGGCAGAGCTTGAGAACAATAAAAAGAAAGAGACAGAGCTCCGTGATTATCTGATCGGCCGTGTCATGGACGAGATCCCATATACACGTTTAAATGGTCACCGCACGAACCGTCTCTCCAACAACGCAAACTTCGCGTTCCAGTTCATCGAGGGTGAGTCCTTACTCATCATGCTGGACATGGACGGAATCTGCGGATCCAGCGGCTCCGCATGCACATCCGGTTCCCTGGATCCGTCCCATGTGCTCTTAGCCATCGGACTTCCGCACGAGATCGCGCACGGATCCTTACGTCTTACCTTAAGCGAGGAGACAACGAAGGAAGAGATCGACCATACTGTAGACTGCCTTAAGAAGATCGTGGAGAAGCTTCGCGCAATGTCCCCACTCTATGAGGATTTCATTAAGAAGAACAGAAAGTAAGAGGAAAAATAATGTATTCAGAGAAAGTAATGGACCATTTCCAGCACCCAAGAAACATGGGAGAAATTGAGGACGCCAGCGGCGTAGGTACTGTCGGAAACGCAAAATGCGGCGATATCATGAGAATCTATCTCGACATTGATGACGAGACACATATCATCCGTGACTGTAAGTTTAAAACATTCGGCTGCGGTGCTGCCGTTGCCACAAGCAGTATGGCGACAGAGATGGTAATGGGAAAGACGATCGAGGAAGCGATGGAAGTAACCAATAAGGCAGTTATGGAAGCACTTGACGGACTTCCGCCGGTAAAGGTTCACTGCTCCCTGCTTGCAGAGGAAGCGATCCATGCAGCACTCTGGGATTATGCAGAAAAGCACCATATCGAGATCAAAGGCTTACAGAAGCCAGTGTCCGATATCAGTGAGCATGAAGAGGACGAGGAATATTAATGAAGAAAAAAGTCGTGGTAGGAATGTCCGGAGGCGTGGATTCATCGGTTGCTGCCTGCCTTTTAAAGGAACAGGGATACGACGTGATCGGGGTCACCATGCAGATCTGGCAGGAAGAGGATTCCTGTACGGTTGAGGAAAACGGCGGATGCTGCGGACTCAGTGCGGTGGAGGATGCGAGACGTGTCGCGTGGACACTTGGAATTCCCTACTATGTTATGAACTTCCGGAAAGAATTCCAGAAGAATGTCATTGATTATTTTGTTGCGGAGTATCTGCACGGACGGACACCGAATCCGTGCATTGCCTGCAACCGCTATGTAAAATGGGAGGCGCTTTTGGAGCGCAGCCTGGAGATCGGTGCTGATTATATTGCGACCGGTCACTATGCCCGGATCAGCCAGCTGCCGAACGGACGTTACACGATCCGCAATTCCGTGACGGCGGCGAAGGACCAGACCTACGCGCTCTACAACCTGACCCAGTTCCAGCTTTCCAAGACGTTGATGCCCATCGGTGATTACGCGAAGGATGAGGTGCGAAAGATCGCCGAGGACCGTGGTCTCACCGTGGCAAAGAAGAAGGACAGCATGGAGATCTGCTTTGTGCCGGATAACGATTATGCCGGATTTATCGAGCGCGAGGCGTCCGATGTTCCGGGATGCGGAAACTTTGTGGACAAAAACGGCGTGATCCTCGGAAAACATAAGGGAATCACCCACTACACCGTCGGACAGAGAAAGGGCTTGAACCTTGCGATGGGACATCCGGTGTTTGTCACAGGGATCCGTCCGGAGACCAACGAGGTCGTCATCGGCGAGGGGAATGATGTGTTTTCCGATCATCTGATCTGCAGGGATGTGAACTGGATGGCGATCGACGGTCTTCATGGAGAGGAGAAAGAGGTTCTCGCGAAGATCCGCTACAGCCACAAGGGATCCCCTTGTATCATCAGGGAACTCCCGGATGGAACGGTGGAGTGCCAGTTTAAGGAACCGCAGCGTGCGATCACGCCGGGACAGGCAGTTGTATTTTATGAGGATGAATGCGTAGTCGGAGGAGGAACGATCCTATGAGCAGGATGAAAAAGGGAAACGGACTCCTCCGATTCCTTGTCTTTGCAGCCCTTTTTGCTCTGGTGCTTACCGGCTGCAATGGGGCGAGGAAATATGAGGCAGTGGATCTGAGCAGTGAGACGGCGGAGGGGGCTGAAATGTCCGGGAATGGTGCGGACCTGGCTGCAGAAAGCACGGATACAGGAGCTTCCGGATCCGGGGATGCGGACGTGCAGGCGCTCGGAGAAGCTGCCGGGGAACCGCTAAGCGCAGATCCAGAGGGTGGTGATGTGGCTTCTGAGAGTTCAGAATTGGCGGAAGCAGCTTCAGAATCAGAAGAACTGTCCTCAGAGATGTCCGAGGCAGAGAGCGTTGAGGCCGCGAGAGAGGCGGCTGCGGCGGCGTACACAGCGGCTGCGAGCGATGATGCTGAGACCGCGCCGGAGATCCCGTTTAACGGTCACACCGTTGCCATCGACGCGGGACATCAGGCAAAGGCGAACACCTCAAAAGAGCCTATCGGCCCGTCCTCCACGACCATGAAGGCAAAGATGCCGGAAGGCGCGGTGGGGACATCCAGCGGAGTCCCGGAGTACGAGGTGACGCTGACAGTGGCGAAAAAGCTGGAAAAAGAGCTTATAAACCGCGGCTATCATGTCGTCATGATCCGCACGAGCCATGATGTGAATATGAGCAGCGCGGAGCGGTCTGTGGCGGCAAACAAGAGCGGAGCGGATATCCTGATCCGTCTTCATGCCGGTACTATGGATAACTCCAGCGTCTACGGCGCACTGTCCACCTGCATGACGTCCCAGAATCCTTATAACGCCAGTCTTCACGACAAGAGCTATAATCTTTCCAAGAAGATCGTTGACACCGTCTGCGGCACCACAGGCACGAAAAACCGCGGCGTCCAGGAGACGGACAGCTCCTCCGATATCAACTGGTGCGAGATTCCGGTCTGTGTGTTTGAAATGGGATTTTTAAGCAATCCGGATGAGGATACCTGGCTGCAGGATGACGGTTACCAGGGGAAAATCGCGAGCGGGATCGCCGGAGCAGTGGATGGTTTTGCGGAGGGGAATTAGTGGATTGATGCCTGCTGGCTTCTTGTTTTCATGTGCATGAAAACAAGAAGCATTTGGCGTTCGCCTAATATCAGTTCTCATTTAAAAATGTTTATGCAGGCAAGCTTGCAAAGCATTTTGAGATGAAAACCGACGCACGAGCAAGCTGGTGAAAATTATTTTGTAATTTCTCTATACAAATCTGAAAAAATATGTATAATAATATGTAGTCTGCCTTTTTTAAAGAGGCAGACATCCTGGAGACGTAGCGAAGCGGCCGTAACGCGGCGCACTCGAAATGCGTTTATCGGTTCATCCCGGTACGAGGGTTCGAATCCCTCCGTCTCCGCTCCGGAACCCTTGGTTTTCAAGGGTTCTTTTGTTTTTGCGGCACAGGGAAGGCTGTCAGGAAACTGGCGACTTTTATCCTGGACGAAATTTTGCCACAAAGTCTTAGAGGTGTGACAACGAAAATGTAAGAAGTTCTTAATAAAAAAAGAGGGAAATTGTAGTATACTTGTGAAGACTTAAAGAAAACTGTTTGTAACCGTTCAGCATCCTCATAGTCACAACGGTTTCTTGTGCAGCTTTGAAGATGGAAAATATTTAAGGAATAAAACACGGACAGAGAAGAAAGGCGGAATCAGAATGTTTCAGAAAAAATTTCGATATATGGCAGCAGTCCTTGCGGTGCTAATGATCACACAGGGCAGTTTTACCGCGTTTGCGGATGAGATCGGACCAGGTTATGATGAGCAGAATAAGGCATCCACGGATACCAGTGTAACGGATCCTGCAAATGCATGGAAAAAGGTAAATGGTGTTTATGTGGATAATAATGGAAAAACAATAGAGGGAGCGCTTCTCCGCGGCATCAGTGTTGCAAAATGGCAGGGAGATATCGACTGGGCGAAAGTTGCGGCAGATGATATATCGTTCGCTTTTATTAAGATGATGTCTTACGGATATGAGGGTGGTTACACCATGGATCCGAATTATGAGAAAAATATGAAGGGAGCTTCGGACAATGGAGTTCAGGCAGCTCCGTATGTCTATCTTCAGACAAAAACTGTGGAGGAAGCGAAGGCGGCTGCGAAATATGCAGTAGAAAAAGTATCCGGATACAATGTAAAGTATCCGATCGCTGTGGATGTAGAGTCAAAATATATCCTGGAGCTTTCGGTTCAGGAGCTCACAGATGTGGTAAACGCATTCTGTGATACGATCGCTGCGGCAGGCTACACACCGATCGTATACAGCGACTACAGCAAATTTACAACCGAGATGGACACAAAGCAGATCCACTATGATATCTGGCTTGCGAGATACGGCGCGGACGGTACATATGAGGGTCGCACAATCTGGCAGTGTACGGATAAGGGGCGTGTAAACGGAATCAACGGAAATGTATGCCTGGAATTCGCTTACAAGGATTACGCTCCGAAAGCCACTAAGGGAACCGCGGTGGATACCGGTGAGTGGAAGAATGAGAGCGGCAAATGGTACTTCTACCGTGACGGCGGAAGAATGAGCGGCTGGATCAATCCAGATGGATACTGGTATTATCTGGATCCGTCTGAGTTAGGTGCTATGGTGACAGGCACGACGATGACGATCGATGGCGTCGGCTATACGTTTGATGCGAATGGTGTGATGCAGTAAAACCGGAGCTTCCGGGGAACGGGCGGCAGATCAGCACATTTTGGATGCTTTGTGGCCGGGAAAATGGTATGCTTTCTGCGGAAATGCGCAGTGAGCGGATAAAGGTTTCAGGATAGAATAAAGGATAAAAAAGAAGAACGGGGACGCGGTCTCTTGATGAGATCTGCGTTCCTGTTCTTCTTTTTAGATATACATTCTATAAATGAGCAAATACCGAAAAGTGCACAAAAATTATGACTTATTGTGCATGTAACACGGACATTGATTCGTTTAATATTCTTCATGTCTGCATGTGAAAGACTTAATAGTGCAGTTTTTCAAATTTGCTCATTTATAGTATACATTAATAAACAATTCCTGCTAATGGATTCTACAGGTGATTTTAACAAGTGGGAAAACTGGTACTTACGATTGTTGGTGGAAAAATTCTGTTTTTATTCTTCCCATGGAAGATCCACGATCGTCGGCTCGTGATGAACAGCCGGGAGAAATTTCTCTATGATATCGGACGTTTTGAGCTTCATGCTTGTGGTGTTGATACACGGATGGCAGCCGAAATATTCGTCCTTTAGGACATCAGAATCGATCAGAAGCTTTACATGGTCCTCCAGGTCATTCATGAGTCCCATGATGCTGACAGATCCGGGAGTCAGGCCGAGATATTCCTTCATATGGTCATCATCCGCAAAAGAAAGTCTCGCAGAACCGATCTGTTTGGAGAGAACCTTCGTCTTGAATTTCTTATGCCCCGGCATCAGGAGGAGGTAGAACTTCGTCTTCTGGGCGTTGCAGAGGAAAAGGTTCTTGCAGATATGGATCCCAAGGACTTCGTCTGCACCGTTGCATGCGTCGATGGTGAATGCGGCTTCATGGTCGAAGCGTATATAGGGGATATTTAAGGAGTCCAGGAGATCGTAGGTGCGGATCTCGGTCTCGATTCGTCCGGTGACGTCCTTCGGGCGTCCGGATTCGGCAACACGGGTATTTGATTCATTATTCATGATTTGTTTTCCGGCAGTGTCTGGAGTGTCCAGATGCTGCGTCCTTTCTTGAAAATGTGAGGAACAGTTACAACTGATTTTACTGATGTTTTGTATTCTAAGCCGGCAAAATCTGCATGTTTCATGCAGTATTTTCAGCTCAGAAAATGTCTAACTGTGTATAACGGCCGGAATTGTCCCAGGTAAAAAGTTTCAGTGGAATATTCCGGGAAAAAACGCTATACTTTATGTGTTATTATAATCATCCGCATTCCGGGAATCAAGCGGAATGTTTCAGATAAGAATGGAGAAATATTTATTATGGAATACAGGGAAAAGAAGTTTAAAGGTGCCGGGGAGAATGGAAAGAAGAGCTGGAAGAAAGAGAACGCTGGCAGAAACGGGAATAATGGAAGAAATGTGAACGGGAAGACCGAAAGAAATAGCGGAAGAAAAGAAACGCAGAATTTCGTCAGCGGTACAGAGAAAAGAAACGGAAGAAACTACGGAAATCCGGATAAAAGTGTAGAAAAAAAGCTGGGATATATTGATGAAAAATTAGAAAAAAAGTATGGCGGAGCATGGAATCCTACAGGGGAGAAAAACGTGAACGCTGGTGACAAAAAGAAGGCGGCATCCGCATCCAAACGCCAGGATGACCGCAAAACAGCACATGTTCGAGGAAAAAATGCATCTGTCCAGGCAGAAGCAAAAACAGAGCGGAAAAAATCCCTCTGTCCACATTTCAAGACCTGCGGCGGCTGTCAGTATCTGGATATGCCATATGAGAAGCAGTTAGAGCACAAAAAGAAAGAAGTCTCCGAGCTTCTCCGCCCGTTCTGCAGGGTCGAGGAGATCATCGGCATGGACGACCCGTTCCATTACCGGAACAAGGTCCATGCAGTCATGGCCCGCGACAGGAAAGGTCATATCATCTCCGGTGTATATAAAGAGGGAACCCACACGGTTCTCCCGGTGGAGACATGCCTGATCGAGAACAAAAAGGCGGACGAGATCATCGGAACGATCCGTGAACTTCTTCCCTCCTTCAAAATGAAGGTATTCGATGAGGATACTGGATACGGCTTCCTGCGCCATGTCCTGGTGCGCACCGCCCATGCCACAGGGGAGATCATGGTAGTCCTGATCACCGCATCCCCGGTGTTCCCGTCGAAGAACAACTTCGTGAAGGCGCTCCGCAAGATTCACCCGGAGATCACGACCGTGGTGCAGAACGTAAATGGCCGCGACACCAGCATGGTCCTCGGGGAAAAGGAACATGTGCTTTACGGACCTGGATTTATTGTCGATGTCCTCTGTGGCAAGAAATTCCGGATCTCCTCAAAATCATTCTACCAGATCAACCCGGTTCAGACGGAGAAGCTCTACAACCTGGCGATCGAGGCAGCAGGACTCACCGGAAAAGAGACCGTTGTTGACGCCTACTGCGGAATCGGAACCATCGGAATCGTCGCAGCGTCTGCCGCGAAGGAAGTCATTGGCGTCGAGTTAAACAAGGATGCCGTCCGGGATGCCGTAACAAACGCGAAGGCAAACGGCGAGAAAAACATCCGCTTCTACAACAACGATGCCGGAAAATTCATGGTCCAGATGGCCTCCCAGAACGCTCATGCCGATGTGGTATTTATGGATCCGCCGAGAAGCGGAAGCACAGAAGAATTCATGGATGCTGTAGCGATCTTGAATCCGGACCGCGTGGTCTATGTGTCCTGCAATCCAGAGACGCTGGCGAGAGATCTGGCGTATTTTAAGAAGAAAGGGTATAGGGCGGAGAAGGCATGGGCTGTGGACCAGTTCCCGGCCCCCAGCCATGTGGAGACAGTGATTCTGATGACGTATTGTGGTAGTGACAAGAAATAACACCTATCAACCACAAGATGTTGTGGTTTTCTGAGAAAAAATCAGCAAAAAATGGGGCGAAAAACGAGCGTTTTTGCCCCTTATTTTTTGCCTGTTTCACAGATGACATCGGGTTTTGGACAGATGAAAACAGAAAATTCAGAGGATTGGCAGATGAAAAAAGCGCCGGTCCTCTTTTTTATATATGCCCGTTTTTACAAGCAAAACAGAAGAATGACCGGTGATATTCGTTTTCTGCGCAGCGAATGAAACCGGTCTTTTTTTGTGTTCATATTCAAAGAATCGTACAGGAAGAAAGGAGTCAATATGAAAAAAATCACAACCGAAGAACTTAAGAATATGAGTCATCAAGAGGGACTGATCCTTCAGGGGTGTGGCGGTGACCTTCAGGAATGGATAGATGGAATCAATGGAATTCTTCGGGAACAGGGAATTCTTTTAGATGGAAAGCCGCTGGATGATGTTGCAGTCTTTCAGTATGAAGGGCTTACCAATCTGCTCTTTGCCTTTGGGAAACACAAACTGGATATCGGTAAACTTGCCATTTGGAGAATCCAAACCCGTGAGCAGTTTGGAGGAACCTGGCTCTCCGATTATGTGGAAAACAAACTGGGCGGTTTTTCAAAGAGGCAGCAGGCAAAACCGGATTGTCCGCTCATTGGTGAAGATGGAAATATTTTTAATCTGATGGGAATCGCATCCCGAACTCTGAAAGAGAATGGAATGTATGAGCAGGCGGAAAAAATGCGGCAGAGAATCACAGGCGGAGAATGTCACAGCTATGAGGAAGCGTTGATGGTTATTGCCGATTATGTGAATATCACATCCTCAGAGCCGGAAGAAGGCATGAAAATGGAGTTTTCTTAAAACAGCAAACAACAGGATCGGTCAGTAGGAAACTCAGGATGACCGGTCTTTTTTATTGCGCATTTTTGGTAAGAAGAAAGGATGGCAGAGAATTATGAAAACAAGACAGCAAGAGCAGGTTTACGATTTTCCATATGGATGGAACAAAGGTGATACCTGCGTGATGATCATCAATAAAGCCAAGAAAAGCACCTGTGAATATACCGTGGAGAGCTATGACGGAAGATACTTCGGGGTACGCAGCCATACCGGGCTTTTTCATCGAGCCTCTCCGCAAAGATTATTCCATTCAAAGGAAGAAGCGGTTGCAGCCTTGGAACAATCGGAAACACCGACGCAGGAAAGAGGCGGAATGACCTTTCAATAGAAATTTTGAGAGTAAGGAGTGAGAAGATATGACCGCAAGATTTATGAGTGACACCCCCTATGCAGGAACGGAGCAGGAAATGCAACGCATTCCGGGCTTCCATTCCAGAGGAACCGGAATGGCGGTAAGTCATTTTAGGTACAGCGCAAAGGACTGTGACTGTCGCCTATGTGCCTATAAAAGCAGAAAAAGAAAATGCGAAAAAGCGGATGGCTGTATCTGCCTGCGTGAACGGCTTGTGGCAGGCTGTGTGCCATTCGAAGAACTGTTGGAAAAGTTGACAGCAGAGGTAAGCGTCAGCCCGTTTGTGAACCGTGTGGCCCGGCTGTCAGCGCAGTCGCATCCCTGCTTTTTCCTTGCCGGTCACAGAGAACGGTTTGAACCTTTATGGGAGCGTCATATCCGGACAGCAGAAGAAGATGCCATGTGTGCCGCATTATATCTTTTGTCTGCAGACCGATTCCTGTGGGGAAAAGCAATATCCGCAATCGAACCGGATATCATCCATTTTCAAAAGATTCACATTCACGGCGTGGATTTAAACGGGTATGTGCTGTTCCATACTGCAAAGGATTTATATCAGGGAACCAAACACATCAGTCTGTCTGAACTGGTTGATCCGGAATTGGTTGGTGATATGACATTTGAACTGATTATCACAGCATTTTTGATTCGCCGTTATGGATGCGGCGTATTGAGTGCGGAAAGGAGTAAACGATGCTGAATGTATATTTAAGGACTCCACAAACAGATGCAGGAGCATGGCTTAACTTTCCTGCAAGCTATCAAACAGTTCAGCATCTCTTCTCTGTACTTGGGGATTTATTGGATGAAGAAAAAGTCGGGCAGGAAATGCGGCGTTCGGATATGGGAACTTATACAGAAGCCGGATATATATTCCCAAACAGTATGCCGCATCAGGAATGGTATGACGGAATTCATTTGCCGGATATTCCTGATATGCCAAAAGGCGTGATATCTGTTCTGTTGAGCAGTCTTGATAAGCCGGATGAAGTCGGTGTATGGCTGGAACTGCCTGCAACAGAGCAGGAAATGCAGAGTGTGCTGAAACAGCTGGGCGAACACTCTTTTGATAACTGCCTGATAGCGGGCAGTATCAGCACCGCTTTTCCCTATCCCCTTGCCGGTGACGAAGATGTGGAAAAGCTCAATACTCTGGCACAGAAAATACAGGCGTTTCCGGATCAAAGGACTCTGGCAAAATTCAAGGCGGCATTGGAGTTGGAAATCCGCAATGAAATTGATTTTGCATTGGATGTTGCAGAAAACCTTGACTGTTATGATTTTGATCCCAAGATGTACTCCCCTGCGGCATATGCGGAATATATTTTCAGAGAAGCCGGAATCGATCCAAACGATCCGGCTTTTGCCATGTTCGATTTTATGGGATATGGTGAGCGGCAGATGCAGCAAGCCGGACATGTCCAGACCGCATACGGTATGATCTTACGCAACGAGAACCCGTTCGTATCAAAATACAGTCAGACAGAATCCATGCAGATGGGAGGAATGTAAATGAAGGGATTGGATGCCAACACACAGAAGTATGAACTGGCGGAGATTGATCATAACGTTGTGCTGTTTACCAATATGCGGCTTGACCGGGATACGGTTCCGGAAGGAATTTTTTGCTATGATGTCAGGGATTCCGATGACCTTGACGGTAACATGGCGGAAGTGAAACCGTTTGTATTGGTGAATCATTGGGGAACGATACTAAGCAAAGAACCGTTTCCGATGGATGAATCAGGAAGCTATTATCCGGAGGACTGGGGATATCTTGGAGAGGACATGAGCCTTTCGGAGTTCCAGAAAGAAACAGCTGAACAATTGGAGGCACGATTAGAACCACAGCCATCAGGCGGAGAAATGACCATGCAGCCATGAATAGCCTGCCGCCGGAAGGAGGTGATGCGGCATGAACAGTTTTATTGCATGGGTAGGCGGAAAGAAGGCCCTGCGGAAACTGATTTACACGATGTTCCCCGTTCAGTTTGACCGGTACATTGAAGTATTTGGCGGCGGTGGATGGGTATTGTTTGGAAAACCGCCGAATCTGAAGCGGAAGCTGGAGGTTTATAACGACTACAATTCCAATCTGGCAAATCTTTTTTACTGTGTCAAGAACAGGACATGTGCTTTTTTGCTGGAACTGGGATTTTTACCGATCAACAGCCGGGATGAGTTTTCCATGATCCGCACATTCTTGGAAAAGCAGGAGCCGGACACCACATTTTTGCAGGAGGAACTGACTCTTGCCGAGCAGAACCTCTCCCCGCCTGATTATGAGGAAATCCGCGCGATCCTTTTGGAAAATGCACAGATGACGGATGTCAAACGGGCGGCGGCTTTTTTCAAACTGATCCGATACAGCTACGGCAGCGGGTGTGACCCTTTTCGGTTGCCACCCATATCACAGTCGGCTGTACCTCTTTCGGATGCCAGCCATTCGATGTGCGGAAATGCTTTGACGCAATCTGGCAGGCATCTCACAGGCTTTCTGAAACCGTAATCGAGAATAAGGACTTTGAGGCGTTGATACGGCAGTATGACCGTGACAACGCCTTTTTTTATTGCGATCCGCCTTACTATGAAACCGAAGGCCATTATGAGGTGGTGTTCCGAAAGGAGGATCATATGAGGCTTCGGGATACGCTGAAAGCCTGCCGCGGGAAGTGGATGGTAAGCTATAACGACTGTGATTTTATCCGCCCGGGGACCATGCCTGCCACGCGAATTGTATGACGGATATTATATCACTGCCGTTACCCGGCTGAACAATCTCGCCCAAAGATATGAAGGCGGCTGTGAGTTTCCGGAAGTGATTATTACCAATTATGATCCGAAAGAAATGGAACGGTCACAGCCAAGACAGATGCGTCTGTTCGGATTGGGTGAAGAAGATGATGAGGACTGCTATGAAATTACAGGGGTATGGTCCCCGGAAAGAGAGGCACTATGAGACATAAAAAACAGAAAAAGAAAAGAAGCGGGCGACAGAGTGTTCTGTCCATTCCCAATACGCTGCTCCATGCGGCAGACATCTCACCGGATACCGATCTGGTGATTGAAACGATCCCCGGCGTGATACTGATTGGAGAAAAAGCGCCTTTAAGTACCGTACAGCAGCCATTTATTGATTTGTTTTCCGCAATGGGGATGACTCCAAAGGAAGTGGCGGATGTAATAGAAAAAGGAGGGTTTAATTATGAGTAAACCAATTTATAAGCTGGTTGACAGCAAAGGGAGAGTGCTGATTCCAAAGGCACTGCGGGAAACTGCCCATATGGAATACGGGGATATTGTGCGTATTGGTCTGAGCAGCGGCAGGATAACCGTCACAAAGGTGGACATTGTGGAGGTTGGCGATCAGTCATCGGAAGCAGTGGAAGCCTATGTGCGTGCGGCAGTTAAAGCGATGCCGGACAGCAAACGTCTGGAACTGCTTGGGGAATTGAGCAGCCTGCTTCAGAAAAAGGAGGGATAAACGATGCGTGTCTATACGCAGGAAGATTGCGTACAACAGAACCTGCCGGAAAACCTGATGAATCGTGTGCTTGTGCTGCCTGAAAATGAAACAGGGCAGCTTTTCTTTTGCCAGAAGGATGCTGGGGATGCCTTGCAAACGGTTTCCCTTAAAACCGGTGAAGTTACATGGTGCAGAAAGCAGGATGTGATGGGGCTTCTCAGACCGGAACTTCTGCCGGATAGTGCCAAGCTTCAACTTTCACAGATCCGACCGGCAGGTGCGGCAGATCTTTCTGAGCATACACCGCAGTATTCCGGCTATAGTTTTCTTCCGGATGGCAGGTATGCTGCCGGGGTATGGCTGTGCAGTCCAGAGGAAGTCCGGGACTATGTGCAGATGCAAAAGGACTATCAGCATCGTGTGCTGATCTGTGACAGGAATGATTTTGCTGTGATGGAGATTGTAGAAGGAAAACTGGTATTTCCAAGTGAGCAGGATCTTCAGGCATTCCCACAGCAGCCAGAGGGAGGAATTCAAATGGGATAAAGGAGAGTGATGAGAAATGAAGCCCATTCAGATCCGGAATGGAGTCATTGTTTATTACGGAAACCGTGTCGGCATGGTACAGGACGGACAGGCCGTTGTCGATCCCATGTTTGAACGGGAAGAATTGAAAGACTTTTTAAACCATCAGCGGGATATTCGGGAAGTTAAATGGCAGAACGGCGTCTTTGACCGGCTGGG
>OBVC01000561.1_pt1 | contig 16393 bp, 7 predicted proteins | sample 1494991 | NCBI WGS metagenome assembly OBVC01 (sample SAMEA2579955, study PRJEB22360) | human gut metagenome
GTGTTCTTGTTGCCGCCCCAGCGGGTGCCGCGAAGATAGATCGGAGCACGGCTCATATTCTCAGTTCCGCCTGCAACGATGCAGTCGGCTTCGCCGAGCCAGATCTCCTGGCATCCGGAATTCACTGCCTGCATGGAAGAGGCACAGAGCCTGTTGACTGTGAAGCCTGGAATCGTCTCCGGGAAACCGGCTTCGAGAAGAGCAGATCGTGCAATATTTGATGCCTCTGTGCTCTGACGGACTTCGCCGAGGATGACTTCATCAATGATATCCGGCTGGATCCCGGCCCGCTTTACAGCTTCTTTCATAACTTCAGCTGCCAGCGTGTGTGCCGGAACGGTTTTCAGGGAACCGCCGTATTTTCCGATTGCGGTGCGGACAGCACCTACAATATAAACAGTTTCCATATAGAATCCTCCTTGCGTAATGAGCAAAATCGACCGGTTGGAAGAAATGCTCAAGTGTGTGTGTGCAATCTGCCCTAAATTAAACAGCAATAAGCGTGCCAAGATGTAAAACATTGAAAAAGGCTTGAAAAGACAAAAATAAAAGTGCAAATAAGTGCAAAAAGTGCAAACAGATAAAATAAAAACAAAAAGTGCACGCAAATTGCACCAACTCATGGAAAAAAGATCAGATTTTATCTGTGGCATAATTGTTGCTCAAGAAATATTACAAATGCTGATTGTTAAAATTGTGCATATGATGATCGAATACAGAGTCTAAGAAGGGAGAAGCGGTACGATGGAATTTAAAAATATCTTATATGAAGTAAAAGATGGGATCCTTTATCTGACATTAAACAGACCGGAAGTGAGAAATGCTCTTTCCCCGGAAATGTGGAAAGATATTCAGACTGCTGTTGAGGCTGCCGGGAATGATGACAGTGTTCAGGTCATCATTATCAGCGGAGCCGGGGACAAGGCTCTTGCAAGCGGTGCGGATATCCAGGAGATTCATGACAGACCGACTCTGAAGATGCTGATGGGAACTTCGACAATTGCATTAAAAGCATTGGAAGACCTCTATAAACCGGTAATATGTGCGATCAACGGATATGCGCTTGGCGGTGGATGTGAGCTGGCGATGGCGTGCGATATCCGGATCGCGACTGGAAGATCAAAATTCGGACAGCCGGAGACGAGTCTGAGTATTATTCCGGGAGCCGGAGGCACACAGAGACTTGCGAGACTCGTGGGAGTCGGAAGAGCAAAAGAACTGATCTACACGGGCAGGATCATCACTGCCGAGGAGGCGAAGCTGATCGGACTTGTGAACCAGGTGACAGGGGACACGAGAGAAGAACTGATGGAAGCCGCGAAAGCCATGGCGGAACAGATCATGAAGAAAGGACCTGTGGCGACGAGACTTGCAAAGATGGCGATCAACGTGGGAATGGATACCGATATTAATACGGGTCTTCTTTTCGAGCGCATCGCCCAGACAGTTGCCTTTGGAACCGAGGACAGAAAAGAAGGGACCCAGGCATTCCTGGAAAAGAGAAAGGCAGAATTTAAAGGCTGTTAAGCCCCTGAAATAAAAATAGAGACTGGAGGAATAGCAGATATGAAACCGTTAGAGGGAATTAAAGTAGTAGAGTTATCGACAATGTTGGCCGGCCCGATGACAGCGAGACTCCTGGCAGAGTGGGGGGCCGATGTAATTAAAGTAGAATCCATGAATGGAGATCCGTGGAGAAAGCAGTATGGAACCTCGCTTTCCCCGTATACAGAACATGCGAATCCCAACTTTGATATGCAGAACATCAATAAGCGCTTTGTCGCGTTCAATATGCGTACGCCGGAAGGAAAAGAGGCAATGATGAAGCTTCTTGCGACAGCCGATGTATTCCTGACCAACTACAGGGTCCAGGCGCTGGAACAGATGGGTCTGACCTATGATCAGCTGAAGGATCAGTTTCCGAAACTGGTACACGCGTCTGTTCTCGGATATGGCAGTGAAGGTGCTGAGAAGAACCGCCCAGGATACGATTATACCGCGTTCTGTGCGAGAACAGGATTTTTAAGAGACTTTGCACCGGCAGGAGGACCGCCGATCATGACGGTTGCCGGGGTGGGAGATCACAGTGTTGCGATCTCTCTTGCCGGAGGAATCGCGGCAGCATTATTTAAGAGAACAAAGACCGGAGTCGGCGACAAGGTCGATGTGTCGCTTCTTCAGATGGGAACCTATATTTTCACCTGCGGTATTTTAAATGGTTTCAACGGAAGAGAGTACCCGAGAGACAGGTACAACTGCGCACATGCATGCAGCAATACATATCAGGGTAAAGACGGCGAGTGGATCTATCTGGCGATCGTGGATTACAGACGGTTCCCGGAGTTCTGCGGCTGCATCGGTCATCCGGAACTCGCAGAAGATCCGAGATTTTCAACTCAGAACGCCTATTATGCAAATAAAGCAGACCTCACCAAGATCCTCGATGAAGTGTTCAAGGAACAGACCGTGGAATACTGGCACAAGATCTTAAACGACCATGATCTGCCGCATGAGATCTGCTATCACTTTAAGGATGTTCCGTATGATGAGCAGGTACAGGCAAACCATTACACTTATTTCCATGAATATCAGGATGGAACAAAGACGGTATTTACGAACGGTCCGGTACATTTTGCATCCATCGATCCGGCTAAGATCCCATGCAGGGAGTCAAGGAATGTGGGAAGCGACACGAAGGAGATCCTGGAAGAGCTTGGATATTCTGATGATAAGATCCAGAAAATGTATGAAGGAAAAGATATCAGATAACACGCAGATTCGAAAAGGAGAAAAACTATGAGTGAGACGACTGTAAACGAGGCAGCAGCTGCGGCTCCTGCCCCGAAACCAAAGAGACCAAAGGCAAAAAGCATGATCATGATGGGAGAACAGACGGCAGCCATGTTTGAAAACGCCAGACTCGCCAAGGAAAAAGGCGAGCCGGTGGGCTGGTCCGCGTCAATCTTCCCCCAGGAGATCGCAGAGACACTGGGATTAAATGTTCTCTATCCGGAAAACCATGCGGCGGGAATTGCGGCCAGACATCAGGCTGACCCGTTCCTGCAGGAGTGCGAGGGTGAGCTCGGGTATTCCAATGATCTGTGCGCATACGCAAAAGTTAATCTCGCCTATGCGGCTGTTTTGAACGGCGAGAGTGAAATCGAGCTTCCGGACGGCGGAAAAATGGTAAAACCGGATTTTCTGCTTCTGACAAACAATATCTGTAACCAGTTGACAAAATGGTACGAGAATCTGTCCAAGCAGATGAACATCCCGATCTTTTTTATCGATACCTGTTATAATCCATACGATTATGTGACAGAGACGAGAGTGCGCTATGTGCGCGCCCAGATCGATCAGCTGATCGAGGACCTTTGCAAATTTACCGGGAAGAAATGGGATGAGGAGCGGTTCCAGAAGATCATGAAGATCAGTCAGAAGAACAGTTATCTGTGGGAACGTGCCAACAACCTGCTGGATCGGAAGCCCTCCCCCTTAAGCGGATTCGAACTGTTCAACTATATGGCCTGTATGGTCTGCAACCGCGGAAAAGAATCGACGACAGCGATCCTGCAGCAGCTGAATGATGAGATCGAGGAACACATTAAAAATGGAACTTCCACATTCCCGGTGGAAGAAAAATTCCGCGTATCCTGGGACGGAATTGCCTGTTGGCCGTACCTGAGTCATAACCTCAGGACACTGAAAAAACATGGAATCAACATGGTTGCCTCCAGTTACGGTAAGGCGTGGGCCATCGAGTATGAGGATCTGGACGGAATGGCGAGAGCTTACTGCTTTGCCTCCACAAACGGTGACAACGCGACTACGATGCTCGACAGACGTTTAGAAGCGCTGAAACGCTTCGGCTGCGAGGGAACGATCTATCATGTAAACAGGAGCTGTAAGGTTATGGACTGCCAGATGATGGAGGTTCAGAGACAGCTTTCAAAATTAGCGGGAGTTCCGTTTACTTCCTTTGACGGAGACCAGGCGGACTACAGAAACTTCAGTGAAGCTCAGTTTGAGACACGAATCCAGGGACTGGTTGAAGTTATGAGCCAGAAGAAAGGGGTGGAAGCAGATGGCTGATCTGAAAAAAAATATTGAACTTTTACAGGAAGCATGCCGGAATCCTCGGGCTCAGATGGACCGGTATCTGAAGGAAGGAAAAAAGATTGTTGGATGTTTTGAGCCATACACACCGGAGGAGCTGGTACATGCGTCTGGAATGATCCCCATGGGACTTTTTGGAGGACGTGCAGATATCCAGCTTGCAAAGAGCTATCTGCCTCCGTTTGCATGTCCGGTCATGCAGGCAAACATGGAGTATGGATTAAACGGTACATATGACGGAATGTCTGTGGTGATCATCCCGGCGCTCTGCGATACGCTCCGCTGCATGACGCAGAACTGGAGGTTCGGAGTAAAGAAAATTCCGATGGCGCCGATCGTGTATCCGCAGAACAGAAAGTCACCGGCAGCCCTGGAATATCTGATCAGTGAGTATGAGCAGGTCCTTGTGATTCTGGCGACCGTTACGGGAGAGATGATGAAGGAGCGCTGTCTTCAGGAAACCATACAGGTCTACAATGCACACAACGCGGCAATGCGGGAATTTGCCGATCTTGCGGCAGATCATCTGGATATTATTACGCCGAAGGTGCGCCATGCGGTCATGAAGAGTGCCTGGTTCTATGAAAAGGGCGAGCACACCCAGATCATAAAAGAGATCAATGAAGAATTGAAGAAGCTTCCGGTCCATGAGTTTACTGGAAGAAAAGTAGTCCTCACGGGAATTTCCTGTGAGCCTGACGAAATCCTCGATATCCTGGAAAAGAACAACATTGCAATTGTGGCAGATGATCTGGTACAGGAAAGCCAGCAGTATCGTACCGACACCCCGTCCAATGGAGGAGGCGGATTAAAGCGCCTTGCAAAGCAGTGGATGGGACGGTATGGATGCAGCCTGATCCATGAGGAAGGAAAGCCGAGAGGACAGATGCTGATCGATATGTGCCGGGAAAAGAAAGCAGATGGTGTGATCAGCTGCATGATGAAATTCTGTGATCCGGAAGAGTATGATCAGCCGTACTTTGAGCGTGACCTGAGAAAGGCCGGATATCCGTGTCTGGCGATCGAGATCGATCCGCTGAACACAAACTATGAGCAGCTCCTGACAAGAGTACAGGCGTTTGCGGAACTGTTCTGAACCTGAACGTGTATCGTCCAATGAAACAGAAGGAAGGCATTACTGGAAACGGGATGCCTTCCTTTTTTGCAATTTTAGGCAGTATAAAAGAAAGATGAGAAAAAATGCAACTCGTGCATAGCTTGTGCCTAAAGTTGCAATATGGTATACTCTTTGGTGGAGGTGATACTTATGAGAGAAAATATGACGCCGCACAGCTTTCCATACTTAGAAATCTTGAATAATCTTGATATTGGCATCGCATTATTTGATGCTGAAGGCAATTATTTGTTTGTAAATACGGAACTTGTAAATTGGCGGAATATTCCTATGCTGGAATTCTTGAAAATGAATGTGCATGACTTCCTGAATATTCTCGATGTCTGTGTGTTTGACCTTGTAAAGAAGAAGAACCACAGGGTCAGCCGGTTGCAGTACTATAAAAATAAGGACCATGTGGATAGTAAAAGAAGGCTCCGGGTTGTGACGGGAACACCGATTTTTGATGAAAATGGAAAAATAAAATATGTGATCATGGCACTCCAGGATGTGGAGAGTTTTGAAAACTTATACCAGGCACTCCTGCGCCAGAATCAGATCGTCAGCTTCGGAAGCGGAAAAGAGCTGGTGGAAGGCGCTGATATTGTAGCTAAGAGCAGTTCATTCCGCGCGCTCCTTGAAGTGGCAGATAATGTGGCATCCCTGGATTCCACCGTGCTCCTCTACGGAGAGTCAGGAAGCGGAAAAGAGATTCTCGCAAATTACATCCATCAGAGAAGTGATCGGAGAGAAAAGCCGATGATCACAGTAAACTGTGCGGCATTTTCGGAAAATCTGATCGAATCGGAATTGTTTGGATATGAAAAAGGATCTTTTACCGGCGCAAACAAGGAAGGCAAAATGGGGCTGGTGGAAGCGGCCGATGGAGGTACGTTATTTCTGGATGAGATCAACTCCCTGCCGCTCAGTATTCAGGGAAAAATTCTCAGAACTCTGGAAGAAAAATCGATTCAGAGGGTCGGTTCCACAAAAACAAAAAAAGTTGATTTCCGCTTGATTGCAGCGACAAACAGGAACCTAACAGAAATGGTTCACGATGGGACATTCCGGGAAGACTTATATTACCGTCTTCAGGTGATTCCGCTGACGATCCCGCCAGTGAGGGAGAGGCAAGAGGACATCGTTCCGCTTTGTCTGCATTTCCTTCATCATTTCTGCATCAAGTATAATTTGCAGAAAAACCTTTCAGAGCAAGTGCTGGAAACGCTGAAGAATTATGACTGGCCTGGAAATGTCAGGGAAATCCGCAATTTCGCGGAAAGGATCGTCGTCATGACACCAAAGGCGGTCAAGGAAATCAATTGTATTCCGCCGGAAATATTGGAGAGCCATGCTGGGACACTGGAGAGAGAGGCACTTCCGGATACGCCTACTCAGATCTCGGTATGCCGCAGCTATACAAAGCAGTTGATGACAAAGGATGAAGTTATGCATGCTCTGGAGGTCTGCAGAGGACACAGGGAACAGACTGCCCAGTATCTGGGAATCTCGAAAAGAAAGCTTCAGTATATGATAAAGGAATACCATCTTTCTGAGCGATGTCAATATTGTGAAAAAGAGCGATAATGAATGATAAATTTATAACGATTTCTTCTTTGAAATGGTTGCAGGAATGATGTGATTGGTATAAAATATAGATGTTTCTGCGATGATAGTATAAATATAAAAGTCATGGGCGGGAAAATTCCGCTTCAGGCGCAGAAATATGATTGCATTTATTAAAAGAACGCAGGCAATGATTCAGAAGTGAAATAATCCTGCAGTCACGCAATAAAGGAGAAAAAATCATGAGCAAAAAGCCAGTAGTGTTAATGATCCTCGATGGTTACGGACTGAATAAAACACATGAAGGAAATGCGGTATATGAGGCGAAGAAACCGGTGATGGACCGCTTAATGAAGGAGTGCCCGTTTGTGGAGGGTCAGGCCAGCGGACTTGCTGTCGGACTTCCGGACGGACAGATGGGAAACTCTGAGGTCGGACACCTGAACATGGGCGCAGGCCGCATTGTTTACCAGGAACTGACAAGAATCACAAAGTCTATCCAGGACGGCGATTTCTTCAAGAACGAAGAGTTCCTTGCAACTGTTGAGAACTGCAAGAAGAATAACTCCGCGCTTCACCTGTTCGGACTCTTATCCGACGGCGGCGTACACAGCCATATCACCCATGTTTACGGACTCTTAGAGCTCGCAAAGAGAAACGGACTCGACAAGGTATTCGTTCACTGCTTCTTAGACGGCCGTGACACTCCGCCGGCATCCGGAAAGGATTTCGTCGCAGCGTTAGAGGAGAAGATGAAAGAGCTCGGTGTCGGCAAGGTGGCATCTGTTATGGGACGTTATTACGCGATGGACCGTGACAACCGCTGGGATCGTGTGGAGCTTGCGTATAAGGCACTGACAGCGGGTGAGGGCAATAAGGGAACATCCGCGACGGAACTGATTCAGGCGTCCTACGATGACGGAAAGACGGATGAGTTCGTTGTTCCGGCTGTCGTGACAGGGGAAGATGGAAATGCGATCGGAACGATCAGGGACAACGATTCCGTGATCTTCTTCAATTTCCGTCCGGACCGCGCAAGAGAGATGACCCGCGCATTCTGTGATGACGAGTTTACAGGATTTGCGAGAGCGAAGAGGATCAAGACCACATATGTATGCTTTGTTGATTACGATGAGACGATTCCGAACAAACTTGTCGCATTCAAGAAAGAGACGATCAAGAATACTTTCGGTGAGTTCCTTGCTGCCCACGGGAAGACTCAGGCGAGAATTGCTGAGACAGAGAAATATGCCCATGTTACCTTCTTCTTCAACGGCGGCGTTGAGGAGCCGAATCCGGGTGAGGACCGTATCCTTGTGAAGTCCCCGAAGGTCGCAACCTATGACCTTCAGCCGGAGATGAGCGCACCGGCCGTTTGTGAGAAGCTGACAGACGCGATCCGCTCCGGAAAATATGATGTTATCATCGTAAACTTTGCAAATCCGGATATGGTAGGCCACACAGGCGTTGAGAACGCGGCGGTCAAGGCCATCGAGGCTGTCGACGAGTGCGTTGGAAAAGCAGTTGAGGCAATCAAAGAGGTTGATGGCGTGATGTTCATCTGTGCTGACCACGGAAACGCAGAGCAGCTGATCGACTACAAGACAGGAGAGCCGTGGACCGCTCACACAACAAACCCGGTTCCGTTCATTCTTGTAAACGCGGGCGAGGGCTGCGGCCTCAGAGAGGGCGGCTGCCTTGCAGATATCGCTCCGACCCTGATTGAGCTTATGGGAATGGAACAGCCGAAAGAGATGACTGGTAAATCTCTGTTAGTAAGAGAGTAAGAGAACTTTAGCGCGATAAGATCATGCGAAAATAAAAACAGTCCCGGCAATATGGACAGAAAAGTCTGTATGTCGGGACTATTTTTATGTAACAGGAAATTCCGGGGAATTTCCTGTTACATAAAAAGGCACTGACGTGCCAAAGATGCGCATTCGCGCGAAGATGCAGACTGTCGTAAGCGACCGCGTGAGGCGCGAGAATATGCCAAGACACATTTTTTATATAAGAACAATTTCACAGCGTATACTTGACATAAAGAATCCTCTGACATTAAGATAAAAGAAATATTTTCGGCAGGACAAAAGGAGAATGTTATGGAACAGGAAACAAGAATCGCAGTTGTGGGAATCATTGTAGAAAATAAAGAGGCTGTGGGGGAGGTCAACCAGATCCTTCACGATTACAGCCCCTATATTATCGGAAGAATGGGACTTCCATATGAAAAGAAACATGTGAACATCATCAGCGTTATCGTAGACGCTCCGGCCGACCGGATCAGCGCGCTTTCCGGGAAGCTTGGAAAGATCAGAGGGATCAGTGCGAAAGTGATGTATTCGAAGAATGGGCAGTAGGTGGAGAATCGCATGCTCCAAATCTCCCTTATGAAATCATTCCCTTCCGCATACAGGTAAACAGGTATGCCATAAATGCTTCCTTTGTCTCTTTTTTCTTTCGTCGGCTGCAGAAAAGGCAGGAACCGTTTTTCAGACGGACAGAGCCATCCTCCTCCACAGAGATCACCTGTGAAAAATTGAGGAGGAGACTGCGGCCGCTCATATAAAAACGTCCGCCTTTCGGCAACATCCCCCTTTAACGTGTGGATGATCAGGCGGTGATTCTGCGTTTCTGCGTATAAAAAATCATCCAGAAGAATCCGCTGGCAGGATGACTGCCCCTGTCCAAGGACAGCCTGAATCTCGATATAAGCCGGTTCGGCCCGAAAAGTGCGGATCTCATCGAGACACCAGGCCAGTGTGTCCGCATCCACCGGCTTTAAGAGATAGTCAAGCGGATGTACCCGGTATCCTTCAAGGGAATAGTCCCGCTCATTGCTCACAAAGATAAGAGGGATCCGCGCGGCAACAGCTCGAAGCTTTTCGGCTGTTTCAAGCCCGTTCAGGCCGTTTTTTGCAAGCATGATATCCATAAATACGGCGTTGAAAAGACCGGGGCGGAAAGCCTCTAAGAATGATTCACCGCTCTCATAGCAGGTAAAATCAGCCATTTCTCCATATTTCTCGAAATTCTTCTGTATTAAATTAATCAGATGCTTCTGATCGAAAACGAAATCTTCCACAATGGCAATATGCATCATAATTGCAGCACTCCCTTCACCACGATGCTTCTGAACCAATTAGGTCGAGGTTTGACCATTTGCGTCGAGGTGGTTTTCAGAAAAACACGTAATTGATATACTATTAGTATAGAAGATTATACGAAAAATGTAAATATTACGGGAACTTGATGTTTATCTCAGTCGAGAAGACTTCCACCTCTTTTTGGTGGTAGTAATAGCAAATTTGTCTCAGTGGGAGGAAAATGGTATGAGAAAAAAATCGAAACGAATTTTAGCAGCTGCATTGTCAGCTATATTAATATGGAATACATGTGAATGGCAGCCGCAGGCATTGGCGGCCGGTTCGCTGCAGCGGATCGGGGCTGAAACGGGAGCAGATGATACTGCGGAAACGGCAGAAAAAGAATCTACGTCAAAAGAATCTGTATTAAAAGCCTCTCCGTCGAATGCTTCTCCATCGAATGCGGAAATAAAAGATAACCGTGGCGAGTCAGGTACAAGCAAAGCAGAAGCAGGAGCAGATGCAGATACAGGCAAAGCAGAAGCAGGGGCAGATGCAGATACAGGCAAAGCAGAAGCGGGAGCAGAGTCAGGTGCAAACAAAGCAGAAGCAGGGGCAAACGGAGCAATAGCAGGAACCGAGGCCGGAACAAACGGAGCACCAAACGGCACAGCAACAGGGGCAAAGATAGAAGCGTTCCTGGGGCTGGATGAGGCTATTGCGGTGCAGAAGCTGTCTCTGGGTGCCAAAGAAAGCGATATCGTTCTTCCGGATACTCTGGAGGTTCGGATGAAGCAGGAAACTTTAGAGGATGCTCCAAAAGCAGAAGGGAAACTGCAGATAGATGCGGAAGCTGATGATGAAAAAGAACGTTCAGAAGCGGAAGCAGATGAGAATATCAGCAGGATCTTTGGCGTGACCTGGAAGCTGGATATTGGTGAGAGCGACTACCCGGAATTTCATGGCGGGATCTCCCCACAGGACTATTTTGAAGAATTTGACGAGGATGGAGAACCTATTGAAACATCCTATAAGACCTGGGCAGGCTATCATGAGGCAAACCAGGACTACAACGGCAGTGCCTATGTCTATACACCGGTTTTGCCGGAGGAATATTCACTGGGAGAGGAGGCAGAGCTTCCGGAAATCTGCGTTCTCGTAGGAGAGATGCAGCTGATGACTCTGGCAGGCGTGGAATATAACCTGAATAATAAGCATCTGCTCATTAATAGCACTAACAAAGATCGGTTTAATGGAAAAACCATTACCGGCTCCTATTGCCCGAGCACCCGGCCGGAGTCGACTTATACAGACATCAAGGGCGGTATCATAATTGATAATGTTACGGTCGATCTGACGATTAAAGATGTAACGATCAAATCTGATGGGGCCAGAGGATGGAATCTGGCCGGTATTTACCTGAAAGGCAATGCCCGGCTGAATCTGACCTTAGAAGGAACCAATACACTTGTGGGACTGGATGATGGAGCCGGAATTGAGGTGGGAAAAGATGCAACGCTGGTTATTACGGAGCAGAGTACCGGAAGTCTGAAGGCAGTGGGAGGTGCCTATGGGGCCGCCGGTATCGGAGGAAAACCCGGAACAACAGGTTACGAAGGTGCAGATAAGAACTATGGGACAGGAACGATTATAATCAAGGGTGGAAGCATTGTAGCTGAAGGTGGAGCTTATCAGGTTTCCCAATCGACGCGTTATCATGGAGGAGCCGGAATCGGAACCGGTCTGTATGGAATCGGCGGAACCATTGAAATACTGGGCGGAAGGATAACCGCAGCAGGAGGAAGGGAGACAGGAGCCGGAATCGGAGGCGGAGCTGGTGGAGGTGTAGACACCATCGTGATCGGCGGGACGGAAGGCGAAGCTCCCAATATAGCCGTATCTTCTTATAATAATGGCGAATTAGGATATCCGGGAGCTGCCATCGGCACCGGATGGAATGGAGTGGATGGTTTACAATTATCCTGTGGCGATATCCGGATATTAAGTGGATCTGTGGAGGTAACGGGCGGAAATATTGGTTATGGAGTGTTAAAGCCTTTGTCTGGAAATAGCATGAAAGGCGGCAGTGTCACTATTTCCGAGGAGGTGCAGTTAGAGCTGCCACTTGAAAGCAAAATTGAGCCCCGGGGAGACTGTACCTACGGAAAGAAAACATTCCGGATCACCGTATATGATAACCAGCTACCAGATGGAACCTATCAGGCTGACATATCCCTGTATCGGGAAAATGATACAGGAAAAGACTCTCCGGTTTATCAGACAAAGGCAGAAATGACCGTCTCCGGATTCAGGGGAACGATACCGGATATAACCCAGTGGATAGGCCATTCTGGAAATATGCAGATGGTTGTAGAGCTGAAGCCTTCCGGTGGCGGGGAAGGTAAGACGATGGATGGAAGGGTTGTTCTAAACAAAGGAAAGGATGAAGCCATCTCCGTCACGCTGGGAAAAGCCGCTTACCAGAAGACAATGGATCTGACCATCCATGATGGCCGTTTGAAGAATGATAAGAATTATACACTGACGGTTCGACTGGGGGAAGAAGCAAGCGAAGGCGGCACTGCACCGGATGTAGTAACCTATTCATCTAAAAAAGCTTCCGGTTATCAGATAAAGACCGATAAAGTCAGCTGGTATACGCCTCTGTCCGGAGTGGTTCCGGCATCGGTTCAGGTAAAGGAAGAAGGAGGGGAAGGAGAAAATACGAATAGCTTTACAGTAACAGGATCCCTCTCGATGGAGTCAAAGGAGGAAAAGAATCTTTCCCTTACCATCGGAGAACCCTTGTATCCTGTCCGGTTCCACTTCTACTCATCCAAGGTGCGGGCGGCAGAGAGGGTATCCCTGACAGCCGGACGGCTGGCTGGAGCCTTAGAAGCTCCGGTGGAATTAAAGCAGGACAAAGGCCAGTTTGCCTTTGACGGGAAGCTGACAATCGATGCAGAAGCAGGCAATCATGCATATGCTCTGGCATATCTTCCGGCCGGAAATTACCGGTTTGTGATAAATACAGGCATCACAGAATTAGGCAGCTCCGATGGAAGCTTTACTCTGGACAACGAAACGGTAAAGGCAGGGGATGCAGGAACGGATATTACTGTATTAAATGAGGCAGAGGCGCTGGAGGGAGAGCTGGATCTGTTCCTTGGAAATATATCTTTTTCCGAGGAAGATGGTAAGCTGACAATATTATATTCTAAAACAGATGGTTCCGGCCAGGTGGTTACAGCAAGGTTAATAGACCAGTCCTATGATAAATGCTATCGGATCACTTCATCTGGGAATAATGTAGAGAAGTATCATCTCTCCGTGGATATCCCAGCTTCCAGGGAACTAAAGCTCGTATTAAAGAACCTTACGATTACACCGGCAGAGGCTATCGCACCGATTCAGATAAACGGAGAGTCTCAGGTGACCACCTATCTGGAAGGGAAAAACAAGATTTCGATTAATAAATCAGAGAAATCTTCTTCACCTGCCGGCATCAGCGTGGCGAAAGGTGCAAAGCTTACGATTGACAATGAACTGGGGCAGCAGGGCTCCATAGAGGTGCTCAATAATACAAATGTAACCAGGAGTGGTGCAGCAATTGGAGGAAATGGAGAGCAGGATGCAGGAATCATTCACATCAAGGGGGGAACTGTAAGTGCAACTTCCGCTTCTAAAGGAGCGGCTATTGGTGCTTCGGTAGGAAAAAGTGTAGAAGAAATATGGATTAGCGGAGGAAATGTAACTGCAAAAAGTAGTGGTGGTGCCGGAATCGGAACAGGAGGTGCTTTTAGGAATGAGGAAAGAACCGGTAAAATCGTGATAGAAGGCGGAACGGTGAATGCAAGCTCGTGGAGTGGTGCCGGAATTGGAAGCGGTTTTGGATATGTCCCTGGAAGCTCAGCGATAATTGCAAAGATTGAGATTCATGGTGGAATGATTACAGCCTATTCTTATGATGGTGCCTGCATCGGAAGCGGTAGAGACAGTTCATCGAGTGTACTGATTGACGGCGGCACCATATGCTTAGTGAAGAAAAATAATGAAAGCGGTAGGAATGCTGCTCATATTGGAAAGGGGTATGAGTCTACACAGGCACCAACCGATGTGACGATTACAGGTGGAACGATCTGTTTGATAGGGGCGGATAGAAATATACCGCGACCGATCATTTATGGCTGGGAGAAGGCAGGCGAAAAGAGGCAGAAGAATACAGCAAAAGATGGGAATGGTAAGCCGGTTTATTTCACCACAGCGGATCTGACCGGTATCTATGAGAATAATACACTGGTTGAAAAAGCAGGTATTGAAGGAAGCTCCTACGGCTTTAAGGATGTCCGGACAGATTCCAACGGAAAGATTTATATGTATCTTCCGGCATCGGAGGCAGTGAAAGCCACCTTTGGCGGTGTGGAATTTACCGGAAAGGTTGAGGCAGGTAAGGATGAGAATGTATTGGAGCGTAAAGAGACCTATATTGATTATCAAAGGGAAGTCCTGAAAAATATGGCTTTGTATGATCTCGAATATGCGCAATCTATGATGGTTGAAACTTGGACAAAGATTCCGGCAGGCGGCGAGGTGTCTCTGACGGGAATTCTGGATAAACAGCTGGAGAGTGCGACCGAGATTACTCTGTATGTGCGAAAGGCGGCCGCAGGTTCCGAAGCAGCAGGCGAAGCAGCCGGGATAAAGCTTCCGGTAAGACCGAAAAAACCGGATCCGATACAGGGAACAGATGTAACGAAAGACAGCTACTCTATCAGGGTAAAGGGACAGCCCGTTTCCGGTTGTGAGTACGGAATTTCAAAATCTGCGGATGGTGAGCTTCAGTGGCAGCCAGGGACTCAGTTTAGTAATCGGTTTAATGGTCTGACTCCGGCTAACACCTATTATATAACCCTTCGTGTGAAAGCAACAGACAGTAGCTTTGCATCGAAGCCGGCTGAACGCTTGTCGGTGACAACACCGGATGCATTACTGATCGACGGTCCCGGTACCCGGGATGCTTTACGGATCGGCGGCCCCGCCGGTAAAGTATCCTTTGAAACGACGGGAACCTATGGACAGACACTTGATCAGATTTCGGTACAACTGGCAGAAGGATTTCAGGTTGTTAATTATAGTAGATCACCGGTTTCTGGAACATGGAGCTTCAGTAAGGATCAGAAAGGAACGCTCGCTTCATCCATTTATCCGGAGGTAAAGGGAACAACTGCATATCAGGTAGAATTTATCCCGGATGGAGCGTCAGAAGGGCAGTATGGAAATAGCTTGAAAAGAAGCGTGATTCCGGAGATATCTCCGAAAGAGTTGACCGCAGTTCTTAAGACACCCATTGAAAAGCCCTATGATGGAAGTACCGATATCGCATTAGAGGCGACGGTAGAGATAGGAGCTTCGGGTCAGAGATACAGGATCAGTGGCCTGAAGGGAAGATTTGAAGATGCCAATGCCGGAACAGGTAAGACGGTAACCGTTGATTCTTCAAAGGCAGTAATTGAGGCAGATGGCAGCACGGGCACGGTGAATCTGCAGAATTACCGTGTGGTATATCCGGCTCAGACGAACGGAACGATCCGTCCGATACAGGGTTCGGTTTCAATCGATCCGCAAGCATGGATTGGAGAAAAAACCTATGGAGACGACAGCTTTTCCTTGACAGGTGTGAATAAAGCGGGAGATGGAGCTTTGAAGTATGAAAGCTCTGATAAAACGGTTCTCACCGTGGACGCACAGGGACAGGTGACCATCAAAGGTGTCGGTTCTGCAAAGGTAAGCATCACCATGGCAGACGGAACGAATTACCTTGGCACAAGCACGCCGGCAGAGGGAACGATAACCGTTAAAAAAGGAACACTCATCCTTACCTTAACGGCTGTGAACCGGAGTACCGGAGCGCAGCAGTCGGAAGGGATCCTTGGAACCTACGAGGATGATTTTGATATCATTGCAGGTATTAAGGGAGCGTATGGTGACAAGCCGCAGGGTATGATCCGCTTCTATGATAATGGAATTCAGAATCCTGATACGATCCCTGTAGGGGAAGCTGGAACTGCGGTCCTCAACCTGACGAAGCCGGGAATCGCATCCGTAGGAACGCACCGGATGACCGCCGAGTTTGATTTTGACACTAATCATGATTGGGCGGCCAAATACAACACGCCTGCTCCGGCTGCGTATACCTTCGCGATCGGAAAGTTGGCTGCACCGCAGATCACCTGGCCGGCGGCAGCGTCGGTGAAGGCGGGAAGTCCTCTGAGTGACTCTGCCTTATCAGGAGGAAGCACCGAATACGGAAGCTTTGCCTGGAAGGATCCAGCCCAGACGGCACAGGCAGGCACCCATAGCTACGAGGTGGTATTTACACCGAATGAATGGGCATCCGCTCGTTATGAGATCGCAGCGATGACCGGTACGGCAGAAGTGACAGCAACGGAAGATAAGCCGGGCGAAACGGAAAAACCGGGCGAAACGGAAAAACCGGGCGAAACGGAAAAAC
>OBVC01000568.1_pt1 | contig 16233 bp, 14 predicted proteins | sample 1494991 | NCBI WGS metagenome assembly OBVC01 (sample SAMEA2579955, study PRJEB22360) | human gut metagenome
AAAAGAGTTCCCTTATTTTTTTATTTTTTTGTCACATATGTATTATTACATAACACAGCTAATATTTCTATCACTTGGTGACAATACATAATTTATTCCTTAATAGTAAGGATCTGTAATCAAAATCAAGTTTTGTACAACACCGCCATTGTATTTGAATGTGCTGTGTATAATAGACTGTAAGATTCCCGATTTTGAAAGCCAAGCTGTATTCTTCGGTTTCAATTCCTTATTCCCGATATTATGTGTCCATCAAAAAAGAGCTGTAGGAATGAGAAATCATTCACAACTCTCTTTTAATCACCGGTCTGTAAAATTTTTTTGAAATACCAAATCTTTGTGACATGGGACAGAAAATGCTTTATGCCCGATTGATCATTCCACATATCGTATCTGCTTTTTATTTTCCCGTCCCGCTTTTTTTATCTCACCATCTTCGCATTCTTATATTCTTCAGGAATCGCAAGTCCCAAAGTTTCTGCCGATTTCTTATTGATAATGACTTCCAGCACTTCAGGATCCTCTACGGCAGTATCCTGTGTTTTGATTTTCCCGTCAAGCACATTCGCCGCCATGTGTCCTGCCTGTACACCGGACTTGTAGAAATCCACGGAGAGCGAGCCTAGCGCGCCGTCTTTCGCCATGCTGTCCGCACCTACGAATACAGGAATCTTCGCGGGATCCGTCACCTTGACCAAAGTGGGAATGGAAGAAGCGATCACGTTGTCCGTAGGAACATAGATGAAATCCACCTGTCCCACCATGGATTCCGCCGCCTGCTGGATATCATTGACAGAAGAAACGGTCCGCTCCACCACAGTAAGGCCGAGGGACGCCGCATGGGCTTTCGCCTGGTTTGCCTGGATCTGGCTGTTCACTTCGCTGGAGGAATAAATCAGTCCGAGACGTTTTGCCGCAGGAAGAAACTTAAGCCCCATATCCACCTGCTTCTCCACAGGGCCGCGGTCATTGACGCCGGTTACGTTTGTTTCAGGTTTACTGTTTGATTTCACCAGCTTTGCCGTTTCAAAATCGGTAATGGCGCATCCGATGATGGGCAAGTCATGAATTTCATTGGCTACCGCCTGTGCGGCAGGTGTGGAAATCGCACAGATGAGATCAGGACGATGGGCCTTGAAACGGTCCGCGATGGTCTTTAAATTTGACTGGTCTCCCTGGGCATTCTGCTGGTCTACTGAAATTTTGTCCACTCCGTAGCCCCTTTCTTTCAAGCCGTCAAGGAATCCTTGATTGGCCGCATCAAGAGAACCATGCTGCATCACCTGCACCACAGCAATCTGTTTCTTCCCGTCAGCCGTTTTCTTCTCTCCGCCACCGCTTCCTCCGCATCCATAGAGCAAAGCTGCTGCCACTGCCGCCGCCGTAATTTTCATCCATTTTTTCATTTGAGAGCCCTCTCTTTCTACTGCACTTCTGTCCTATAAAAAATGTCCCCTGCCAATTGCAAGGGACGACGGGACTCATCGCGGTACCACCCTGTTTATCTGATGAAAAAGAAACAAAAAAGGCGGCACCCAAGGGACGGATATTCCGTGGTACCACCCTACTTCATCAGATCAACTCTCAGCCGCTTAACGTGAGCCACTCCGGCAATGCCTACTGTTATTTCAGCAAAGCAGTTCGGGAAAGAACTTCGACCTCCTGCCCGCACCGATTTTCACCATCCATCGGTTCTCTGCGCCGGTAAAGGAAATTTACTTTTTTCCGTCAGCACTTTTAAATATTGTGATTATTTTAGCGAATGAGGATTTCCTTGTCAATAGTTATGGGGAAAATATTTTAAATTTGAGCGACCCTCTTTCTTCGGCAAAAGGCAGCAGTCACAGGACTGACAGGGCAGAAGGCGTCATTATGCATATTAGCGAAGAATCGGCTGCCGCGGTGAGGAAAACGGTAAAATGTCATCCCGAATGAATGCGAAGGATCTGCTGGCATGATGAGGAAGATGGTAAGCTGTCATCAGAGTAACAGATTCTTCACTCTGTGCCACTATCCCGTTTTCCATCTTTCTCACAAAGCATTCTTGCCTCCGCTCTGAATGACGGGGTATGGAAGTCGTCATAATGACGGTAAACATTAAGCATCACTATGATGGAAAACGTTAAGCATCATAATGATAGGAAACGCCAATCGTCATCCTGAGAGACTGTGGTTGAAGACTCTGGAAAACCATCTGTGTGGTAGCGCAGCATGTGACCAATCCACAGTATCTCAAAACAGTATACCGTATACTCCTTCCGGAGCATATGATCAAGCGATTTGCTTGACTTACTTAATAATAATACGAGCGGCAGCGAAGGATCTATTACCGTGGTGAGGAAAACCGGTAAGATGTTACCAGAGTAACAGATTCTTCACTTTGTGACACTATCCCGTTTTCCATCTTTCCCACAAAGCATTCTTACTCTCGTTCAGAATGACGATTTTGGGAAAGCACGTCACTAACAATGGGGAACGGAAAATGTCATAATGATGAAGAACGAAAGGCGTCATCCTGAGTGTAAGCGAAGGATCTATACCCGTGGTAGGGAAGACGGTAAGATGCCATCAGGGTAATAGATTCTTCGCTCCTTATCACGTAACTCTTTTCCCTTATTCCCGCAAAGTATTCTTGTGTCCGCTCTGAATGACGGGGTATGGAAGTCGTCATAATAACGGTAAACGGATGGAGAAAGAAAATCCAGGATTATATAGATTATTACAGCCATTCTTTTGATAAATCTTTCCATTCAGGATTTATGCTGTTTATCAAAACTTCTTTTTTGCTTCGGGAAAATCCTTTTATACTTTTTTCCCTATGAATAGCATCTTTTATATTGCCTATCATTTCATAATATACAAGATAATAAACGTGATATCTTTTGGTAAAACTATCATTGATTCCCATGCGATGTTCATATAAACGACGTTGCAAATTATTTGTAACCCCCGTATAAAGAACAGTTTTATTATAATTGGTAAGAATGTAAACATAACCCATGAAAGTATCTCCCGTATAAGATTATACACAACCATATAGTAGTAGGGGAATAAATGAAAAATTCCACTATCCCTTAAATGTCATCCTGAGCGGCAGCGAAGGATCTATTACCGTGGTGAGGAAATCGGTAAGATGTTACCAGAGTAACAGATTCTTCACTCTGTGCCACTATCCCATTTCCCATCCTTCTCACAAAGCATTCTTGCTCTCGTTCTAATGACGATTTTGGGAAAGCACGTCACCAACAATGGGGAACGGAAAATGTCATAATGAGAATGCTCGCTGCTGGTACATGTTTACCGGATACTCTCAAAAGAAAAACACCGCCCCTGTAAAGACGATGTTTTCTTTCTATTACTTATTTCAATACACCGATTTCCCTGTAGTATCTTTCAGCGCCGGGATGGAGCGGCACACCTGCGATATCTTTCACCGCGTCTTCCGGCTTGAGGCCTTTCAGGTTCTTCTGTGCCTGCCCCAGTTCATCGATATGTTCCCAGAACGCTTTCGTCAGATTATACACCACATCTTCCGGCATATCCCCGCGGGTGAACATAACCATTTTAACCGCCGTGGTACGGACGTCCCTGTCCTGGTTCGGATAGGTCCCCGCCTTGATGGTATAACTTGCATACCAGAGATACTTCGCTTTCAGTTTTTCCACGAGCTGATCATCAATATCTACCAGGCGTGCGCCGCCGGTCAAAGCCTGGGTGACAGCGGAAGCAGGAGCGCCACTCATGATCCACGCGCCGTCAATGGATCCGTTCTGAAGCATATCGGCAGCATCGGTAAAGGTAATGTACTCCGCCTGGATATCATCAGGAAATTTCAGTCCCGCCGCGGTGAAGTGGGCATTACTTTCGTTATATACGGAAGAGCCTGCCGACGCCACGGCAAAATGCTTTCCTTTTACATCAGCCAAAGTCTGAATGCCCGACTTGGCAGTGACCACCACCTGGTTCGGATTCATGTAAAGACCGGCAATCACCTTCAAATCTTTATAAGGATGATCTTTGAAACTGTCCATCCCGTTGAAACATTGGTACACATTGCTGGAAATAGCGATGGACACCTGCGCTTCGCCGTCGGAAACCATATTCAGGTTGGCAATTCCGCCTGCGGAAGCCTGGCTCGCTGCCTGCACACCGGGAACGTTATTGTTCCACATATTGGTGATTGCCGCCCCCACCGCATACAGGGCGCCTGACGCGCCGGCCGTCGGAAAATTAATTTTCACCGTCTGCGCTGCCGGCTGTGATGACGGCGCCGATGCTTTCTTTTCTCCGCCGCAGCCTGCTATCATCCCTGCTGCGGCTAAAGCCGCCAGTGAAACTGCCGCCGCTTTTTTCAAATGCTTCATGTTCATTTTTCCATCCTCCCATGCTGCTGAAAATAAATGATTATCATAAGTATACCCCTGTGTCAGGGGAAATCAAATTTCTTTTCTCCGCTGCAGGAACTGGAATCCTATAACTGCGGCAATCCCTGCAAATCCGGCAAAGTCTGTCATCGTTCCGGGAAAAAGGAGAAGCGGCGAAGCAATGAAAAGTACAGTCCGTTCCGCCCATCCGCACTTGCATAGAATCCAGCCTTCCAATGCGCCGACGAGGGCAAACGTCCCCACCGCCGCGCTGAAAACAGCCCAAAGGGTTTCCACTGCGGCCGCCGCTGGATCGACACCGATAAGAAGAACGGGATTATCCAGAAAAAAGAAAGGAATAATAAAACCGATAAGCCCGAGACGCACCGCCATAAGTCCCGTCTTTGTCTGATCAGAACCGGCAATCCCAGATGCCACATAGGCTGACATGGCCACAGGCGGCGTGATATTGGAAAGGCAGGCATAAATCAGGCAGAACATGTGGGCGATAAGAGGCAGCACCCCCGCCTTGATAAGGACAGGAACAGCAACCGCCTGGACAATTACATACGCCGCAACGCCGGGAACGCCCATCCCCAGAATAGCGGACATGATCATGACAAGGAACCCGGCAAGGTATACATTATTATCCTGCAGAAGAGACAAAATAAGGTAGCCCATGTGGAGTCCCATGGATGTCAGTGTGACTGTACCGATAATGACGCCGATGATGACGCAGCACACCCCTACGGAAACGGCGCTCCGCGCCCCCTCAATAACAGCGGCAATAATCTTATCTCCTTTCATTCTCGTTTCTTTACGGAGCCAGCTTGCCACCACAGTGATGAAAATGGAAATAACCGCTGCATAAAGCGGTGTGAATCCCGTAAACATCAGCCCGATAAGGCTCACCAAGGGAAGGACAAGATGTCCCTGCTTTTTTATCACCGACAATGCATCGGGAATATTTCCCCTGGCGATTCCCGAAAGTCCGAGCCGCTTCGCTTCAAAATGAACCGCCAGAAGCAGGCCGATATAGTAGAGCAGCGCCGGTGTGACAGCTGCCAGTGCCACATAGGTGTAGGACAGGTTTAAAAACTCCGCCATGACAAAACCGACCGCCCCCATAATCGGCGGCGTAAACTGTCCGCCGGTAGAGGCCACCGCTTCTACGGCGCCTGCAAATTCGCTTTTATACCCTGTCCGTTTCATAAGCGGAATCGTAATCGTTCCTGTCGTCGCCACATTGGCAATGGCAGAACCGTTAATCATCCCCATAAGGCCCGACGCGATGACCGCCACCTTCGCGGGGCCGCCGGAAGTCGTTCCTACAAGGGTCAGCGAAAAATCATTAATGAATTTGGAAAATCCCGAATATTTCAGAAACGCGCCAAAAACAACAAAAAGGAATATATAAGTCGCCGAAACGCCGATGCCCGTGCCGAGAATACCCTGCGTTCCCCAGAATTGGGTAATCAGCACGCGCTTCAAAGTGAAACCGTTATGACCGAGATAGCCGGGCAGGTACGCACCGAACCAGTTATACGCAAGAAAAATTCCCGCAAGTACCGCCAGATTTCCCGATGCACGCCGGGCCGCTTCAAAAACACAAACCACCGCGACTAAGGCAATGGCTGCCTCCATATCGGAAATACGTCCTCCCGTCCGGGCGATACGGGTATAATTCAAAATGAGATACAGGAAGCTGCCTGCGGAACAAAGGATAAACGCCACGTCCCAAAGGGGCGGAAGCTTTCTTTTCCGCTTTTCCTTCTTAAACGTCGGAAATAATAAAAATGTAAAAACAAGAAGAAAGATACAGTGGATCGCCCGCAGATTGACGGCACTGATTGCTCCGATGGTCGTGAAATACAGCTGGAATGCCGTCCACACGCACAGCAGTACGGCTACCGCCCTGCCTAACGGTCCCGTATATGTCCTCATACGGGAGTCCGCTTCCTTCTCCTCAAGTATTTTCTGCGCTTTTGCATCAAGTTCTTTTTTTGCTTCCAACGCTTCTTCCAGCTTTACGCCGGACTGATGTTCATCCATTCCGATTCCTCCTGCACTGCTATCCTTCGTATAAAATTATCCTCATTAAGGCATATTAGTCATTCCATATAAAGCAATTGAGAACTTATTGCCCTCTATTTAGAACCTATTTCTTACCTTTCTGCTGCATCCCCAATCTACAGATACCGCTTGAATCAAAAACTAGTCATTCTTCGGAGAGAACACATATATTCCATCCTTTTTACCCAATGCAGCCGCTTTTCGATCTTTTTCTGCCCATTCCTTCTTTCCCAACTTATCGTAAAAACCTGCACGCATGAGAAGTGCTGATGCAATATTGGGATTAATTTTTAAAAATTCCGTAATATCTGCCACCGCCTTTTCGTATTCCCCCATTTCCGCATACACTTCTCCCCGAGAGCGATAACTTTCTCCATAACCGGGATTCATTTCTATAGCTTTATTCAGTATGTCCAACGCCTTTTGATAATTCCCTTTCAATTTATAAACATATCCCAAGTTATTGTACACATCTGCTTTTTTATGCCCTTTTGCAATTGCCGTTTCAAACGCAGTAATCGCTTCATCATACCGTTCTGTCTGGCTGTATACAAGCCCAAGCATCATGTAATAGTATCCTTTATCCGGCTCCAATGCTATCGCTTTTCTTATATCTTCCAATGCCCCGCCAAAATCATGCAACTTCATACTCGCATCACAACGCTTCGAATAGAAATACGCATTATTCGGATAAATGGAAATCAAATGCGTTAAATCATTTCTCGCATCGGTAAATCTTCTATGCTGCATATAATACATATTTCGTAATAAATAAGGAATCCCATCTGTTTCTCCAACCACGTGTCCCTTGTTAAAAGACGTCAATGCTTTTTCATCCTCATGCAAATCCAGAAGTACTTTGCCTCTTTTCATCCAAGCAAGAAGATTAGATGAATCCGCTGCCACCGCCCTGTCAAGAAAAGGTAATGCTTTTTCCGGTGCATGGTAATGCAACCACTGCAGATCAGCAATCGATATAAGCGCTATTACATCCTTGGTGTTAATAGATAATGCCTTCTCAAAATCAACATAACTCTTATCCATCTCGCCAAGAAGCAGATACGCAAGTCCTCTTTTGCTATAGACCTTTCCCTTTTCTTCTCCTTTTAGATACTTCAACGCTTCATCAAAATCATTAAGACAAGATTCTGTCTCCCCGAGTTGCACATAAGCAACCCCTCGCCCCAATAAGATATGCCCCCTCATTTCCGGTTCAGGATTCTTTTTCAACGCTTTATTGTAATCCTGTTCTGCTGCATAAAAATCCTCTTCCAAACTATATGCGGTCGCCCTTGCATAATAAGCCAGTGCGGAATCAGGATTCAATTCTATAGCTTTAGTATAATCCTTAATTGCCTGCTTATATTTATGCTGATTTATTGCTACCAATCCCCGAAGCATATAAATTCCTTCATTCCCCGGACGCCTATACACTAATTCATCTGCCGCCCCTGTAGGAATAACATTTTTTTCTGATGCTGCCTCTGCATCTTTTCCTGCCCTATCTGAAAAATATTGTGTAAATTTTACAGGCAACTTTTCCTGTACAGAAAAAGTATCTCCCCCCGCAGGCATATCTTTACCCGCCGTCCCTATTGTTACATTTGAAAAAGCTATTCCCAACACCAACACCGCTATCAAAATCTTTTTCTTCATAAGCCACCTGCCTGACATATAACTCATAGTGCTTCCTCATTATAGCACTTCCGATAAGATATAACCGTCTTCTTCCATATATACGCATATGTTTCTATATTAAAAGATATGGAGATAAAAATGTTTTTTCATTTTGACCCTTGCAGTAAATGCTAAACTTTAATGCATTTATCTCCCCCCTATATCCATTATCAAATCATACAATGCCTTACAACCACATCTTCCACACATTTACATTTTCCATTGTAGATTAATAATTAACCATCATGTATAAGTATTTCCGATGATGTTCATTAAATCCTCACTTTTCAATGACATCCATTTTTTCATCACGACTCTATTATATTTTTTCCCACGAAAAAATCACCGCCCCTTTCGAGACGATGATTCCCTCTTTTCCTTACCTGCTTTCAAAGAATGCCTTGTACGCCAGGTACGTTTCGTAAGCGTCCGCTTTGGACAGCAGGTCGCAGGGAGCGTGCATGGACAGCATGGACGTGCCGCAGTCCACCACTTCCGCACCCCAGTTCGCCATCATGAAAGCAATTGTTCCGCCGCCGCCCTGGTCGACTTTTCCCAGCTCGCCGATTTGCCAGCATACACCGGCATCATTAAAGATTTTTCTGACCTTCTGCAAAAATTCCGCATTGGCATCATTGCTGCCTGACTTGCCGCGGGAACCGCCGTACTTGGTCAGGTTAATCCCGTATCCTAAGAAAGAAGCGTTATCTTTTTCAGAAACTTCCGGGAACATGGGATCAAGACAGGAATTCACATCGGCGGAAAGCATCTCGCTGTTTTCCATGGTTTCATAGAAATCAAGAAGGCTTCCCTGTCCCTGCAGCGCAAGGAGTTTCATTACAAATTTCACGAAATAGGAAGATTCCATGCCCGTATTTCCATAAGATCCGATTTCTTCCTTATCCGTAAGAAGAGCGGCCTGGGTCTTCACACCGGGTTTCGCGTTCAGGATGGCTTCCAGATTCGCGTAAGAACATACGCGGTCGTCCTGTCCGTAAGAAGCGATGAGGGAACGGTCAAATCCGACGTCGCGGCTCTTTGTGGCGGGAACAAGTTCCAATTCGGCAGCAGCGAAGTCTTCCTCTTCGATCCCGTATTCTTTTTTCAAAAGCGCCATGATGGCATCTTTCGGTGTCTGCCCTTCTTCAGAATGGGTACCCACGACAGCCTGGAGCTGTTCTCCGGTAATCCCTTCCGCCAGAGTCTTTTTCATCTGGTCCTGTGCCATGTGGATAAGCAGGTCGGATACATAGAAAACGGGGTCGCTGTCTTTCAGTCCGATATTGATATCCACTTTTTTACCGTCTTTCGTGAATACCACGCCGATGAGCGCCAGCGGAATGCAGGTCCACTGGTATTTCTTAATCCCGCCGTAGTAGTGGGTACGGAAGTACACAATGCCGTCCTGTTCATGAACCGGATTGGCTTTCAGATCCAGACGGGGCGAATCAATATGGGATCCTACGATTTTGATACCTTCATGGACGGGTTCTTTCCCAATCACCGCCAAAATAACGGATTTATCTTTCTGGTTCCAATATACCTTGTCTCCCGCTTTGAGCGATTTCATGGTATAGACAGGTTTAAATTCCTTTTCTTCCGCACGGCGGATAATTTCCGCTGCCGCCAGTCTTTCCGTGCGTGCCGTATCAAGGAACGCCTTGTATTTTTCACCGTATGCCATGGCGGCCTTGCGCTCACGGGCATTCATCCGCTGCCAAACGGATTTGCTTCTGCTGTATGTTTCTTTCATTTCTGCCTCCTAAAAGAGAATTATTTTCACATAGGTACAGTATAAAACTTTTTCTCCCTCCCCGCAAACCGCGGCCGGAAGGAAATCCCGCTTCTTCAGTCTCCGGGAAATACCCTGCGCAGGAAGTACGTCAGTCCCATAAAAACAGCCATCACTACGAAAAGCAAGGGGTATGCGATGACCAGAAGATAAACGGAAGCGTCTAAACTTGACATAGTTCCTCCTTTATGACAAAACGGGAATAAGAGCAAGCACAAGGCCGCCGGCGACGACGGAAGCGACCTGTCCCGCCACATTGACGCCCATGGCGTGCTGGATGATGAAATTGGAAGGATCTTCTTTCAAAGCCATCTTGGCAACAACGCGCGCCGACATGGGGAACGCGGAAATGCCACAGGCTCCGATCATGGGATTCAGCTTTTGTTTCAGGAAGAGATTTGCCAGCTTTGCAAAAAGCACGCCGCCCACCGTATCGAAAATAAACGCCGCCGCACCGAGGATAAGGATCTTCAGGACATCAAGGGTAAGGATATTTTCCGCCGTCATCGTAGCGCCTACCGTAATACCGAGAAAGAGCGTCACCAGATTGGCGAGTTCATTCTGTGCCGTACTTGCCAGAGAATCCACAACGCCCGATACTTTCAGCATATTGCCGAACATGAGCGCGCCGATGAGCGGTACGGAAATAGGAGCCAGAATACCTGCAAAAAGCACCACCATAAAGGGGAAAAGGAAACGTGCTGTCCATGACACGGGTTTCTCTTCTTTATATGCCATGCGGATACGTCTTTCCTGCTTTGTCGTCAGCAGTCTGATAATGGGCGGCTGGATAATCGGGACAAGGGACATATAGCAGAATGCCGTCACCGTGAGGGGCGCCAGAAGTTCCGTAGCAAATTTCTGTGCCACAAAAATCGTGGTCGGACCGTCCGCCGCGCCGATGATGCCAATCGCCGCCGCCTGGTTGAAAGGAAATCCAAAAGCTGATGCCAGAAGCGCCGCTGCAAAAATACCTAAATGGGCCGCTGCTGCAAAAAGCATGACATAAGGCTGGCGGATAAGCGGCGTAAAATCACACATCGCGCCTACCGCCACAAAAATCATGACAGGAAACAGCTCATTGGCAATTCCCGCTTCATAAAGAACCTGCAAAAAGCCCGGCTCCCCGCCTCCCACCGGGATAACGGCAAAATGCCCCGGTATATTTGCCAATATACAGCCCACTCCCATAGGAAAGAGGAGCACCGGCTCATAATCCTTTTTCACTCCGAGCCAGATCAGAATCCCGCCGATGGCGAACATAGTCCAGACAGCGGGATCCGACATCTCCATAACCCCTGCAAAAAGTTCCTTAAAAATTGTTTCCGTGCTTGTCATAAATCTCTCTCCGCAAATAAACAGCCTTACAAAAAACGGACCCGGAAAATACCAGGTCCGATACTATTTCCTGCCCCTGTGCCATACGCAGAAAACATATTTACTTAATAAGGAAAAACAAGGCTTACACATGATAGCCGAGTACCGGAAGAATCATAAAGATAAGCAGCGCCCACACAATACCCGCCCCGATGAAAATACCTGCCGTAATGGCAAAGCCCATCTTGGAACGGGGGACGCCGAGCAGGCTGAAATTCCCAAACCAGCCGCGGCGGACCATGAACCCGTTGTCACTGCGCTGTCTGAACCAGACCAGCTTTTTCTGAGGGTCGATATTGTATGCCACGAGAATGGCAATGACTGTCGCTACCAGCCAATAAATGAGGAAACGAGCGGCATTGAAGTCCTTGACGCCGGACAAATCAATCATCTGCATATTTTTACCCTGCCTTTTAAGTATAACTGCTTTACCAATTTATATATTATACCGCAAGGCACGGTTTAGTCAAAAATATTTCTTAAAATTATAAAACGCCGGACAAATAACCATAGCCTTCTTTTTCCATATCCGCTTCGGGAATGAACCGGATCGCCAAGCTGTTGATGCAGTACCGGAGACCGCCTCTGTCCCGGGGACCGTCATCAAACACATGCCCCAAATGGGATTTTCCCATACGGCTCCGCACTTCTGTACGCCGCATATTATAGCTCAGGTCTTCTTTGTAATTTACCACATCGGCAGAAATCGGTTTCGTGAAACTCGGCCAGCCGCAGCCCGACTCGAACTTGTCACGGGAGGAAAAGAGCGGCTCTCCCGTCGCCACATCTACATAAATGCCGCGGTCAAATTTATCGAAATATTCATTGGAAAAAGCCCTTTCCGTCATGCCTTCCTGCGTGACAGCATATTGATCTGCTGTCAAAAGGCTGCGGAGGGTTTCCTCGTCAGGCTTCGGGTACAGGGAGCCGTCAATCACGGGATCCGCCGCCCTGCTTACATCAATATGGCAGTACCCGCCGGGGTTCTTCTTTAAATAATCCTGATGGTACTCTTCCGCCGGCACAAAATGACGGAGCGGTTCCACCTCGATAGCGATTTTACCGGAAAGGGATTTCTGCTTTTCATCAAGTACTTCCCGGGCCACCGCCCCTTCTTCATCAGTGGTGTAATAAATGCCCGTCCGATACTGGCGCCCGCGGTCATTTCCCTGACGATTCACACTTGTAGGATCCACCACCCGGAGGTAGTAAAGCAGCAGATCCCTGTAGGAAACTTTGGAAGCATCATAAGAAATATGAACCGTTTCCGCGTGATCTGTCTGCCCTATATGTTCGTAATCCGTTTTGTCCGTTTTCCCGTTGGCATAACCGGAAACCACGTCCACTACGCCGTCCACACGGGAAAAATATTCCTCCAGTCCCCAGAAACAGCCTCCCGCCAGGTACATATCCCGTAAATTTTCCTTATTCACCGTTTCCACCGCCATTTCTTTCTTCATACTTTCTTCAAGGCTTACCCCCACAGGCGCTTTTTCCCCGCTGCCCGAAGATGGAGTCATTGCCATCGAATACCAGCCGAAACCGGCTGCCGCAATGATCGCAAGACTTCCTAAAATTCCTGCCGTTCTCATCATAATCCTCCTTTACGAAATCCCCTTCATCTCCATGGCAAGCGATTCTTTGCTCATATGCCCCGGACGGAGCATCTTCACATTTCCTTCTGTATCAATCAGAGCCGCCGACGGATAGAAACGAATACCGTATTTCTTCGTCACCGCGCCGCCTTCGTCAAGAAGCACGGGGAGATTATTATAGCCAAGACCTTTATACCATTTTACGAAATCCTCTTTTTTCATTTCACCGCCAAACCCGGGCGCCACAACGGAAAGAACGACAAAATCCTTATCTTCACTTCCCGCCAGCATATCCGTATCAGCCAGCGTAGCCATACATACAGAACACCAGGAAGCCCAGAACTTGATATACACCTTTTTCCCCCTGTAATCGGAAAGTCTGTGTTCCTTTCCATTTACATCGGTCAGCATGAAATCCGCATCCTTTGCATCCATAAAATTCTGTGTGCGGCCGGCTGCCTTTTCCTGCTGCATCGCCGCGGGGCGGGCCATGTCATTTGCATCCGCATTCATACCGGATCCGCATCCCGCCAGAATCCCTGCCAAAACGGCTGTTGCCGCAAACGCTCCAAACTTTTTATAAGAAATTTTCATCATGATAAACCTCCTGTTTACAAATCTGTGAAATATTTCAAGAAATAACTGCCGCCAACATATCCAGCTTGCCAAGCATAAGCAGGATCCCCATAAGAATGATCAGCACGCCGCCAATCTTTTTCAGCAAGACCATATGGCGCTTCACGTGACTGCTGTACTTCAAAAGCCAGGAAGATGCCACTGCCAGAATCAGGAAAGGGACCGCCATCCCCGCAGCGTACACCGCCATCAAAAGACCGCCATACAGAGCGCTTCCATTTTCAGAAGCCACCACAGCAAGCACCGCCCCCAGCACAGGTCCCACACAGGGCGTCCAGCCGAAGCTGAAAGTCAGCCCCAGAAGAAACGCGCCGAGAATACCGCCTTGACGCTTCCCGTCCAGCTCGATCTTCTTCTGCCGCTGGAGAAAATTAATATTAATCAGCTCCATCTGATGCAGCCCGAGAAGTATGACGATACCACCCATAACATACGGCGTATAGGGATGATAAAAAATGTGGCTGAAAAAACCGGTCCCAAACCCGAGACTGAAAAATACCGTCGATAGTCCCGTAATAAAGAAAACAGTTTTTACCAGCGGAGATACATATACCTTCAGTCCAAAAAAAGAAAACGACCTCGTCCCGGGATCCTCCGCCAGCTTTCCCAAGTAAACCGGCAGAAGCGGAAATACACAGGGCGAAAAGAAGGACAGCACACCGGCCAGAAAAACAGCACCTGCAAATAAATTATTGATTCCTTCCTGCATAAAGCACATCCTTTCATTAATAGATAAAAATAAATATGAGAATCTATATCATATTTACTTTTATCTATATGATATTTTATCTTTCTTCAAATTGCAATATTTTATCTATACGCCTTCATGACACTTATATGATATTTTTATATGAATAAAAATCGATTTAATAATCAAAAACGGAATCCCCGGCAAAATATCGGTTAATCACCGCCCGCCTTGAATATCGTTCCTGACGGGTGTACCGCTTAGTGTCATCAGGGCTATGCAGAGAACAGTATCTGTATTTATGAACCTCTCCTTGCCTGTCATCCTTGCAAAATCAAAGCAGGAATAACTGTTCCGTATAGGCAGTCGATTTATCGAATTTAGATAGTCAATCGCTATTAGCAGCTAGCAGCTAGAAGCTAAGAGCGGCAGCGAAGTATCTGTTACCGTGGTGAGGAAAGCCGTAAGCTGTCACCAGCGTCATAGATTCTTCGCTCTGTGTCACTGTCCCGTTTCCCGTCTTTTCCACACAGTATTCTTACCTCCGTTCTGAATGACGATTTTGGGAAAGCACGTCACTAACGATGAGGAACGGAAAACGTCATGATGACGGAGAACAAAAGGCGTCATCCAAAGCGAATGCTAAGGATCTATACCTGTGGTGAGGAAAATTGATAAGGCGTCATCCTGAACGAATGTGAAGGATCTATTACCCGTAATGAAGGAAGACGGTAAGACGTTATCGGTGTAATAGATTCTTCGCTCTGTGTCACTGTCCCATTTCCCGTCTTTCCCACACAGCATTCTTACCTCCATCCTAAATAACATTTTACGGAAAAGTGAATCTTTTCTGTTTTTTTTATTAGCTGATTTCCAGCTTCCGCCAATCATCCAAAGCATCAGCAAACGAGCTGTCACGCTAAAGCCTTGAGGACGAAAGAATCGGCACCCCATCACTCCAACCGTCCCGTTTCCCCAATTCCTTTTCCAAATTTACACAGCAAAAAACGCCCCCGTAAAGGAGCGCTTTCGTTTTGATTCAATCAGACGAATCAGCTACTGATCAGCCTCCGAACTGTGCCAGCATGGTGCCTGCCGCTACGGCAGTGCCGATTACGCCTGCTACGTTCGGGCCCATCGCCTGCATCAGCAGGTAGTTGGACGGGTTGTCTTTCAATCCTACCACCTGGGATACACGCGCTGCCATCGGTACAGCCGATACGCCTGCCGATCCGATGAGCGGGTTGATCTTGTTGCCCGAAGCAATTCTCATGATCTGTCCAAAGAGGACGCCGCCTGCCGTGCCTGCCGCAAAGGCAATCAACCCAAGGCAGATGATTTCAATCGTCTGGATTCTGAGGAATTTGTCGCCGGACATCGTCAAGCCTGTGCCTGTCGCCAGGAAGATGGTGACGATATTGATCAGCGCATTCTGCGCGGTATCGGACAGTCTTGCCGTTACGCCGGATACTTCGAACAGGTTCCCCATGCACAGGCAGCCCATCAGTGCCGCTACCGGAGGCAGAAGCAGGGATACGACGATGGCTACGACGATCGGGAATACCACCTTTTCAAAGTGACTTACCGGACGAAGGTTGACCATCTTGATCTTTCTCTGTTCCTTGGTCGTGCACATTTTCATGATTGGCGGCTGGATGAGCGGAACCAGGGACATGTAGCTGTATGCCGCCACGGCAATAGCGCCTAAGAGATGCGGTGCCAGTTTGGATGTCAGGTAAATCGCAGTTGGGCCGTCAGCACCGCCAATGATGCCGATGGATGCCGCTTCCTGCACATTGAAACCGAGCATCATAGCGCCTGCCAGTGCAACGAATACGCCGATCTGGGCAGCTGCACCGAGAAGCATGGTCTTTGGGTTGGCAATAAGCGGTGCAAAATCCGTCATGGCGCCTACCCCCATGAAAATGAGAGGCGGAAAAATTTCATACTTGATCCCGAAACCGATAGCCATCATGACACCCATTTCATCTTCAAACCCGGTATTCGGGAAGTTGGCCATGATGCAGCCGA
>OBVC01000598.1_pt1 | contig 15498 bp, 14 predicted proteins | sample 1494991 | NCBI WGS metagenome assembly OBVC01 (sample SAMEA2579955, study PRJEB22360) | human gut metagenome
GATACAGCCTCCACCAGACGGTTTCCGCCCCCCCCCCCTGCCGCTTCATCATAGCTGCCTCCTGCTCCGGTCTCCAGTTCCTGATGATTTCCATGACAGCCCTGGTCTTTTCCTATATTCACCGGATGAGAACCATAAAGGGAAAAATAGGATGGATGGCCCTAAGCGCCCTGGCTTCCTATCTGCTGACCATTTTTGTCAACGGCTTTCGTATCCTGTTCTCCATCTTCATTCCCATATATCTGGGAATGTCAGGCACGGCACGGACAGACATATACGGCCCTGCATGGGCAGAAACGGCCGGAGCATCCGGCCCAGCACCGGCCCGGGCCTGGAGCATATGGCTCACACCAAGACAGCTTCATACCATCATCGGAACAGCTGTTTACTTTACCGCCCTGTTTGCCGTCTGCCAGCTGGGAGAATACGTCTCCCGGAAATGTTCTGCTGCTCCCGGAACATCCCACCGTGGAAACAGCCGGGTCCGGGCCGGATTTTACCACATAAGGACCCTGGGAAGATGGGCTGTCCCCTCTTTCTGGTATTTCTCCATTGTTTTGGGGATACCATTTCTTAACAGGGCATACAGAAACCGTCCCCAAACCTTCACAGACTATGCCCTCCTGCTGACAGCCGTCTGCCTTACCATCATAACCTTTTACTGTATCTGTTCCGAACTTCACAGACGTATATGCCGGCTGACATCAGGGCGGTACCGCAAAAAACATGAAAATGTGGACTGACATAGTTTTAAACTATATCATTTCGTGCTAAAATACCTCCATGCATTAAATGCAATGGAGGTATTTGTCATGACCCTGCAGCAACTGCGCTATATTGTAACCATCGTAAACTGCGGCTCTATTTCCGAGGCAGCCAAGCAGCTTTTCATAACCCAGCCCAGTCTTTCCAATTCAGTAAGGGAGCTGGAAAAGGAAATGGGCATATCCATCTTCAACCGCAGCTCCAAGGGGATCGCCCTGTCCTCCCAGGGAATGGAGTTCCTGTCCTATGCCAGACAGGTGCTGGAGCAGGCCGAGCTGTTGGAGCAGCACTACACAAACAAAAAACCTGTGAAGCGTATCTGCTCCATATCCACCCAGCACTATGCCTTTGCCGTCAATGCGTTCGCCAACCTGGTATCCTGCCAGAACACGGACGAATATGAATTCACCCTGAGGGAGACCCGCACCTATGAGATTATCGACGATGTAAAGAATTACAGGAGTGAGCTGGGCATCCTCTACATCAATGATTTTAACCGGAAGGTGCTGGAAAAGCTGTTCAAGGAAAGCGGTCTTTTATTCCATCCGCTGTTTAAGGCCAGCCCCCATGTATTCATCAGCGTAACCCACCCCCTGTCCGCCAGAGACAGCGTTGCCATTGAAGATTTGGAGGATTACCCCTTCCTGGCCTTTGAGCAGGGCGAAAAAAATTCCTTTTACTTCTCAGAGGAAATCCTCAGCACCATTCCCAGGAAAAAAGTAATCTATGTCAGCGACAGGGCCACCCTGTTCAATCTTCTCATCGGGCTAAACGGATATACCATATGCAGCGGCATTTTAAACCGTAACCTGAACGGCGACTCCATCATGGCGGTTCCCCTGGAAACAGAGGAAAACATGGTCATCGGATGGATTGGGGACCCCAGGATCCATCTCAGCGAATTTGCCAAAAAATATCTGGAGGAATTACACCGGCTGATCAGCAGTCAGTCTTAGGGCAGACCATACCCTAAGACGCCATCAGACGGAATACGGATTCGTAAATCCGGTTGGCAATATAAGGATTATTCATGGTATACAGGTGGATGCCGTCCACGCCGCCGGCTGCCAGGTCCACAATCTGGTCTACTGCGTAGGCGATTCCCGCGTCCCGCATGGCAATGGGGTTATCCCCGTACCGCTCCATCATGGAGATGAATTTTTTCGGCAGCTTTACGCCGCACAGGGATACCATTCGCTCAATCTGCTTTTTGTTGACCACCGGCATGATTCCGGCCTCCACCGGAACATGGATTCCAACCAAATCCATCCGTTCCCTGAATCGGTAAAAATACTCGTTGTCAAAGAAAAGCTGGGTGATAAGCTGGCTGACACCGGCGTCCACCTTATCTTTTAAGTGTTTCATATCCCTTACCAGGCCGCCGGATTCCTGATGGCCTTCCGGGTAACAGGCGCCTATTATATTAAAATCCCCATGGTTCTTTATAAACTCCACCAAATCCGCCGCGTACCGGAAATCCCCAGCCGGCTCCCTGTCCGCGGTGCGGTCCCCCCGCAGGGCCAGTATATTCTCTATTTTCTGTTCCTTCAGCTGTTCCAGAATCAGCAGGACATCGTCCCTTGTCAGGTTCAGGCACGGAATATGGGCCACGCTCTCTATTCCGTATTTATGCTTAATAGCAGACGCAATCTTAAGCGTTGTCTGACTGTTCTCGCTGCCTCCCGCCCCATATGTGACGCTGATGAAATCAGGGGTGATTCCCTTAAGCTCATCCAGCGTATTATAAATCGTGTCAACGGGCGCTGTCCTTTTGGGAGGAAAAACCTCCAGGGACAGTACGGTTTTATGGTTGAACAATGATGATGTTTTCATGTTTGTTCCCTTCCTTCAATAAGTCTTGGCCATGATTTCCGGCTGCTCATGTTTTCTAATTGCAGTAATCATAGCACAAAACAAAAGGAAGGGATAATTTGTAAATTTTATGGGCAGCTATAGTTTAAAACTATATCTTACTTCCGGTCATAGGCCTGGATATACACAAAATTATCATTTTTTCGTTCCATTCTGTATTCCGGATCCAATATGGCGTCAATGAACTCCCTGCCTCCCGATTCCACTGCCACCACCTTCATCCCCAGCTCCCGCTCCACATCCCGGACCGTCAGATCATCTAAAAATACCTGCTCGCCCACCCGCAGCATATTGGAGGGAATCTGCAGTACTTCTCCCAAATCCTCCCCCGCAGCCTGCCGTTCCTTTAACTGTCCTATCAGGTCCTGTCCCGTTATAAGGCCGGATACCGTAATGGTCTCCCCAAAGAAATCATTCCTTATAGCGTACACATGAACCGTGAGATAGGGAAACGCATCCATCAGCTTTCCCGCGAAGCCGCAGATGGTGGGATACGTCAGCTTTCCCGTTGCAATGGTCAGGGTCCTTGAAACGGTCCCGGCCAGCTCTTCATACTCCTTTTTGCTGATCACATCCTCCAGGGCCTCGTTAAATTCATTGATGAACATACGCATCATACCCACGCCGTTCTCCAGCTGGATATAGCCGTCGTAACGCTCTTCCTCAGGGAAATCCCTGCCTGCCGTAATGTACCACTCATCACTGGCATGAATGAAATGAAGGCCGTATTGCTCATAAAACTCCTGCTGGCGGCTTTCCACCATGTCGATGACAGCGCCTGCCTCTTCCTTGGTATATAACTCAATGGGAAACAATCCCTCCCTGAATTTTGTAATTCCGGCAGGTACCACGGAAACGCTTCTCAGAAAAGGCAGGTATCGGGATAAATCCCGGATGGTCCTCTCTAACTCTGCTCCGTCATTGACGTTCTTGCAGCAGACCACCTGGCCGTTCATCTCCACATGGCCGTCATAGAGCATCTGCAGATACTTAAGCTTATCTCCCGCAAAACGATTGTTGAGCATCTTACAGCGCAGCTGCGGGTTGGTGGTCTGCACCGATATGTTGATGGGAGCCAGCTGCATACGGATGATTCTCTCTATGTCCCTCTCCTTCATATTGGTCAGGGTAATGTAATTTCCCTGCAGGAAAGAAAGCCTGGAATCGTCGTCCTTAAAATACAGGGTCTCCCGCATTCCCGGCGGCATCTGGTCAATAAAGCAGAATATGCATTTGTTGCTGCACGAACGGTAATCGCTCATCAGGCCGTTTTCAAACTCCACCCCCAGGTCATCGTCATACTCCTTGTCGATTTCCAGCAGCCACTCTTCCCCGTCCGGTTTTCTTATGACCACCTCAATGTACTCATCCTTAATCAGATACCGGTAGTCAAATACATCCTCAATCACTTCATGATTGATTGAAAGCAGTATATCGCCCGGTTCTATTTCCATCTCCTGCGCAATAGAGCCGGGATATACCTCTTTTATCACATGTTCATTCTTTTTTGTCATCAATCTATTTTCCTCAATATTATAGTTTTTTCCATAATCCATGTTTTTATGCTTTTGCTTCCCGGTAACATGTCCACACACAGCCTCCGGTAAGCGCTGCCGCAAACAAGACCGCGGATGCCATGGAGGGCCAGCTGACACTGCCGCCAAACGAAATTTCCCGTATAAGCCGGGTGGTATGGGTCAGCGGCATCATATTCACAACCCACTTAAGTGCTTCCGGTATGCCGTCCAGGGAAAAGAAGGTTCCGCACAGAAACGACATGGGCGTTATGACAATATTAGTAAAATTATTCATGTCGTAATGGCTCTCCATCATCATGGCTGCCAGAAAGCCAAGGGCGGAAAAGATCAGCGAATTCAGGATAACCGCGGTCAAAAGCCACCCGTTCACGGCCAGCCTGGCCCCCGACACAATTCCCAGCAGTACGATGAACACTCCGGAATACATGCCGCGGAGGGCTCCCGCAATGATATGGCCCATTGCCAGCAGATGCATCCTGGTGGGTGAATACAGATAACACTCAAAGCTCTTTTCGTGGAGGCGCATGACGCTGATGCGGGTGGAGACCGATGTGTAGCTGTTGCGCATGGTGGTCATGGCTAAGAGACCCGGTATCAGATAGTAGAGATAAGGTCTTCCATCCATCTCCATCACCCTTCCCAGTCCCATCCCAAAGGTAACAAAATACAAAAGCGGCGATACCATCTGGGAAAATGTGACTCTCCAGAACCTCCGTTTGAGGAACAGCCATTCCCGCCACAAAATCGTGGTTATCTCCATCCTCCCACCTCCTTGCTGGTATAATGGAAAAATACGTCCTCCAGCGTGGAAGGAAGCACGCTGCACAGCGCGTCAATTCCGGCTGCCCTGGCCTTTGCCGCAGGCAGGTCCTTAAAGAACTCAGCCTTCATCCTGTCCCCATCTTCGTACTCCACCTTAAATTGTCCGATTTCATCAATCAGTCCGGCGGGCGTGTCCTCCTTAAATATCTTCCCTCCGTCAATCAGCATCACATAATCGCACAGGTGCTGGGCCTCTTCGATATAATGTGTGGTCAGAAGTATGGTTTTTCCCTCCTTGTGCTGTATGCGCAGGAAATCCCATATATCCCGGCGGGCATTGGGGTCGATGCCTACCGTTGGTTCATCCAGAAATAGATATTTTGGATTGTGAATCAGGGACTTTGCAATCATCAGCTTGCGCTTCATTCCTCCTGACAAGTTCTGGGCCGCCCTTTTTCGGACGCTGTCCAGTCCGAGAAAGGCCAGAAGGCGGTCCGTGGACGCAGCAATATCCGCCTTTCCCATCCGGTAAAGGCGGCCTGCAAACTCCATATTTTCTTCCACCGTCAATTCCTTGTCCAGATTGACATGCTGGCTGGTTACGCCGATGGCCTGCTTGACAGCCACGGCATTCCGGTCCATCACCTGTCCGTCAAAGGCCACGGTGCCTGTATCCGGCGCCAGAAGTCCGGTCATTATCCGCATCAGCGTTGTCTTTCCGGCCCCATTTGGTCCCAGCAGGCCCAAAAACATCCCGTCGGGAATCTCCATGGAGACACCCTTCACCGCTTCCACATCACCGAACTGTTTATGCAGGTCATTACATAGAATCATTACTGCCTCCCCTGCTTCTTAATGATGACCGTGGAAAGATACGGTATATCATACCGCTCCAGCTCCTCAAAGTCAGTCACCAGACGCTCCTCCCCTGTGCCTGTCTTGGTAATCAGCACAAACCTGTCCTCCAGATGGTTCTCCCTAAGAGCCTTCAGCAGGGCCTGCGGATCCGTGGAGGGTTTCATCAGGACCACATTGTCATGTTCCCTGAGCACCCTCCCCAAATCCTCACTGCTGTTTTTACGCACAGGGGCTACCACCAGGTCCTCATTCCAGGCCACCAGGGGTATTTTCATGGAGTCAGCCACAGCGCAGAAGGAAGTGACGCCGGGCACTACCTCCACCTCCACGCCCGCTTCCTCTATGTAGGGAAGGGTATACATAAATGTACTGTAAACCGCCGGATCTCCCAGCGTAATAAAGGCGCCGGTACGGTCCCCATTTAAATACTGCGCGATACAACCCGCGTTCTGCTTCCACATTTCGCGCAGCTGCCTGCCGTGATAATGCATCGGATAAACTAAATTTACGATTTCCGCCTTTGTGTCCTTCAAAAGTCCCTGTATAATATCAAAGGCAAAGCTGCCTGCCCCGGCCTCCTTTTCAGGACAAAAAATCACATCCGCCGCATTGAGAATGCGGTGCGCTTTTAAAGTAAGCAGTTCCGGGTCTCCCGGTCCTACGCCGATTCCATAGAGTTTTCCCATTTTTCTTTCCTCTTTCTGTTTTCATACCTGGTGTTTTGTCCGAAACACTAAATATGGTACCATATATGGAGGCAAAGGGCAATTAATACCTCTGTTTTTCATTCTAGCACAGGATACTCTGACTTTTCAAGATATGCATTTAAACGTTTCCCTTCTTGTATACAAATACACCAGAATCAGGGTGACGCCCAGGCACATCAGCTCTGATACAGCAGGCGCCCACCAGATGCCTTCTCCTCCCCCCACGCCAATACAGACTGCCAATGCGGCCGCTATGATAACCATACCTCTGCCCAAAGAGATAATCAGAGACTCCTTCGGCCGCTCAATGGCTGTAAAATACCCTGCCCCTGTAATATTAAATCCCACCACCAGAAACGACAGGCTGAATATCCTGAATACTGCGGCGGAATACTGTCTGAGCCCCTCCAGCTTTTCAGAGATGAAAATATCCACCAGCCGGTCAGCACCTGCCATGGAAGAGAGAAAGGCTATTCCCGCCACGCCCACGGACGCTGTCAGCGAGTACTTCAAAAGCCTGCTGCAAACATCCCGCTCCTGTCTGCCGTAATGAAAGCTGATTAAAGGCTGGATGCCCTGAGCGATTCCCGCCATGGACATGACCACGATGGTATTCACATATGCGATGATTGTGTAGCTCACCACTCCCTGTTCACCGATATACCGCAGAATGGCATGGTTGAACATAAATACCGTGAAGCCCGCTGACAGCTCCGTAAAACCGGAGGACAGGCCAATCTTCACCACCCGGATAAACTGTCCCAAGTCCCAAACCGGCCTGGCGAAGCGAATGGTTGCCTTTGGCCCCAGGAAATGTTTCAGATACAGGAATACCGGAACCATCTGGGAAAGTCCCGTGGCTGCCCCGGCTCCCCCAATGCCCCAGTGGAACACCATGACAAACAGATAATCCAGCACACAGTTTACCAGGGCGCCCGAGGCCACAGCGGCAAACCGGGGAAATCCGTCAGTCTTTACCAATGTCTCAAATGTATATGATATGATGAACCACCATGTAAAGGGCAGAAGGGATAAAATATAATGCTTTACATACTCCTGCGTGCTCTGTGTGGCTCCCAGAAAGCTTACAATAGGGTCCAGGCACAGCCGCACCATGAGCATGATAAACAGGGATAAAACTCCTGTCACCACCATATTCTGAGTGTTGGCCTGATTAGCCTCCCGCTGCCTGCCCTGCCCCAGGAAAATGGCCACCACGGTGGACGTGCCCACGGCAAATAATATGGAAACAGAAAACAGGAAGTTTACAAAGGGAGAGGCAATATTCACAGCCGACAAGGCCACCTCAGACACGCCCCTGGCCACAAACATTCCATCCACCATGGTATATAACGCAAAGATCCACTGGGCCACCACGGAAGGCCATACAAACCTCCAGAACTTTTTCTTCAGTGACATTCCCTCTAAATTCATGATACAACTCCTTTATGATGACTTTGCTGCTCTGCTTGCATTCCCATCATAAACCTTGGTATAATACCAAGGTAAACAGTAAATATTACCATATTTAGGAGAAGATTCATGTCAACATTCTATAAAATCGGGGAGATTGCCTCCCTTTATAACATAAGCACGGATATACTGCGCTACTATGAGGAGCTGGGCATACTGGTCCCCCGCCGGGCGCCTAACGGATACCGCATTTACCGCACCGAGGACCTGTGGTGCCTGAATGTTATCCGCGATTTGCGGGAACTGGGATTTTCCATGGAGCAGATAAAGGCATATATTGAGAACCGAAGCATTGATTCCTCCCTGGAACTGTTCCAGAAGGAGATGGATGTGATTGACCGGCACATTGAACGGCTTAAATCCCTCCGGGACAATATCATCACCCGCAGGGAAACCATTTCCCAGGCACGGGGACTCCCTCTCGGGACCATCACATTAAAAGAAATGCCGCCCCGCGCCTGCCACCGGATCATGCAGAGCTACGAGACGGACGAAGAAATGGATATTCTCATTAAACAGCTGGTCTCCTTTGGACCGGGCAGGCAGTATATCATAGGCAACAACCAGATGGGCTCCTTTATCAGCCTGTCTGATGCCATGGACGGACGATGCCAGCAGTATGACGCGGTGTTCATCCTTCACCCTGACGGCGAGCACTGCATCGGGGAGGGTGCCTATCTGTCGGTCTGCTACAGCGGCAACTTCCGCCAGACCAGGACCTATGTTCCCCGGCTCCTGGACTATGCCAGGGAACATTCCATGAATATACGGGGACCCTTGCTGGAGCTTTTGTGGATAGACGTCCATACCACAAAACATGTGGAGGAACAGGTGACGGAGCTGCAGTTAAAGGTGGATTAGATTATACCAGCAAGTCAGTCCCCTGCTTATCCCTTCCCAGCTCAGCCAGTTTCCTGTTCATATCGTTTAAAGTCCCAAATTCCTTCAGACAGCAGATAACCTGACCGCAGGACGCCAAAACCTCCGCCGCGCGGTCATAGGTCTCTTCCCGAATCGGTTCAAAAGGCGCTTCCGATATCACCTGGGAGGCCAGCGCCCTGGCAATGGGGTAATCCACATCATTTTCGTGGAGAATGCCTGCTGCAAATGGGATTCCCATGCGCTGCAGTCTCCTGTAAACCGGAATCCCGCTTCCGTTTCCGCCTATGACAAACACCTGAGGCTTACCCTTCACCGGTTCCATCTCCAGGCATCCAAACTCCGCATAATAGCTGCCTTTGGTAATTCCGTACAGCCCGGTAATATAGGAGGAGGTGAAAATCTCTTCCGGAGTTCCGCACCGCTCAATGTATTCCCCCTTTACGCAGACAATATAATCTGATAATTTCTGCGCTAAATCCAACTCATGAAGGGACATGAGCACCGCTACCTTCTTCCTGCGTACCAGGTCCTTTAAAATGGTCAGAAGCTCCAGCTTATGCCGGATATCCAGGAAGGAGGTGGGCTCGTCCAGGACAATGACACTGGGGTCCTGACAGATGGCCCGGGCCAGAAGAATGCGCTGCTTCTGCCCGTCGCTTATCTGCGAAAAATCCCGGGAAGCAAGATCCCACGCATGGACCAGCTCCATGGCCTCCCTGACCTTTCCTCTGTCCTCTGCCGTCAGTAGGCCCATCCTTCCGGTATATGGGTAGCGGCCTGTGCCTACCACATCCTCACAGGTCATAAGCTCCGGGTGAATCCGCTCTGTCATCAGAATGGACATCCTCTTTGCAATCTCCCTCTCCCCCATCCCCTTCATGGGCATGCCATCCAGGTATACGGTCCCTTCCAGCAGTCCCAGCTGCCGTATTACGCTTCGCAGAATGGTGGATTTACCAGCCCCGTTTGGCCCGATGAGCGTCACGATTTCGCCCGCCCTAACATGAATCCCGATTTGCCGTATCAGAGGCGTTTTGCCGTATCCGACGGTCATATTTTCTGTCCATATGTAATCTTCTGCCATGAAATCCGCCTCTCCATTTCGCTTGCATCTTTCCTACAGTTCACCCGCAGTTCTCCTGCATCTTTCCCTGCATTTCTCCTGCAGTTCACCCGCAGTTCTCCTGCATCTTTCCATCATTTCACTGCATACCCTTCCGGTTATGCACCATCATGTAGATGACCACGGGCGCGCCGAATACAGCCGTCACGGAGCTGATGCTGAGTTCCGTGGGTGCAAAGACGGTCCTGGCAGCCAAATCGCAGAACAGACAAAACACTGCTCCGCCCAGGAAGCAGCCCGGAATCATGAGTATGGGCTTTGCCGTCTTAAACAGGCTCTTCACCAGATGCGGAACCGCAATTCCCACAAAGGATATGGGACCTGCGAATGCAGTCACACAGGCTGAAAGAATACTGGACAGAAGAATCAGGGCCACCCTGAACCGCAGTATGTTCACACCCATGTTCTGGGCGTACACTTCCCCCATCTGGTAAGCTCCAATCGGCTTTGCCATGAGAAAAACAAGAATCAGGGACAGGAAAACCACTGCCGTCATGACCCTTACATTCTCCCAGGAGGTACCTGAAAAGCTGCCCATGGACCAGTTGTGGAGGTTGACAATGTTGGCATCGTCAGCAAATGTCACCACAAAATCAGTTATAGCGGAACAGATATAGCTAATCATCACCCCGCAGATAACAAGCATGGACATCTTCTTCACCTTACCGGAAATCATCAGGACAAATCCCATGGAAATCATGGAGCCTGCAAAGGCAGCCAGAATCATCCCCGCCGATCCGATGGAGATTCCCCTTCCCAGCAAAACTATCATCACAAGGGAAACCACCAGCTTTGCGCCGGATGAAATCCCCAGCACAAAAGGACCTGCTATGGGATTTGCAAAAAACGTCTGGAGCAGAAACCCCGATACGGACAGCGCACCGCCCAGTATCACGGCCGATAAAATACGAGGAAGGCGTATATCCCATACAATGCGGTATGAAGCGGCCTCCCCTGTCCTCCTGAACAGAATTCCACCTATTTCCTCCACGGACAGGTGCACACTGCCGGAATTGATGTTCCAGATAAATAAAAAGCACATCATGACCGCCAGAAGGGCAAATGAAATACTGTTTTTTATATAAGTACCTTTTATCATTCAGACTACTCCTTATTTAACGCAGCCGGTGCATATATCTGAGGCCTTCCGGCTCCTCCTCTGTCAGTATACGGTGGATATCCAAAATCATATCCCCCAGGCCCATGGTCTCCTGAAACAGGCTTTTCTCCGTACACCACACATTTCCCTCCTTCACAGCCTTAAAATCAGCCAGGAGGCTGCTTTTCTCCAAAAGCTGGCTCAGATTGTCCAGCTCACCGTCTATGGTGCTGTTATATATAATATAATCCGCATCCCTGGCGGCGGCATAAAAGCTTTCCATCTGCATATTCATGGTGGACAGCGCGTTTTCATTTTCCGTAAGTCCCCGGGGCACATAGGTTCCTCCGGCCAGGTCTATCATTTCAGCCACATAATCCCCGGACTTCCTGACATTGACATAGCCGTTGGAACTGATATAGAAAAATGCTACTGTTTTTCCGGTACTCTCCTGAGCCATGACAGGTTCCAGCTGCTTCACCTGTCCGGCAAAACAGCTGTTTGCCTGTTCCTCCCGGCCCAGCAGCACCCCATATAATTTAAGCCATTCCATCCTGCCAAGAGGATGGCGCTCATAGCTGGAGCGTTCCACCAGAACCGGTATCCCCAGTCTCTCCAGCTGTTCCTTTACTTCCGGGGAATGGTAAATCATGGTGGATTCTACCGCCAGGTCACAGGACCCGGACAAAATCCGCTCATAGTCCGGCGCGTTGTATTTGCCCGCATAGAGCATCCTACCATCTTCCATGGCTGACCTTGCCTCCTCTATGTACCAGCCGGAAGCATCTGTCCCTGACAGTGTAATCCGGTCTGTTCCATCCAGGCTGCAAAACAGGTCCATGGCCGAGGTCGCCGCCAGGTAAATATTCTCCAGAGGCTGCTTTATGACCGCCACGTCACCCGGAAGGCCGGAAGGCTGTGATTTTCCTTCCGGCACCACCAGATAACGGCCGCTGTCCTTAATCGTTATCATTGCGTAACCGCCATCGTAATAGTCCACTGAAAACTGGTCCGCATAGAGAAGCTCCATACCGCCGGTTCTCTTTATGCCGCTCCAGCCTTCCGGAACCGGGTCAGGGGAGGAACCCAGGGACCGGTTATTCGCGACAGCCGGAGCTGCCCCGGTCCGCCCTGCCGCGAAACAGCCTGTACACACTGCTGCCATAAGGATTCCGGCGGCGGCAATTGCCATTAATTTCTTTATCCGTCTCATCATTCAGCCTTTTTAATTGTGGTTGAATCAAACACCAGGGTATATTCCACCTCATGAGGTTCGCTCATGGCAATGGTATCCGCTATGACCGGCATCTTCCGGTCAAATACACGAACCGGAATCTCAAATGAAGAATTGCCCCCGGTACTTATCAGATCCAGCTTCTCCCCGTCAACCTTCATATAATCATAGTTGGAACTGCCCCATGTAATAACCGCAAATGCCTTGCCGTCCTCAATCCTAAGTGCTGCCGGTGTCTCCACGGCCGCCCGGCCTGAACCGCCCTCCAGCCTGACTGCCACCGTATATGAACCATCTTCCAGCTTAAGGCTCTTTGCCGTTGCCGCCTCACCGTCAGCAAAAGCCTCTGCCGGAAGGGAGCCAGAACAAAATACCAGCACACGGTCATACCATGTTTCCTTTTTCCTGCTGAAGGCGCTGCAGTTAATACCCTTGTCCAGCGCTTCCACCGGTACCCTGAAGGTGTACTCTCCATCTGTATTCTCCACAAATGGAATAAAATCCGCCTCAGAAGCCTGCTCCGCCTCAGCCCCGGTTCCCATATACAGTTTCAGATAACCGGTCCCGCTCATGGTCATAACCGCGCTCATAGCGCCATCCTGCACCGTAAGTTCACACTCCGTAATCCGGAACATGCCGGAGCTGGAGTCCACCCTGACCTCATAGACCCCATCCTTCAGCGCATCCGCCGAAACCGGCTCCATTCCGTCTTTCACCGCATCCCCGCGGCTGCCTGACTCCTGGTTTTGGGTGTTTTTTGCCGAAGAGGCATCATCATATTTCCCTTCGACCAGTTCCGCTTTGGCCAGTTCCCCTTCGGCCAGTTCCACATCGGCCAGTTCCCCCACAGAAGATTTTGCGGCGGCACTGGTATCAGCGGCAGCCGGCGTCTTTCCTCCGCAGCCCGAAAGGGACCCTGCGCACAGCCCTATGGCGGCCAGGAGGGCGCAGAGCTTCATTTTCATATATTTTACTTCCAATATTCCCACCTCTAAAAGGGCGATCAGCAAATTGCCCCGACCGCCCGTTTATCCTTATGATTTATTTTGTCAGGCTGTCAACCGCTGCCTGAGCATGTTCTACAAAAAGCTGCTGGATGGCTTCCAGCTGGCCGAGTCCGCTTACAAGGCATGTCACTTCATAGCCCGCATCCTCGAACGCAGTCTTCCATGAACCCTCTTCGTCTCCTGCCATGTCATTGTTGGCATGGTCGCCCGCCACGATCATAAGCGGCGCCAGTACTACCTTTTTGTAGCTTCCTTCCTTCACCGCTTCCAGGACATCATCCAGGCACGGCGCTGCCTCAACAGTACCCACATAGTAATTCTTATAACCTGCCTCTGCAAGCATATGCTGCACTGTTGCATATACCTGGTTGGACTCGGCCTCTGTGCCGTGTCCCATAAAGCAGATAGCTGTCTCACCGTCATCATACCGGGCAGTTGCCTCTGTGACGGCCTTCATGACTGCCCTGAAATCATCCTCTGTGGTGAGAAGCGGCTTTCCGATTGCCACCTTGTCAAATGCGTCAGAGTACTCCGCTGCCTCATTGACCAAATCCGTGTACTCAAGTCCGTTCATCAGATGGGTGGGCTGAATCACAAGATTTCTGACACCGTTCTTTTCCGCGCGTTCAAGGGCCTCGCCTACATTGTCAATGGCGATATTGTCCCTGGATTTTACATGGTCAATGATAATCTGGCTGGTGAATCCTCTCCTGACTGCGAAATCGGGAAATGCCTTCTCAACAGCGTCCTCAATGGCACCAATGGTCAGACGTCTGCTGTCATTGTAGCTGGTGCCGAAGCTGACTACCAGAAGCTCATTTTCACCGATTCCATCCTGATTTCTGGCATTATCCTTTGAGGCATCGCCGGTATCGTAATTCTCCCCGTCAGACCCGGCTGCCGCTTCTGCCTCCGCCTCCGCGGCCTCTGCGGTTGTCTCCGGAGCTTTTTCTTCTACCTCTTGGGTCTGCTCTGCAGCAGTCACTTTCTCAGGCTCCTTGGCCGTATCTGAAACGTTTTCCTTCTGCCCGCCGGAACAGCCGGCTGCAGTCACTGTTGTCAGAGCGGCTGCCGCAAAAAATACTGCCAGTTTTTTTATCTTTATCTTCTCTTTCCTCCTTGTTTTAAAACACCGTATCGGTTAAAGCAAGGCAGAGGAATACGCAGCCTGTATCTGATAAATCCCAAACGGCAGATCACACCCGCATAAGCGTATTCCGGAAGTTTTCTGCGGATATGCGTTTTTCCGCAGATATGTAATACGCAACGTATCCGTGCCCGGATGGAATCAGCTTCCGTCCGGGCACAGTTTCCCCTGCGTAAAAATCCGTTACCGTCTGAGTCAGAAATCCGCGGCTGAAACACCGTAAATCGGTACAACCAATTACTCGTGATTTGGAAAATTATTCCTGTACCAACAACTGGCAGGTTTCCTGACTCGTATCTCAACACCCATGGCGGCCTTCCCAATTCAAACTGAATCAGTGACTGTCCTTGACATAAACCATGGGCTCCTTACTTACAGTGACGAGATCGTACAGGCTTTTCACCTGTTTCCCTATTATCCCCAGTCTGCCAAAGACAGACTGCGGCACCAGATGTTCTTAACTCGATATGCTTTATCCTACCACTTAATGTAAAAAAAAGCAATAAAATCAGTCATTATCCGGGAGCAGCTTCACTGTCACCATAATGTGTTTCAGAAACTCTCCTTCCTCCAGACTGATATCCTCCACATGGGTCTGGGGAGGAAACTCAAAGGTTTTCTCCTCAATCTCCAGATAGAGCCAGTTGTAGGCCGCTTCCCTGGCATGCTCCACAGCATCCTCCAGGTCCGGTCCGTCTGCCTCGCAGCACTGCAGATCCGGAAATGTTACATGGTAGCCTTTATCGTTTTTATGAGGCGTAAATACCGCCGGGTACGTAAATGTCATTTTTTTCTTCCTCCAGTATTCATAATAAAGCATACTTATTATATACTGAATTTTCATTCTGTACAATCTCAGACTGGTTTTGAAGAGCTGTAATTTTTTGGAGCGGTTTATTTGGAAATGGTTTTTACACTTTATATGTCTCAATTCTTCGATATAAAGCTATCCCGGGCATTTCCCATACCTTCGATGATATCGTGAACAGATACACCCGGATTCCGGTAGCGGACCCTCTTCTGTGTTGCAT